>Ga0307377_10000068_pt1 | contig 148366 bp, 120 predicted proteins | sample TR3MG_FD_202535 | JGI IMG/M metagenome (GOLD analysis project Ga0307377, IMG submission 202535) | Soil microbial communities from Risofladan, Vaasa, Finland - TR-3 | ecosystem: Environmental > Terrestrial > Soil > Coastal area > Acid sulfate soil | place: Finland: Risofladan, Vaasa... | reverse complement strand
GTCAACTACATCGACACCTCTGCCTTGTACGGCAACGGTGCCAGTGAACTGAACATCGGCACCGTGATGCGGGAGCGTCGAGACGAAGTCTTTTTGGCCTCAAAGAGTCACGATTACACGTACGACGGCACCATGGCGTTGGTCCAACAGAGTTTGCGGCGCCTGCAGACCGACTACCTCGACCTGTATCAGCACCATTTCCTCGGCAGATTAGGACAACTCGAACAACTTCAGAAGAAGCACAGCGCCCGTCAGGCCTTCGAACGGCTCCGCGAGGAAGGTGTAATCCGCTATATCGGCGTGACGGGACACTCCTCCCGAGTGCTTGCCGATGCCCTGAACGACTATCCATACGACTGTGCGCTGATCACCCTCAATGCCGCCCGGGAAGTCATGGACGACCCCGAAGACCTGGATCGGTTCTTCCGCCTGGCCCAAGAGAAAGAGGTCGGTGTGATCGCCATGAAAGTGGTCGCCCGCGGTGCGTTGGTCGAGCAGGGTTTTGACATGGGGCAACTGTTGCCCTACGTCTTGAGCTACCCCGTATCGACCGCGGTTGTGGGCATTTCGGATGTTTCGCATCTGGAGGAGAATGTCCGCATCGCCAGCGCCTTTGAACCGCTCAGTGAGGAAGAGATGGCCGAAATCCGGGCGCTTGCCCAGAGTTGACCCGGCTGATCAAGTTGAAAGGAGACCATCAATGATGGCAACCGCCTTTGAAATTGTAGACAGACTAAATGAACGCCCCTTTCCACTGGCAGATGTAAGAAGGAATTTCTGTTTACGTGAGACTGGTCAGCTGCCAGCTGGGAAGATCTTGGAAAATCCCCACATTACTTTGTACAGTCTCGATTTTGAGAATAGGCAGGCCGTGTTTGTTGAAACACCGGCAGATGTCAACCTCTCTCATGCCTCCTTTTACTTTGTCACCCAGTACGAAAAGGCAAAGCGGGTGTTGACAATCCCCTTTGAAACCATGTTGCAGTTGGCGCAGTCTGTGACTGTAGATGATAACCGCCTCGTCCTTATCTACTCTGTCGGTCGCTGTGGGTCTACACTTGCTAGCCAGATATTTGCCCAGATACCGGGTGTCATCAACATCTCAGAACCTGACGCGCTGACGCTGCTGGTCGTCGCTCGTAATGCTAAAGCACACAATGAGGACGATCTTGTCGCCCTGCTACAGGCGGCCATCTGCCTGTTGTGCAAAACGGCAGCGGAGACGGCTTGGGTGATAAAAGGGCGAAGTTTTGACATTGAACTCGGTGACTGGTTGCATGAAATCTATCCGCAGACCAAGAATCTCTTCTTGTATCGCCATGCTGAAACGTGGTTACGATCTGGTTTGAGAGCCTATAGCGGTGGCGTTGAAGGGACCAACGAAGAAAACAGGGCAAGGGAAAACCAAAGGCGTGAACTCTTGGCATCATTGGTACCGTCAATCGCCCAGTATGATCCCAAACAGCCCCTCTCCCATGCCGGCATGTTGGCTCTGATGTGGCTATCGGCCATGGAGCGATATATGCAATACTGTAGAATGGGCATTGAGATGTTGGCAATTCGATATGCCAGTTGGCGATCGGCTCCCCATAAGACGGCCGAGGCAATGCTCGATTACTGCCGGTGCAGACCGACCGATATGACAGCCATTTACGAGACATTGAATAGAGATTCGCAAGCAGGCACTCGTTTGTCCAGGGAAGCTCTCGAACAGCGCGAAAGAGTTATTACCGAACTTGAGTTAGAGGAGTTACACTGGCATCTACAACATCACGCCTTCATACATGAAGCGGATTTCGAAGTGCCAAATACCTTGAAAATATAAAGTCTTAGCTGGAGTTGTTCCACCGGGCATCGAGTCTAGCCGAATCGCTACACAGCTGGTTGCGTCCACTTCTGCGTGCCCATCGGGTTATGCCCGACCGGCTGCTGCCCTTGCTTGGGAAAGAATGTATAAACAAAGGATAAGAGCATGGAAAGGATGACGCTTCATGATTTACAAACCGTTTCACGATCTGAATATCTCACGACTTGGTATGGGCAATATGCGTCTGCCCACCATCGGGGAGCGCGGCCCGATTGATGAGGAAAAGGCAAGGAAGATCATCGAATATGCCTACGAGCATGGGGTCAATTATTACGATACAGCCTACGGATACCACCGCGGCGAATCGGAAAGATTCGTTGGCAAGGTGCTCAATCAGTATCCCCGTGAACGCTGGCATTTGGCCACCAAAATCCCGGGCCACATGATGCGTTTCAGCAATGGACGGTTGGAATTTTCGGGGTATCTGACCGGCCATACGCCTGTCCCGCCTGCCGACCTCTTCGAAGAGCAGCTAGAGAAATGCGGCGTGGACTATTTCGACTTCTACCTGCTGCACAATCTCTGCGAGACCTCTTACGACTTCTATACGGATGAGGACCTGGGCGTTGTGGAGTACCTGCTGGCGCAAAAGGAGGCCGGCCGCATCCGTCACCTGGGCTTTTCCGCTCACGGTCGGGCCGAGACCATCGACAAATTCCTGAACTGGAAGGATTGTTTCGAGTTCGTCCAAATTCAGCTCAATTACCTGGATTGGACCTTGCAGGACGCCAAGCAGAAATACGAGATCATCACAAGTCACGGCCTCCCCGTGATCGTCATGGAGGGCTGCCGCGGCGGCAGACTCGCCTCACTCAACGAGAAGGCCGATGCCATGCTTAAAAAGGCCCGGCCAAACGATTCCATCGCCTCTTGGGCTTTCCGGTTCCTACAGTCCCTGCCCAATGTGCAGGTGGTTCTCAGCGGCATGACGACAATGGAGCAGGTCGTGGAGAATATCAAGCTCTTTTCCGAGCCCGACCCTACGACGGAGGAGGAAAAGGAACTGCTCCAGCAGGCGATAGCCACCATGGTGAATCTGGTGCCCTGCACCGCCTGCCGCTACTGCTGCGACGGCTGTCCCCAAGGCCTGGATATCCCCAAGCTGATCTCCATGTATAACGAAGCGAGCTTTGAAAGGCCCTTCACCCTCAACTTCACACTGGACGCCATGAAGGAGGCGGAACTGCCCTCCGCCTGTCTGGCCTGCGGTGATTGCAAAACGCTCTGCCCACAGGACATTGACATCCCCGATATCATGAAAAGGTTTGCTGAAACCATCGCCAATATGCCCAAGATGGGGCCTCCGCCCAGGCCCCAAAAGCCTGCGGGTTCGGCAAAGTGACGCGCACCGCAAGTGGAGAGAGAGTAAGCCGTGAACAACTGGCGAAAACAACTCAAGTTCGATCCCTTGCCGCCCCTGTTGTCTTCTGGAAACGAAGCGCTCCTGTACTTTGTGCGGCGCGATCTATTGGGGGAAGACGTTGGCTCAGTCCAGCGCCTGTGGCAGTTGCCAGCAGCGCGGAAAATCCTCAGGAAGCAACTGGCCGATGGTGCCTGGCCGCGGGCCGGTGAGAAGAAGCATCCAGCCATCAATTATGCGCTCATCGAGACGTGGCGGCAGTTCAGGTTCCTGGTAGAGCAGTACGGCTTCACGCGCGAGTATCCCCAGGCACGGCAGGCAGCCGAGTTCCTCTTCTCCTGCCAGACGGAAGAGGGGGACATCCGAGGCATGCTCGCCAATCAATATGCGACCTATTATACCGGCGCGATCATGGCGCTCCTCATTCAGGCGGGCTATGAAGACGATCCACGGATAGACAGAGGGTTTCAGTGGCTGCTGGGGATGCGACAATCTGACCAGGGTTGGACCGTCCCTATACTCACACACAAGTTCGACCGTGCGACCCAGTATCGCTTGACGAGCCAATATGCGGAACCGGTTGAGACCGACCGCGCCAGGCCATTCTCGCACAGTTGCACGGGCATGGTCTTGCGCGCCTTTGCCGTGCATCCGGACTATCGGGGCTCTGAAGCGGCCAGGGTCGCCGCACAGTTGCTGAAATCCAGGTTCTTTCAGCCGGACTCGTATACGTCTTATCACGCGGCGGGCTACTGGGTCAGATTTGAATATCCTTTCTGGTGGAATAACCTGGTGGCGGCACTGGATTCTGTTTCGCGGATTGGACTGTCGAGAGATGATGAACAAGTCAAGCAAGCGCTGGATTGGTTGAGTGATCATCAAGAAGAAGGCGGGCTGTGGAAAGTGTCGTACGCCAGGCCAGAGGCGAAGGACAAAGAGACAGCGAAGGCGCGGGAGATGAAACTGTGGGTGAGCCTGGCCATATGCCGCGTGTTCAGAAGACTGTATGGCTGAGTCCTTCATCTCAGCGAGAGTATCTATATGTCAGGAGGTGTCCTGTGTTCATTCTCACAAATCCTTTCTTCTGGGCTTTTGTTGGCATGTTTGGACTTGTTGTGGGTATGGCCCTGGTTAGCGGAATAAAGCCAGGCCAAAACGCGCTCCTGGGATTCGTCACCATCATGATCTGCGATTCTTCCCGTATCATCCTCGTCTTGCCTTTTTGCCTCCAGCCGCGTTTTGAGATAGGGGGATGGAACTGGGTTATCGGCGGGATAATTCTCGCCATCGCACTGGTGTTTGGTATTCCCGCTTTGTCTATTGACTGGCGGACGGCACCCGACAACAAAACGGTTCTCAAGACAGATGGCATCTACAGTATTGTCAGAAATCCCATCTACCTCGCCGATGTTCTGTTCTCGCTTGGATTCGCCGTGATGTTCCGCTCAATCATCGGCGTCGCGCTGGTTCCGATATGGTGGGTTGCCTTTCTCTGTCTCGTTCTTGTTGAGGAGACGAGCCTGGAGCGTGCGCTGGGACAACGCTACCTGGACTATAAGCAACGGGTGAAAGGTCGCATCATTCCCGGGTTGCCGATATAACACTCCGCCCGACACACGCCTGTGGAGGACAGGACCAAATATTTCCTGTAGCACACGCACAGGTCGCGGCAATCGGGTCGTAGGGGTCCCACTGCCGCCACTCCCGAACCGCCCGTGGCTGCTTCCCCGCAGGGGACGGAGAGGATGGCCTACGCGAGAAGCCCCGGCCTGTGTGCATTGACTATGCTATCAAGGGAGGTTTACACAATATGGACGTCAAGACCTACATTCAGCAGCAGATGGCCAATGTGCGTCGCCACATTGACGCTGTGGTAAAAGACACCACAGATGAGCAGTTCAATTGGCTACCGCCGGGTACAATCAACCCGATCAGTGTGATTCTTGTTCACGTGGTGGCAGGTGAAGACTATTTCATTCAGACTGTACTTCAAGGCAAATCACGCTATTGGGAGACACAGGAGTGGGGTCGGAAGATTGGCATCCAGACACCGCCCCAACCCGGTCGCAGTTGGGATGAGTTTAAAACCACCAAGATATTGCTTGCCCCGGTGCTGGCCTATGAGCAGGCAATCCGTGTCGCCACTGATACCTACCTGGCTGACCTAACAGCGGAGGAACTAGAGCGCCAAGTGACTCTTGGTGGCAATGTGCTTCCAGTGGCTGAAGTGTTGATGACATTGGTTGTTCACATTGCCAGCCACGCAGGTGAGATAGCAGCGGTCAAGGGGATGCAGGGAATCAAAGGATTACCACTCTGATCGGTACGCCGGCAAGTTGCGCTGCGCGCAGCTCAACCGCCGCGTCGTTGGGCGCGACCACCCATACAACAGATGGGAGAGTCAGAAATGTAGGTATTGATGATTTGGCCGAGTTCCGGTGTGCCTCGACTTTCTATGTGCGGTGTCCGCTGTAAAGATGACGACCAAGCACAACTTGACTGCCGTGGCGCCGTATGGCTCCCTGCGGTACCTCTCTGGTACGGCGCCAACTTGATTCGACAGCTCCCCCGAGCGCTGTTCCGCCGTGAGTTGCCTGATGGTTTGACAAGAAGGACTGTTGGTCTCATAATAATGAGAATCCCCTTTTAGGGCAATGGAAAGGGGGTCGAAATGAATGATTCCTGCGCTTCCTACAAAACGATGATCTTGGAGTAAGGATGAAAAAACACTGGTGGAACAGCCTGCGGACGAAAATCATCGCCTGGTCTTTCGTGCCCACCGCGATCATCCTCTCTGCGGTGGCCTGGTTCACCTTTTACTCCTACCAAAAAGTGATCGGAGACCTAGCCATCAAGCAGGATTTGGCGGTTGTCCAAACGAAAATTGACCAGGCCGCCCAGGGAATCAATAATCTGATCAATGCTTCGCTGCGACCAATTATCCTTAATGTCGATACGAAACCCGAATTGTCACGTGAAGTCCGTGCTCAGAATATCCTGGACCACACGCCGAACCTGGATGTTTTTGACGGGGGTGTTTATTTTGTCGATCAACATGGGATAGTATACAAATCACAACCTGAGCAGCCGGAGCTGATCGGTCAGGACTGGTCTGACACCTACCAATTTCGTTATGTGCGCGACAATCCTCCAGGTGCAGGTCCGATTACTGATATTCGATTCATTGGGACAGACGAGGCAGGGATTGTTTGTGTCATCTGGCCGATGCACAACACGCTGAGTGAATTTATTGGCGCGGGTTATTATTGCTTAGCCATTAAGCCCAATGAACAGAACAACCTCTACACAACCGTAAATAGTTTGTCTCTGGGCCAAAATGTATACATCCTCGATGGAAACCAGCGCATCATCTTTTCCCCCGATTTAACACAACTGGGTAGAGATTTATCTAAAGAAGCCTCCATACAACAGCTCCTTCAAAGCGAGATTAAGAGTATCCGCTTCCAAAACGGGAAGGATGATAAGGTGATTAGCTATGGTTCATTGGTTCGTGGTAAGGATCCCAATACCTTTTGGATTATAGTCTCTGAGCAGAGCTGGAACGAGATCATGCAGCCTACACTACCCTACCGGAGGCTCCTTTTAGTCCTGCTCGCCTTGGGGGTGCTCGTGCCGGTGCTGGTGACCGCCTACGGTGTCAGGCACATCACCAACCCCATCCAGAAACTAATCCGGGCCTCCGAGCAGGTGACCGCGGGCCAATTCAGGCACCGAATTGAGGTCAAAACGGGCGACGAGATTGAAACCCTTGCCGACCGGTTCAACCTGATGTCAGCAGAACTGGACAACTCCTATTCTTCGCTCGAGAAAAAGGTCGCCGACCGCACGCGAGAGCTGGCGACTCTGAACTCGATTCTCTCGGTAGCCAGCCGTTCGCTGGATATCGAGGAAATTCTCGAGGATGCGCTGAACCAAACGGTCGAGCAAATGGGCTTTGACGCGGGCGTTGCTTTCAAGTTTGAACCGCATCCGGCGCCACCACTCCTGATGGCCCACCAGGGTTTTGAGCCAGCTACCGCTATCAATCTCGTGAACAGCTACACGATTGCAGGCCGGGGGATTCCGGCAGTTTACCCGGAAGAAGTGATCGCCTTTGGCATCGAGGATTTCCAAGATGAAAAACTCAGGGACCGGCTATCACAGTTTGACTTTCAATTGCTCGTCTATATTCCGCTCTCGACCAAGGGACGCAAACTGGGCTTCTTTATTCTAGGCAAGCATGAACTGGGCCAACTATTCCCCGAGGAACTGTCTCTGCTGAGCTCGATTGGCAAGCAAGTCGCTGTCGCGATGGAGAATGCCCGCCTGTATGAACAGGCGGAACTCGTAGCCATAACGGCAGAGCGAAACCGCCTGGCTCGTGAGCTCCATGATGCAGTCACCCAGACCCTTTTTTCCGCCAGCCTCATCGCTGACGTGATCCCCCGGATCTGGAGACGCGATCCAGAAGAAGGGTTGCAGAACCTGGAGGAACTGCGCCAATTGACGCGTGGCGCGCTGGCAGAGATGCGGACATTGCTGCTGGAGATGAGGCCCGAAGCTTTGGAGCGGTCTGATATCAAATCCCTCCTCACCCAACTGGCCGATGCGTTTATCGGGCGCGTCCGTGTTCCGGTTTCCCTGGTTATCCAGGGGGATTGCGAACTAACGCACGAAGTAAAGAGCGTGTTTTACCGGGTTGCCCAGGAGGCGCTGAATAACGTCGCCAAACATTCGGGAGCCCGGCAAGTTGAGCTTCGCTTGGAATGCCAGCCCGGGCAGATGAACTTGACCATCCAAGATGATGGGCTAGGTTTTGAGCCCGACTCACTCCCCCCAGGACATATGGGAATCGCGATTATGCGCGAGCGGGCCAGTTCGATAGGGGCCAGCTTGATGATTGAAAGTCAGGTTGGCCGGGGCACAACCGTTGAGCTAGACTGGAAATCATCACGAAAGGATTAAACCAATGAGTGCGATGAACGCTTCTCACCCTATCCGCGTGATGTTAGTGGATGATCACAATGTGGTGCGCAGCGGCCTGGCCACTTTTTTGAAGGCCTATGACGATCTGGAGCTGGTGGGTGAAGCAAGAAACGGTTTGGAGGCTCTCAATCTTTGTCGTATAAAGAAACCGGATGTGATCTTGATGGATCTGATCATGCCGGAGATGGATGGCATCGCGGCAACCCGGGCAATTCTGGCCGATTACCCGGAGATCAAAATCGTCGCCATGACCAGCTTCGAAGAAGAGGAGCTCGTGCAGGGCGTGCTGGCAGCGGGAGCGATCAGCTACTTGCTCAAGAATGTGACTTCCGATGAACTGGCAGCCGCAATTCGGGCCGCTTCATTGGGCAAGTCAACCCTCTCCCCCGAGGCCGCCAGGGTGCTTGTGCAAGCAACGCGCCCGACGAAACAGCCCTGGCTTGAATTGACCGAACGAGAGGGGCAAGTTCTGAATCTCGTTGTGCAGGGCCAAAGCAACCGCCAGATCGCGGATGCCATGTTCATCAGCGTCGCCACCGTCAAAGCACACATCAGCAATATCCTCTCCAAGCTGCAGGTCTCCAGCAGGACAGAGGCCATCGCGTATGCGATCAAACATAAAATCGTTTCTCTCTGAACGGAATATCCTACTGCTACTTGGTCAACAAGGTTTTGACGGATGGTTGCGGGCGCAAAGTGCCTGCAACCCTCCACGAAACTCAACCTGACCGGCTACTACTTTGGTATAAGAAAAGTACGACCTAAAGGATAATCACAAACTCCTCGGCGGATGGATGTGCCCGAGGAGTTTTTCTTGTATAGTGTATGCAGACTACCTTGAAGCCTTCAGAAAGTCTTTTGCCAACTGGAAAGGAGCATAATGATGGACACTCACCTGAATACCAAACGTATCCTGATCTTTTTAGCATTTGCCATTGGAGTCCCCTGGATCGCGGCCCTGGTATTGTACCTGACCGTCGGGGCAACGGACCTGATCAAGGCGGCGACGCTGGCGAACACGATCTTTGTAACAATCCCAGCCCTGGCAAACGTGGCCACCCGCCTGATCACGCGGGAGGGCTGGGGGCACCTCTGGCTGCGGCCTAACTTCCGGCGCGGCTGGCCTTTCTACCTGGCGGCCATGCTGCTGCCGCTCCTGGCGGTCGTCGTGGGCGGGACGATCTTCTACCTGATTTTCTCGGGTTCCTTTGACCCTAACCTCGGCGAGGTGCGGAAGCTATACGCAGCCTTCTCCTTAGCAACGGAAACCAATCCCTGGATGGCCTTGCTGTTCATCACACTGCAGTCCTCGATCCAATGGCTGTTCATCAACGGCCTGCTCTCCATCGGCGAGGAGTTCGGCTGGCGAGCTTACCTGCTGCCCAAACTGATAGAGCGCTTTACTGGGGGTGAACCTGCTCCCGACAGCAGTCTGTACGCAACCGGAGCCCGCAAGGCCTCCCTGCTGATCGGCCTGATCTGGGGCGTGTGGCACTGGCCGTTGTTCTTGATGACCTTGAGACTCACTCCCGATTTTCCCCTGATCTTCCTGTTGGTGTACCCCGTGTCCACCTGCTGGTTGAGCGTCCTGCTGTGTTGGGTCACCCTGCGCAGCGGCAGCGTGTGGCCTGCCTCGATCGGGCATGGCTTTATCAACGGAACCAGCGGCCTGCCGAGGTTGCTGCTGAAAGGCCCGGCCAACCTGCTGCTCGGCCCAGGCCCCAACGGCTTGATCGGCATGCTGGGCTATCTCGCGCTGGCGCTGGTGCTGTTATTCAACCGCAGGGCGTTCGCAGTGGGAAAAGAAGCGGGTTCAGAAATGGCGCGGGCTGTGGTTATCACCAATCGCGGTTAACGGAGTATCCTACTTTGGTATAAGGGAAAATACAATCCAGAGGCTACCCTGAAACTCCTCGGCGGATGGATGTGCCCGAGGAGTTTTTCTTTTATACTATGCACAGATTACGACGCTACGATCTGAGGAAGGACAACCATGAATCATCTCGTTTTTCTGGACACACGCGCAGGGGAGCTGGAGAAAATCCTCAGCGGTATGAAAACCATGCTCATCAAAGAATTCGATCCTGCACAAACCACTGCGCACCCTGTGCGTCCGGGCGACAGCCTCTATTTCCTGAGGAATAACGACGAACGCGCCCTGCGCGTAAAAGCTACCGTAACTCGCGTTCTGTTCCTTACCAACAATTCGGACGAAGATCTATCTCACACCTTGAAAGAGATGCAGCCCAGGCTCCAGCTCACCGAGGACCAGTATAACTACTGGTCAGCAAAAAAACAGGTTCAGTTGGTCGAATTCAGGACTGCTCACAAGATAGAGGTGATCCAGGTTGCACCGAACAAGGTTAGGGATCGATCGCACTGGATTGCTTTCGAGGAGTTCAGCGTTATCACGGAATAGAAGGTTTCAAATGAGCACCAACCTTCACTCCGAGATTCAGAAGTAATAGAGAAAGGAGCTAGTAAAATGGACTCTCCCAATTCCCTCGTAGTTGAAACGCACAACCTGAGCAAGGCTTACAAAGGGGTCCAGGCCCTGGTAGACTTCAACCTGAAGCTGACCCCGGGCATCCTCGGCCTGCTGGGCCCCAACGGGGCGGGCAAGTCAACCCTGATGCGCATGCTGGCCACCATCACCACCCCCACCGAGGGGACCATTCTGTGGAACGGCCGGGATGTGGTCAAAGATCCGGAGGCGCTGCGCTCGGTGCTGGGCTACCTGCCGCAGGACTTTGGCGTCTACCCCAACCTTTCGGCCCAGGAGTTCCTCGAATACATGGCGGCCATCAAGGGCGTGAGCGGCGAAAAGGCCCGTCGGAAAATTTCCGACCTGCTGGACCTGGTCAACCTGCGCGACGCCGCCCGCAGGCCGCTGGGCGGCTATTCCGGCGGGATGCGCCAGCGCGTGGGCATCGCCCAGGCGCTGCTCAACGATCCGCAGCTCTTGATTGTGGACGAGCCGACCGTGGGGCTGGACCCCGAGGAGCGGGTGCGCTTCCGCAACCTGCTCTCGGACCTGTCCGGCGAGCGGATTGTCATCCTCTCCACGCATATCGTCTCGGACGTGGAATCGACCGCCACGGATATCGCCATCATCCACAAGGGGCATTTGAAAGTCCGCGCCCGCCCGGAGCAGCTGCTCAAGCAGATGGAAGGCTCCGTGTGGGAATGGATGGCCACCAGCGAGGAGCTGCCGGCGCTCAAACAGCAGTTCCTGGTCAGCGGCACGCTGCGGCGCATGGATGGGGTTGAGGTGCGGGCGGTGTCCGAGGCGCGGCCCTGCCCGGAGGCCCAGCCGGTGACGCCCAACCTGGAGGATGTGTACCTCGCGACGGTGGCGCAGCGCCAGGGAGGGCCGCTATGAAAACCCTACGCGTCCTCTACCACCTGGCGCGGGCCGATTTCTTCGAGCGCGCCCGGCGTTACCGCTTTTTGCTGACCCTGGCGGCCGTCATCTACTTGGGCGTGTTGGTCAGCAACGGCACGTGGTTCCTGTACCTGATGCCGGGTGACCTGAACCCGCTCTCGCCCAGATACCGGGGCGAATTCAACTCGGCCTGGATCGGCACGATGACCGTGCTGGTGACCAACACCTTCCTGGGCCTGTTCGGCTTTTACCTGGTCAGCGACTGCATCCAGCGCGATATCCGCACCGGCGTGGGGCAGATCATCGCCACCACCCCGGTCAGCCGGGCCGCCTACCTGATCGGGAAATGGATCAGCAACTTCGTGGTGCTCTCGGTGCTGGTGCTGATCCTGGCGGCTGCGGCGGCGATCATGGTGCTGTTCCAGAGCGAAGCCGCGCTGGACCTGGGCGCGCTGCTGATGCCGTTTCTCGCCGTCGCGCTGCCCAACATCGCGCTGATCGCCGCGCTCGCGGTGGTGTTCGAGACTGTGCCCTGGCTGCGCGGGGCGGTGGGCAACGCGGGCTACTTTTTCCTGTGGCTCTCGGTAGTCATATTCTCGTTTTTGGGGGGAATGGCGCTGCCCTTCCTCAAAGACCCGATGGGCATCAATCTCTTTCGCACCTCCTTGGTTGCGGGGGCAAGCGCGGCCTTTCCCAACGAAACGATTGGCTGGATGGGCCTCCAAAGCGGCATCCCCCGCGACACTCAATTCAAGGTCTTCAACTGGCCCGGGCTGGCCTGGACCCCGGGCATCGTCGGCGAGCAGTGGTTGTGGGCGGCCCTTGGCCTGGGACTGATCCTGCTCTCGGCGGTATGGTTCGCGCGCTTCGACCCCGCGCGGGAAGGGCTGCGGCGCCCGCGCGCAAAGCCCGAGGAAGCGAAAGAAGGCGAGCCGGCCGAGCCGCGGAAAAAGGCCCCCCGCATCGCGCTGCCCAACCTTTCGCCGCTCGTCTCAAAACTGGCCCAGGTGAACCCCTTCCTGGGGGTGCTGTTTGCCGAGCTGCGCATGCTGCTCAACGGACGCCGCTGGTGGTGGTGGGCCATCACTGCTGGGCTGAACATCGCCATCCTCAGCAACCCGCTCTCGGTGGCGAAGCAATACCTGCTGCCCTTCGCCTGGCTGTGGCCGCTGGCCATCTGGTCTGAGATGGGCAACCGCGAGCGGAAGAACAACACCTACCAGATGGTCTTCTCTTCCGCGCGCCCGGTGCTGCGCCAGCTTCCGGCTGCCTGGCTGGCCGGCGTTCTGGCGACGGCGCTGTTTGGCATCGCCGGGGCGGTGGTTTTCCTCTCAAACGGCGCCCTGCCCGGTCTGGCCGGGTGGGTGGGCGCAGTCATCTTTATCCCCACCCTGGCGCTGGCGCTGGGCGTCTTCTCCTCCGGCAGCCGGGTCTTTGAGGTGGTCTACCTGATCTGGTGGTACATCGGCCCGCTGCAAAAGACGCCGGGGATGGATTTCACGACCGGCGCGCCGCAGGTCTACCTGCTGGCAGCCGCCGGGCTGCTGCTGCTCTCCGCGTACTGGCGGAGCAGGCAGGTACGGGTGTAGAGATGGTATGTGCGAGCCGAGGCCTCTTCTTTGTGGGCAGACAGCGGTCCGGGTTTGCCCGATCTGGCACAACAATCCTGCACCCAATTGGACAATTGACTTTCGCGCAAAATTGCCCTATAATGTGAATGCGCAATCAACGAAGGCCTCAATGCAGCGTGAGCATTGGCGGCAAACACCGCAGTCCCACGTAGCCCACCCGCCGTCAAGGCGTGGTGGGTGTTTCGTTTGGAGGATGTAAGCAAGATGACAATTGATAAAACTCCTAGTCTAATCCTCACAGTCTGTTTGTTGACCTTTGCAGCAGTTATCCCGAGCCATCTGGACCCAGCGCTGGCGCAACCACAAACCGACGTTTTCACGGATTTCACCAGCTTCTTCCTCGCTACCGGCCCACTGACGGAAATTGACTTCGAAAACCTCTCGGGTTCTGCTTCCAGCGACCCTCATGATCTGGCGGCTGATGAGTTCATCCCTAACCCTCTTACCCTGCATGGCGTAACCTTCACCGACCCTGATGATTTGCGGACTGGTTTCTGTTCGTCATCAACCTGCCAACCTGATCCAGACAATCCATCTGGTGGGAACGTCACACTCTCTTTGAACCAGGGCGCTACTGTGGCTCTCCCGGTTGGCACGGGTGGCGCGCTGCTGGTCATAGAAGGCATGGGCACCATATCATTCACGCTTCAGGTGACCGACTTTGCGGGTAGCAGTATCCGCGTAGATGGTCAGGCAGCTCTTGACGATGTGGCATACCTGGGCTTTACATCGGCCAGTGGGATTCAGCAGATAGAAGTTGGGAGCGTGGGGTCTGTTGGTGGCCCGCTTGTCCTTTCAGCCGTGTTCGTCGAGCTGTCCGATCCTGATGTGACGATCGGTGTGTGGGCGGATCCGGCTGGAGACATAGGCCCCTCCAATGGTGACATCGTTTTCGGATCCGCTACCGTCCAGGGAGGAGTGGTTGACCTTCGAGTTCGGTTCCTCGATCCCCCGTTCTTGAGCTGTGAGACACAGGACATCACCTGGTGCTTCAACGTTGATCAGAATGCCTCAACTGGCACTGCTTGCGGTTACATAGGGGCAGACGCGGAGTTTACGATCTCTGGTGAGTTGGGGTCTCTGTTCGGCGGCCCGTTCGCTTTCGATGGTGCGCTGGCCGGTCTCGATCCCTGTTCAGTTGGCTGGTATGACTGGGACACAAACACGCTGAGGCTGGTTGTCCCCTTGTCGTCGCTGTCGAATGCCGGCAGCCTGGACTATGCAGTTGAGGGAGTCTTCAGGCAAAAAGACGCGACCAACACCATCCAGGAGTACAGCGATACAGCGCCCAACTCGGTCGCCTTCGGGGTAGCAGGTGGCTTCTTTTCAAGCATAGAGAAAGCATTCGCCCCCTTCAGCGGCATGCCTCTGTGTTCGCCATACAAGGAGGCCAGTGTGCCCATTCAGGCTTCTGGAACCATCCGATTACTCCCAGAGCGTGGCACATTCGGAAAGGCTCCTGTGGCAACCAGGGTACAGTCAACGTACTTTAGGACTACAAGTGACAACCGCGAATTCCGCCGTGGGTTCGCTGAACTCACAATCCCCGAGTTACTGGATGAGGTTGAGATATCGCACGCTGCCTTGATCCTTCCTGAGACCAGAGCACGAACGATGTCTCCCAAACCGCCAGTCACTCATGAGGTATCCTACTACTATTCAGCGGATCTGGTCGTAGACACAGATGACTACAATCGGGTCACGTCCCCCATCAGCCAGACATTCGAAACAGATGAAAATCTACCGGCAGAAACGTTTTCCATTGATGTGACCGATGCTTTCAACAGCGATCACGAGGGAGACACAATTGGATTCCGGATCAAATTGGAGGTAGATCCAACCTATAGTGCTATGGACAATTTCGGCACGTCGTTTGATCCCTCCTCGGATATTCCACCTCGGGTTTTGGTCAGGATTTCCGAAGCGCGGGCGGATGTTGATCCGATGGAGGGTGGCATGCTGAACTATACCGATACACAGGGGGCAGAGGTTGAGGTAGTTGTCCCCGCTGGAGCGGTGAGTGAGACAACGAGGCTGGCTTATGAGAACGGAGCAACGCCGGCTTTGGCTTCCTCAGCTCTTGTGCGTGGGATGGACGTTTCAGCCCGGTCAGGTTCCCTTGTGCAGGTGGGCAGTGGCTTTACTCTATATGCCTACCAGAGTGGCAGACCTCGATCTGGCTCTATCCTGCAGGAACCCATTACAGTGACTCTCCACTATACGGACACCGACGTGGTCCAAATAAACGAAGACACGCTGATCCTGAACTACTGGAATGGCAGCGAGTGGGAATATGCAGCCTGCGGGCCATATGATCGCGGCCCTGACGGCAACTGGCTGGCTGTGCCTATATGCCAGTTGAGCAGCAAGTTCGCTTTGTTTGGCTTGCCGGACGTGTCATCAGGCGACATATTTGGTCCCGCCTGTGGCGCAGCGTCCCTTGATGGAAATGTCAACGCTGTCGAATGGAGCAGCGCCTCGACGCAGACCTTCCAAATGTACAGCCCGGGCGGTACAGACCCATTTACCGCCACCTTGTACGTGATGAACGGCGGGCATTACCTGTATCTGGGAATCACGATCAGCGACGATGAATTCAGCACCTATGGGACTTTCCTGCCACAAGGCGATGGTTTTCGCATTGACTTCGATAATGACCATAGCGGCTCTCTATTTGCGCCGGGGGATGACGTCCTCGATATCTCTGCTGGACCCCCTCAATTTCAGGACAACTTTATTGTAGTTTCCTCATCCAGTGACGCCGATGTAAAGGGTGGCGGTACTTATGATGGTTTCGGCGCCGCCAGCAGGGTGGGCAACCTGAATCATTTCGAGCTAAGACATCCATTGTGCAGCGGTGATACCCTGGATTTTTGCCTTCATCCGGATGACGTGGTTGGATTCAGGCTGGAGTATCTGGATGCAGAGGCCGATGGAAGTTTCGGTAGTTCGCAACTATATCCAGGCAGCGGCGCTACTTCCGAAGCAGACATTGTGATTGGTACATGCTCCATACTTGATTGGTTTATCTACCTGCCGCTCGTCCAGAAGACAGCCACCTGACACTCTAGCAAAAGGGGGTTGATCGAGCAGTACTGCTGCTTGCGAAGATATGACCGAAAGTGGAGAGGGTAAGCGGTGAACGACTGGCGCAAGCAACTCAGGTTCGACCCCTTGCCGCCCCTGCTATCTTCTGGAAACGAGGCGCTCGTGTACTTTGTGCGGCGCGATCTGTTGGGGAAGGACGTTGGCCCAGTTCAGCGCTTGTGGCAGTTGCCAGCAGCGCGGAAAATCCTCAAGAAACAACTGGCTGATGGGACCTGGCCCCGGCCCGGCGAGAAGAAACATCCGGCCATCAATTATCCTCTCATCGAGACGTGGCGCCAGTTCAGGTTCCTGGTAGAGCAGTACGGCTTCACGCGGGAGCATCCACAGGCACGGCAAGCAGCCGAGTTCCTTTTCTCATGCCAAACGGAAGAAGGGGACATCCGAGGCATGCTCGCCAATCAATATGCGACCTACTATACCGGCGCGATCATGGCACTCCTCATCCAAGCGGGCTATGAAGACGATGCACGGATAGACAAAGGATTCCAATGGCTGCTGGCGATGCGACAATCTGACCAGGGTTGGACCGTCCCTATCCTCACACACAAGTTCGACCGTGCGACCCAGTATCGCTTGACGAGCCAATATGCGGAACCGGTTGAGACCGACCGTGCCAAGCCATTCTCGCACAATTGCACGGGCATGGTCCTGCGCGCCTTCGCCGTGCATCCGGACTATCGGGACTCTGAAGCGGCAAGGGCCGCCGCATATTTGCTGAAATCCCGGTTCTTTCAACCGGACGCTTATACGTCTTATCAGGCGGCGAGTTACTGGGTCAGATTTGAGTATCCTTTCTGGTGGAACAACCTTGTAGCAGCGTTGGATTCTGTTTCGCGGATTGGACTGTCGAGAGATGATGAACAAGTCAAGCAAGCGCTGGATTGGTTGAGTGATCATCAAGAAGAAGACGGGCTGTGGAAAGTGTCGTACGCCAGGCCACAGGTGAAGGAAAAAGAAACGGTGAAGGCGCGGGAGATGAAACTATGGGTAAGCCTGGCAATATGCCGGGTGTTCAGAAGACTGTATGGTAGCGACCAGTGATCAGGGATCGGTGATCAGGGAGTGAGCGGCGAGAGGAGGCACTGATCACTGCTCCCCAATCACTGAGCTCAAGCGCTTGACTTGCAGACAACCTGCCGTATACTATGTATCAGGCCAAGATATCTAACGCGCGAACGCGGGGCATTCACGCCGGATGCAATACCACCGTTCACCCCTAAAGCCAGATTACGCAGCAGGAGAGATCCTGTACGTAGCTGTGCATGGAGCAGGTAGACGGAACAAGTCCCGCAAGAGACCCCATTCGGGGGGATCATACAGGGTAGGATAGATGGTAGATACGCCGGATGGTTCGTAGTTGCGCTGCCTTAATCGCGTCCTCCGTCTGGCGGCCGATTTCTCAACCTATGCGAAAATCAGGTATAATATGATCGGTGTAGTTCATACGTTTCATAGTCGGGATCACAAATAGATGGGGCACCCGTTTTCCCTTTTGACAGTAGCCGAATATTTCGCAGGCATTGGCCTAGTCAGGATGGGCTTACAGCCTTATGGCTGGCAAGTCATTTTTGCCAACGACATTTCTAAGAAGAAATACGAGATGTATAGGGCTTTCTTCCCTGATGCCGAAGCGCATTATGTAGTCGGTGATATTTTTAATGTTGATCCAGTCAGTGTTCCCCCTACTACTTTAGCCACTTGCTCGTTTCCGTGTATTGACCTTTCACTTGCAGGGAATATGAACGGCATGATTAGTGGCAACCATTCGAGCGCATTTTGGGGGTTTGTGGAAATATTAAAGACACAAGAAGAATCCGCGCCGCCGTTAGTTCTCGTTGAAAATGTCCCCGGCTGGCTATGCTCTAACAAGGGAATGGACTTTAGGATAACTGTACAAGCGCTCAACAAACTGGGATACGCCTGCGATGTTTTCGTTTTGGATGCCTTAAGATTCACTCCACAAAGCAGGTTGCGCGTATTTCTTGTTGGAACAAGATTCCCCGTCACTTATACCACCGCCGAATTGATACTAACGCGCCCGAAATCCCTGCTTTCAGACCATCTCAAAAAGAGCATCATTGCCAACAAGGATCTGCGATGGTTCTATAACGAGATCCCTGAACCGCCGTCTCTCAAGTCTGCCGGTCTGGCCAAGATAATTGAGCCAATGAGCGATTCAGATAGCCGATGGTGGCCCGATGATGAAGTCAAACGCCATCTAGCCATGATGAAAGAGCCGCATCGTGAAAGGGTCGAGCAACTGGCGGGGGGTAGGCAATTCTCCTATCGGACCTTCTTTCGCAGGCGGCGCGAAGGGCAACAACGAGCCGAAGTCAGAAATGATGACTTGTCAGGTTGTCTCCGTACCGCAGTTGGCGGCAGCGGTAAGCAATTCCTGATAAGAGCGGGCAAAGGTTCTGTCAAAATGCGCGTGATGACGCCGAGAGAATATGCACGCCTGCAAGGCGTTCCCGACGAGTACCCTATCACAGTGAACGGTGTGCAGGCGCTTACAGGATTTGGCGACGCTGTTTGTGCACCTACGATTTCTTGGATTGCCAAGCATATGTTGAACCCTCTGGCTGAAAATGGCTCGCCGCTGTATAGGCATCAACTGCCCAACGCACAACTCTTTTTACTTGAGAATGAGCGACAATCTCAAACCTGAAGACCGACGGAAAACCATGCAAGCCGTCAAAGGCAAAGGCACGAGACTTGAGAAACGCCTTTGGGCCATGCTCGCAGGAATGGGATTGAGGGGATGGCGGAAGAACGCTGATAACATTATAGGCAAGCCTGACGTTGTCTTCACCACCCAACGAGTTGCTGTGTTTATTGACGGTTGTTTTTGGCATGGTTGCCCCTACTGCCATAGGAAGTTGCCCCAAACGAACCGCGAGTATTGGGAAAGGAAAATCAAGCGCAATGTCGAGTTAGCCCAATCACATAACAGACAACTCCAGCGAGACGGCTGGACGGTAGTCAGGATATGGGAGCATGAAATAGCCGATACAGCAGAAATCAGGGCTAGAATCCTTCATGCTCTCGAAAGCAAGGAGCAGCGATATGAAAAACGCACGGATTGAGGAAATCAGGCAACAGAGCCACCAAATACTTGACGAGTGGCTTGAATCGTGTACTCGGCATGGAAAGATTGCGCGAAACACTGTTGCGATCGGCATTGTTGTACTTGACCATCTCAGGCGCGCTTGCCCCGTGTCACGCAATGAAGCTATCTCGCAAGGCGGTGAAGTCAGCGGTGCTCGCTCAGGACTTGGGGCAATCCTTGAATCTTACGGCATCCCAAGCAGTTATTTGAGGGAAGTCACAACGCGACAGGGGCATCAAGATGGGCAAAAGCTTTTTGAGCAATTTGAATGGGGCAAGAGACTTGCAGAGATACCAGAAGATGACAGAGAAGAATTGTTGTTGGAACTTATTAAAGGCCTGAGAAATCTCGCCAGCGAATGGCTAAAGCGTCAGAACCTGAAACTCGATATAGACCGCCGGCAAGCGCCGACGACTTGGGTAAATGTCATCGTAGAAAATGCCAAAGGGCGCTCAGGCGGAATCGTTGAACAACAACTTGTAGGAGCAAAGCTGGCAAGACGATTCAAGGGAATTAGCATCCCCAATCATCCCGCTCATGCTGGAGACAGACAAACAGAGCGGGTTGGCGATTTTGCTATCTTGAGATTGGTCTATCATGTAACATCCGCCCCATCGAGAGACGTTTTACAGAAATGCGTGGAAAACATAAGGGTTGGCCTACTGCCTATCCTGCTAGTCCCGCGTGAACAGGAAAGCAGAGGGCGAATCCTCGCGCAAGACGAAGGCATTGATAAAGAACTGACCATTATTACGATAGAGGATTTTGTCGCGCTGAACATCATCGAACTTGCAACAGAAGAGAGCAAAGACTTCTTTAGCATCCTGAAGGAGATTGTGGAGATCTACAACAAGCGGTTATCAGAGGTTGAGACAGATTTATCTCTGCGAATCGAAGTGCACTAAATACACCGGGAGGGCACACAATAAGTCGTTGCGACCGATGCGCCCCTTGCGACTTCGGCAGCTAGAAAGGTGGTCGAGGCGGTTATTGCTGTCCTACGTGCGAGCATAAGGACATAGCAGTCTGAGGGTGGCGTGAAGGCGTACTAACCCCACGTACAACCGGCCGCCGTAACACCCTCTTGTGGGTATGACAGATCCTGCGCACGGTAAGGAGTCCTGCCGGTCTCGCCGCTGCCGCTGAGTCTCTCATTGGGCGGCGAGGTCGTCGCTACGAAAGAAGGGCGAGATGAGCGACTGGAAGTTGTCACGGCCGGTGATTGGGGCAGCGCTGGTTATGCTGTTTGTGGCCGGGTGCGGTGCTCCGGCAGCAACACCAACGCCGACGCATATCCCACCAACAGCCCCTGCGCCTACGCCCACACCCGAGTTGGTGGCTACAACCACAGTAGCAGCGACGCCTTATCCCCAACCCGATCTCTCCGAGCGTCCACTCATCTTTTTTGGTCCCCTGCCTCCACCTGACGGCTCGCTGGATTTCATGAGCCTTTTTACCGAGGACGCCTCCTGGAGGCCGCCCAACACGTTCAGGTCTTCAATCTGTACGGCGGCTGGGTCGCCCACTTTCCCTGGGAACCGGAGGAAGCCACCGACGACGAACTGGAACAGATCATCGCCGATTTGAACCGGCGCGGAATCGCGATTGGGTTCGAGGCAAGCCCGCTCGTCGCAACGGATGAATGTGGGCGGGGTATCGAGGGCTTTTTCGGGCCTGAAGAGGGGTTGAGGATCGTGAACCGGCTCAAGCAGTTCGGCGCAACCGTGCGGTACGTTTCGCTCAATGAACCCTTCGCCTTTGGTCATATCTATGACGGACCGAACGCCCTGGACTTTAGAGCGCTAAACGGGCTCAGACGAATCTGAGTCGATTGAACCTTCACAATTCTACAGACCAATGGCTATCTCGAGGCCACAGACGGCTGTTTCTGCTTCTTGGTGACCACCGGGAAGCGTGGCCGAGGCTGGGGATGGAATCCGACCGCGCGTCCTGGCGGTTTTCCAGCAGGTCTGGGCGAGTGAGCCGGTGTACCCAACCCGTGCGAAAATGCCGGCCACGCCTGGCGCACTTGTCCAGGCATCAAGGGCTGCTGCGGGTCACGGCGTGGCTTGGGGTCCCAGGGACGAGGCTGTGCGGCGACCAGGTGGCGCGCCAGCAGTAGTTGGATGTACGCCAGCGTGACGGTCCACACCCAATTCTGCGCGGCGACCAAGTCGGACGTCTGCGCAATCAGCAGTACCATCCGGCGTTTGGCGAAACGGAAAAAGTGCTCGACGCCAAAGCGCAGTAGGTACATGGTGCAGAGGGCTGCCAGGGGCACGTCGCTGGGGCCGCTCCAAAACAGCCACAGCGGGCGCTTGTACATCGCCTCTCCGCTCGCCGTCAAGAACTCGACTCGCACCACCATGCCAACCAGCGCCGGCAAGTCCTTGAAGTGCAGACCTGTCCACGCACTGAGCCGTACGGTGGCCTGGGTGAAAGACCAAGTTGTCTGACGTTCTGGTTCGGGTGGTGACTTGAGGCGGAACTTGTCGCCGTGTACCTTGGGACGCCCGCGCGGACGTTTGCCTGCCACGACGGGTGACGGGCCATACAGCACCCGGTTGCACGCCAGCCGCACCAAGACGCGCAGGTTGGGCAGGCTCACAAAGACGGCCAGGAATACGCGCTTGGCATAGTAACTGTCGCCCACCACGACCCCAAACATACCAGCCGCCAGCGTCAAGGCCAGTCGCGCCACCTGGTGCGCCGTAACTGCAGCGGGTGTGGCGCTCGTGGCGATCCGCTCGACGTCGCGTGGCGCAAACCACGATTGTCCTTGCACAATCACCCGCCCCAGCCAACTGTACTAGTGGGTCATTTGTCACGCTCATGGCCATCATTTCCTAGGAGAGCTCTGAGAAAGTCCCTCCCCAATCCAAGGAGTGGGGCAAGTAGCGCAGAAATCGCATAGTTTTTGAGGCCATTTCCCTAATTCTTGCCTCATAGAGGTCAAAAGTGGGGCGTCTGCCCTATACAGTTTCTCGAGAAGGGGTTTTTTCAGCAGCCTCCTAAGGAAATATGGCGATACCCGTGTCAAGTGACCCACTAGTGGCCGCGTACAATGCCTTCCTTACAGGTCGAGTACACGTTGCCCCGATCCGGCAAAGTCTCGGCGTCTGGGCGTGGCCGCGGGGTGCTATCCACTGGATAGACCGCGTAGCCTGCCACCTGAATGGCATCCGCTGGTTCTGCTGTGGCGAGCAACGCCCGCGCGGCTTCGGGGTCAATCCGTCCCTGTCGCAACGCGTCATAGACCATCGAGAACCGTCTCCGAAAGGCAGGACTGCCGCTCAACTCGACCGGTGAACGCGGGTCGAGTGTCAACAACAGCGCGTCAATCAACTCGAACAGCGCATCGGCCCGGCATCGAAAGGCCCCCATCGTTTTCTGGCGGAATGTCTGTAGGAATTGTAAATGTTCTGAAATCATGCTGCCGAATCATCGGCAGATTCTCGATCTTGTCAAGCCCGGCTCAAAGCGGACACTAAAGTCCAGTCTCTATATTCTTCACTAATTTCCAGAGCAGAGTTGTCCCACTCATGTTAGCACAGAGGGAGGCCCGGCACTTGTTCCGAGGTCAGACATGGCAGAGAATAGAGAAGCTTTACATCAAGTTCTAACAAACTATTTTGGGGCTGACGAATTAAAGACTCTGTGCTTCTTTCTCAACGTGGATTACGATGTTCTAGGTGGCGAGGGAAAGGCAGGCAAAGCTAGAGAGCTAATTTCGTTTATGGAACGCCGAGAGCGAATTGAGGAATTGGTCGCGGAGGTGAAACAACAAAGGCCAAATGTTGCAAAAGTCATTGAGATAGAAGATAGATTCATTGCGTCTATAAAACCCATTCAAGAGCAAGAGAGGGAGTTGGAAAGACTAAAAATAAAGGCTCGGAATCGGTATTGGGACGAGTATCACAGTTATATTGAAAGCTTGGATGGCGAAACCCTTTTTGATGTACAGCGGTTGAACAACCTGCATTACTTGCACGAGTTCGGTCTTTCCGTTGAGGATTTGAAGAAAAACTTGGCACGATTAGGTTATTACAAAGGTAAGATCGACGATGAGCATTCGCATGAACTGGTAAATGCAATCGTCGAGTTTCAGGTTGTCAACAACATGCGTCATGTCGACGGAATCTTTGGCGAGCTAACCTTCCAAAAGATGGTTGAGAGATTAAAAGAATCAAAGCAGCAAGGGCATCTCTAGCGCAAGAAAGCGCCTAACACGGGCATCCAGCCGACGCGCTGCGCGCGCCGAACTCGCGGAGCACACAGGAGGCATATATGCGCTTCTTTTTGAAAACCAACAGAGCACAATGGCTGATGATTGGTCTTGCGGTTGTGTCTGCCTTAGCCTGTACTGTTGCCCAAGTAGGCCCAGCCACACCGGTTGAGGTTACGCGAGTTGTTCGTGTTACTCAACTAGTAGTCCCAACGATTGTGGAGGTTACGCGCATCGTTCAAGCCCCACCGGTTGAGGTTACGCGCATAGTTCAGGCCCCGCCGATTGAGGTTACGCGAGTTGTTTCTGTTGCGCAAGTAGTTCTAGCCACACAGATTGTAACTGTAGAAGTCCCGGCGCCTGTCCCAACTCCCACGCCAGTGCCGCCACTCGACACAGATACCCTTTTGCTATTGCATTTTGATGAGCCGGCAGGGACAACGCTGTTTCAAGATAGTTCGCCGTATGAACACCTTGCCTGTTGTCACAGTGCGGCCTGCCCAACCAGAGCAGGGCGAGGCCTGGAATTCAACGGTCAGGACAACTACATCATGTCGTCGGCCTCCATTCAGGGACTGTCAAGTTTCACGCTGGCGGGTTGGTTCTATGCGCGGAGCTATGAGCACGCAGGGAAGCACCCGATTGCCTTTCATGCTCCAGGAGCGGATTGCGGACGGGCTGCGCTGAGGATTGGGGGAGGATATACAGAGGGGCCGGCCTTGTTTGTAGCAGACACGGACAACTGCGCGCCCCAGGCGGTTGTCACTGCCTCTGGAGTTCCAGCGCTGAATCAATGGCACCACATCGTCGCGGTCTTTGACTCGGACACGGACCGGCACGTGATCTATATCAATGGAGAAAAGGTGGCTGAGAACGAGTATCCGATAGGGCCCATTCCAGACACCACTCCCGGCCATCCCATGTATATCGGTGTCAACTATTCGCCCCGGCCATACGATCAGAGATGGTGGGATGGATACATTGACGAAGTGGTGCTCTACAGTCGTGCGCTCTCTCCTTCTGAAGTGGAGGCTCTGTATCGCAGTACCAGGTGAGGCGGGTTCTCTATGCATATCACCTGCCGCTGAGCCTCTCATTGGGCGGCTAGATCGCCGTTGCGAAAGGAGGGCGAATTGGGCTACTGGAAGTTGTCACAACCAGTAATTGGGGTAACGTTGGTTATTCTGTTTGTGGCCGGGTGCGCGGCTCCGGCGGCAACACCAACGCCGACGGCTATTCCACCCACAGCCCCTCCGCCTACACCCACGCCCGAGTTGGTCGCTACACCCACAGTAGCAGCGACGCCGTATCCCCAACCCGGTCTCTCCGAGCGTCCACTCATCTTTTTTGGTCCCCTGCCTCCACCTGACGGCTCGCTGGATTTCATGAGCCTCTTTACCGAGGACGCCTCCTGGATGGAGGCCGCCCAACACGTTCAGGTCTTCAATCTGTACGGCGGCTGGGTCGCCCACTTTCCCTGGGAACCGGAGGAAGCCACCGACGACGAACTGGAACAGATCATCGCCGATCTGAACCGGCGCGGAATCGCGATTGGGTTCGAGGCGAGCCCGCTCGTCGCAACGGATAAATGTGGGCGGGGTATCGAAGGCTTTTTCGGGCCTGAAGAGGGGTTGAAGATCGTGAACCGGCTCAAGCAGCTCGGCGCAACCGTACGGTACGTTTCGCTCGATGAGCCCTTCGCCTTTGGCCACATTTATGACGGGCCGAACGCCTGTCAATGGCCTCCTGAGAAAATTGCACAGCAGGTGCAGGATTACATCACAGCGATCAAGAGCGTCTATCCCGACGCCATCATCGGCGACAATGAGCCGCTATGGGTAGGAGTGGAGGTCGGAGAACTCGTAGAGTGGCTAGATGCCTACAAAGCGGTCACGGGCTCGAATCTCCCGTTCATTCATCTCGATCTCGATTTTTCGCGCGCGGACTGGTACAGCGCGGCGAAACAGCTCGAAGACGCGGCACGGGTGCGGGGGATAGAGTTCGGTATCTTTTACCTCGGCGATCCAGGGGATGCGACGGATGCCGGATGGGTGAACAAGGCCTTTGAGCGTGCGCGGGTATATGAACTGGTCGCGGGCGGCACACCAGACCACGTCAAATTCCAGTCGTGGCACGACCGTCCCGATTACCTGCTACCTGAGACCAACCCAGACACGTTCACGGCTTTGATCAAGCGCTACTTTCGACCGCGCACGGCACTCAGCCTGGGGCTCGGCCCGCAAGCTGCGGGCGGGACCCAGAATGCCACAGGAGCACTCTCCACTGTTACGGGTGAGCCGCTGCCAGACGCGGTAGTAGAGTTGACCATGAAAGCATTGGATGGGCCAGGGTTGAGCGCCGAGTATACCATCACCGGCACGGTCCCGGCGGGCGCGGTTCGTTCCGACGTGGGGTTCCGGGTGAACACCGAATGTGGCTGTCAAGGCACAAGCGACTTTGTTGTGTACCAGGTTCGCTATACGGAAGGGGACGAGACCGCCAGCCGTGTGCCCAATTATGATTTCGCGCGGGGATACGATGGCTGGGGATCGTGGGGCAGTGGCACGGTGCGGCTCGAACCAAGCGACCAGGGCGGCGGCACGATGCTTCGCGTCCAGGCGATGCCCGATCAGGATGCTGCCATCAATTCGGCCCCGTTCGATGTGACGCCGGGCGCCACCTATACGCTCACTTTCGTCGCACGCATCGCGCCCCTTTCTTTCGGCAGCGGCTACTTTGACATCACCTTTCAGGATGCCGAAGCGGAATTTGCCCGTGACAGGATACCACTGACGCCAGCCCTGGTTCGCATTGGCGTGGCCACGACCGACACGCAGGGACGCTATGCGACCAGTTTGGAATCGCTCCCGCGTGGGAGGCTGCTGCTAGAAGCGAACTATGCAGGCAGTGACCAGTATTGGCCCGCGTACACCAGCATCGTATTATCGCCTGAGTAAGCATTCAGAAAGCAATCTCGGGCGAGCATATCCACGTCACCGGCTACTGGTTCCTCGAACGGGCTGCCTTGCCTGTCCACCTGCCCTCTGGTACAATGTGTACACAATTGTGACCATATTGGAGGCAAGTGATGACTCTGATCGGAGTCCGTGAACTACGAGAGCACACCAGCCAGATCCTGCGCCGCGTGTGTGAGAACAACGAGGAGATTCAGATCACGTATCACGGGCGAGTCATCGCTCGCTTGCTCCCGGCGCCATTGCCCCGGCCTGTTCCAGCAGACCTGCGTGCACTCTGGTCTGACGTGGATCGGTTGGCGGCTGAGATCGGCGCCCGCTGGCCGGCCGGCATCACCGCTGTTGAGGCGGTCAGCGAGGCACGGCGCGAACTATGACATAGGTACATGGTACAGGCAGGCGCGCTCATCACGGATATAGGAACAAGCGGCCCCTTCGTGCGGGTCACCTTCGCTGCCCCCGCCATGGCCTCGGGGCTGGCGGCGGGCCGCTTCGTGCTGGCCGACCTGGGCGACTATCTGCGCGCCCCACTCTTCCCCGCTCACATCGAGGCCGAAGAGTTCAACGTGCTCGTCCCACCCCACCACCCGGCTGCCGCCCTCCGGCCCGGTGTCAACGTGGACCTCATCGGCCCGCTGGGCCGAGGCTTCGAGATACCCGCCGCCGCCGACCGGCTCCTGCTCGTGGCCTCCACTGCCCACCTGCCGGCGCTGCTCCCGCTGACTCACCAGAAACCCGGTCTTTCGGAAAAACCGGGTTTCTCCATCGCCCTGCTCCTTTCCGCCCCCACCGCCGCCGAACTCTATCCCATCCGGCTGCTTCCCCCGGCCGTGGAAGTCACCATCGTCACCGCCGACGGGTCCGCCGGCCAGCGGGGCTCCATCCCTGACCTCCTGCCCGACCTGGTGCGCTGGGCCGACTGCGCATGCATCGCCGATGACCCGGCCACTTACCCGGCGCTGGCGGAGATCGTGCGGGAAGTGCGCGCAGGATCCGGCCGCCGGTTCGCCCAGGCGCTCGTCGTGCCCCCCATGGCCTGTGGCGTGGGGGCCTGCCAGGGCTGCGCCGTCTCCGTCGCGCGCGGCACCAGACTGGCCTGCACCGACGGGCCTGTATTTGACCTGCTGGAGTTGCGATGACGATTGACCTGGCCCCCAATCACAAAGCGGGACTCGCGCTCGCCAACCCCGTCATGCCCGCCGCCGGTTGCTTCGGCCTCGGCACCGAATATGGCCGGCTGGTCGAGGTGGACGCGCTGGGCGCGCTCGTCGTCGGCCCGCTCACCGCCCATCCACGCCGGGGAGCAGGACCCCCACGCCTGGTGCCCACGCCCGGCGGCGTGCTGCTGCACACAGGGTTGGCCAACCCCGGCCTCACCGCCGCCCTGCGCCGCTACGCCCGGGTCTGGGCCCGCTCTCCGGTGCCGGTCATCGTCCACGTCGCCAGCACCGCTCCCGACGAGGTGGCCTCTTGCTGCCAACAACTGGCGGGCCTCGAAGCGATCGCCGGCCTCGAACTCGGCCTGCCCGACACCGCCGATCCAGACGAGGCCACCGCCATCATCCAGGCGGCCCGCGCCTCCGCCAGCCAGCCCCTCATCGTCAGGTTGCCGCTGGTCTGGGCCGACACCCTCTGCCAGGCAGCCGTCGAGGCCGGCGCCGACGCGCTCACCGTCGCCGCTCCACCGCGCGGGACCGCGTGGTACGCGCCCGGCAACCACTTCGTCACCGGCCGTCTCTACGGGCCGTTTGTGCTGCCCCTGGCGCTGCGCGCCCTGCGGCGCGTGGCCGCCCTCGTCTCCATACCGCTCATCGGCTGCGGTGGCGTCCACACCGTCGAGGATGCCCGGGCCTTCCTCCACGCTGGAGCGGCCGCCGTCCAGATAGACGGGGCTATTTGGCGCGATCCCGCCTGCCTGGCCCACGTTGCGCGCAGCCTGCGGATCTAGTACATCCAACCGTCCAGCGTCGAACCTCTCTGACTTGCGGCGTACCCTCCCGTGTGGTATAGTATGATCACTCGCTTGTAGGGGGGAGGAGCATGAACCTGCCGCTCAAACGAAGACAACGCCTGTCTCAGGAATTGATCCCGCCGATGCTCATCGCCGTTCTGGGAACGGTCGGAGTCATAGGACTATACCTCACCAGGCCTGGCTTCCGGCCACTGGACCTGATCCTCCTACTCCTCATCGTGGGGTTCGGCGCCCTGGGCTACAAGCAGCGCATCGTGCGCGGCATTATGACCATCCTGGTGCTATACCTGGCCACCGGTGCCGCCGCCACCCTCTACCGTCCCGCCGCTCCCTACGCCGGCATCTTGTGGCGGCTCCTGGAATCCATCTCCAGTGGCCGGTTGCTCAGCCAGGGCACCGGTGCTCCCAGCGGTGAGAACGTGGATGGCGATAGCCTGGCCCTCTCCTTTTGCCTGCTGACGGTGATCGTCTGGATCGTCGTGGAAGCACTCATCCGCGCTTCCTTCCGGGACACCCGCTTACCTGCCCTGGGTATCCTGGACAACTTGGGCGGCACCTTCGCCTACCTGCTGGCCGGCCTCGTGGTCGCCAGCCTGTTGTTCAATGCCATCGGCTACGGCCGCTTGCGGTACCTGCACGACCAGGCACTGCTACGCCCCAGGTTCAACCAGGTGCTCCATATCCACTACACGGCCCAATCGTTCTGGTTTCCCAACCAGCCGCCCCCAATTTACGTCTACGACCTGCACCTTGCCCCATGAACGCGAAAGCCCTGACCACACTGGAATTCCCCAAAGTGCTTGAGCGCCTGGCAACCTATGCCTCCTTCTCCGCCGGAGAAGAGCAGGCCCGCGCCCTCACGCCGGCGACCGACCTGCAGGAGGTGCGCTGGCGGCTGGAGACGACGAGCGAGGCCCGCGTGCTGCTGAACGTCAAGCCCGATGCCTCGCTCGGCGGCGCTCACGACCTGCGGCCTATGGCATCGGCGGCTCTGCGCGGGGCAGTGTTGCCGCCGGTGGAACTGCTCGACGTGCGCGATACGCTCGTGGCCGCGCATACCCTGTACCGCATCCTGACTCGCCTGGAAAACCAATTCCCCCACCTGGCACGCCTGGCCAGCCGCATCCATCCCTGCCCGGACGTGGTCGCCGAGATCAACCGCTGCCTGGACGAGCGTGCCAACGTGCGCGATGACGCCTCTCCAGAACTGGCCCGCATCCGCCACGACGTACGCGTCGCCTACGAACGGATACAGGATAAACTGCAACACATCCTCCACTCCCCTCACAACACCCCGTTCTGGCAGGAACCGCTGATCACCCAGCGCGAGGGCCGCTACGTCATCCCGCTCAAAGCCGACTTCAAGGGCCGCATCCGGGGCATCGTCCACGACGTATCCACCTCCGGCGCGACCGTCTTCATCGAACCCCTGTCCGTCATCGAGCTGAACAACGCCTGGCGTGAACTGCAGATCGCAGAGCAACAAGAGGTCAACCGTATCCTGGCCTACCTTTCCGGCCAGGTGGCGGAACGCGCTACCGAACTCACGGAGACCGTGGCCGCGCTGGCGGAACTGGACCTGGCGTTCGCCAAAGCCCACTACGCCGAAGCCATCCACGCCACTCCCCCCGACCTCGTCCCTTTCCAACGTCCCGGCCCGCAGCATTCTGGCTCGACCATCCGCCTGGTCGGCGCCCGCCACCCGCTGCTCGACCCGCGGCGCGTCGTGCCCATTGACGTCGTGCTGGATGACGTAACCCAGGTACTGGTCATCACCGGCCCCAACACCGGCGGCAAGACCGTCACCCTGAAGACCGTGGGCCTGCTGGCGCTCATGGCTCAGGCCGGGTTGCAGCTCCCGGTCGAGCCAGGCTCGGCCCTCTCTCCCTTCGCCGCCATCTACGCCGACATCGGCGACGAACAGTCCATCGAGCAGAATCTCTCCACCTTCTCCTCCCACCTGACCAACATTCTCGCGTTTCTGAACGAGGCCGACGAACGTAGCCTGGTGCTGTTGGACGAACTGGGCGCGGGTACCGATCCGGCCGAAGGGGCGGCGCTGGCCCGCGCCCTGCTGGACCATTTTCGCCATCGTGGAGCGACGACCTTCGTCGCCACCCACTACCCTGAACTCAAGAGTTACGCCCAACTCACGCCCGGCGTGCTCAATGGGAGCGTCGAGTTCGACCCTGAGACCTTGAGCCCTACCTACAAACTGGTCATTGGGTTGCCGGGCCGCTCCAACGCGCTGGCCATCGCCCAGCGGCTGGGGCTGCCGCCCGCCATCGTCGAAGCGGCCCGCCTGATGGTCTCGCCCGATGACCTGCGCACCGAGGATATGCTGGCGGACATCCACCGCCTGCGCGTCCAGGCGGCCCAGGCGCGCGACGAATCCAGCGCCGCCCGCGCCGAGGCCGACGCGCTGGCGCGTGACCTGCGCCAGCGCCTGGGCGTGCTCGAGCAGGAACGCCAGCAGATTCTGCAAGAAGCCCGCGAAGAGGGATTGGCGGAACTGGAAGCGTTACGCGCCGCAGCACGCACGTTGCGCCGTTCGCTGCAAACCGCCGCCGCGCCGCTGGAAGCGGTGGCCGCCGTCGAACAGGCCGCCGCGGACCTGGCCTCCAGCCTGCCCGAGCCAGAACCGTTGGAGGCGCTGGCCCCGCCCCAGGTGCGCCAGCGCCCCATCCGCCCCGGCGATACCGTGTGGGTGCGCCCGCTCAATGCGCTGGGCCAGGTCCTGGACATCGGTACCAGGGAGATTGAGGTACAGGTGGGGCCGGCGCGCACCCGCGTGGGCCTGGCAGCGCTGGAACTCCGTTCGCCCGCCCACCCACCCCCGGCCCAGGAGGAACCTGGCGAGGAGTACATCTCCATGGGCGCCGCCCCCTCGCCTGGCCTGGGCCTCGACCTGCGGGGCTGCACCGTCGAGGAATCGCTCGAGCGGCTGGACCACTACCTCGATGCCGCCATGCGGGCGGAATTGCCCTGGGTGCGCATCATCCACGGCAAGGGCACCGGCGCACTGCGGCGGGCCGTGCGCGACTTCCTGGCCAACCACCCCTTCGTCACTGCCTACGAAACCGCCGCCGATAATGAGGGAGGCGAAGGCGTCACCATCGCCAGACTGGTACAGGCATAATACGAGCCACACGCTAGACACCGAATGCCGAACTCCCAGAATCCAACGTCCAACCTCCAACCTCCAGCGTCCAGTGACGAGCATCAACCATGACCAAGAGAACTACCCAACCCAACCAATCCCCTCCCATCTGGCGCGCTGCCATGGAAGCCGTGTTCAATTCCATCTCCGCCGAACACTTCCGCGCTGAACTGGACTGGCTACGGGAGGAATATGGCGACGATCCCGAACGCATGGGCGCGGCCTACGCCGGCATCCTGACCGACTTGTTCGTCGAAAGCACCGGCCTGTTCGCCGCCCTCCACCTGCCTCTCCCAGAGATCCCGGCCGCCCTGGCCGAGATTGCCCACACGCTGGCCCATCTGGACCTTGATGCCGAACGGAAACGGCTCAGGCGCAGCGAGCGCCCCTACTACGACCGCTTCGCCGCCCGGGCCGCCCCCCTGTGGGCCGCCCTCGGCGAGTGTATGCAGGCGCTGTTCACCTGTTACGTGGCCGGCGACTACGACCCCACCGCCAACCCCGATGACCTCATCGCGCGTGCCCTCGACGTCGCCGAGGAGGACCTGGAGCGCGCCCGCCACATGATTGCCCAGGCCGGCGCCATCGCCCTCCACAGCCACCCCCTGTGGTGGCGTTGGCCGGCCGAGGCCACCGGCCCTGCCAGGGCCTGGCTAATCACCACGGCCGGCCTGGTCGCCAGTTACACCGATGGCGGCGAGGTGCCCCTGGGACCTCTGGACCAGGTTCGCACGTACGCCCAGGAATCTGAAAAAGAAGTGGGCAACGGGGTCGGCGAAATAGGAGAGGAGATGGAAGCAGAGGAAACAGAACCCTCGCCCCCTGCCCCATCACCGATGGACGCCCTGGTGGACAAGTTGATCGAACAGGGTGAGCAAGGATTTACGCCCGACCAGCTCAAGTTCTGCCAGGACCATCGCGAAGAGGCCGTCCCGGCCCTCATCGAACTGGCCAGCGACGAATACTTGCAGATGGAGGACTCACCCGGCGCTGGGTACGCTCCCATCAGCGCCGTCAAGCTATTGGGGCAACTGGGCGCAGCGGAGGCCGTCCCGCACCTGATTGACGTCGTCGCCGATTCGACCCCTGATGCCATCATATATGGCGCCGCCATCTCCGCCCTGACGGACATTGGCCCCCCTGCCTTGGAACCCGTGCTGGCCTTCATGCGCTATTCTTGGGACATGGATACCAAGACTGCCCTGGCCGAGGTAGTGGAGGAGGTCGGCCAGCCGGACGAACAAGCCTACCAGACGCTGGTCGCCGTGTGGCAGGAAGCCACCTGGGACGAGGGCAAGTGCCTGCTGGCCTGCGCGCTGGTGCGCACCGGCGGCGAGCAGGCCATTCCACTCCTCGCAGCCGCCCTCAAGGACCCCGACCTGGAGGACCTGCTGGACTATAACGAAGTCGCCGATGCCCTGGCGGAGTTGGGTGTCGCAGCGCCTCCACCGCCGGACGGCCTGCACCAGGTGGACACGGGTCTCGGCGAGATGAAGCACCTGGCCGAGTCCATCCTGGCAGAAATCGCCGATCCACAAAACCTGAAACACTTCGCCGACATGGTACCGCCAGATTGGCAAGCACAGCCAGACAACCTGGCTCACTTCTACACCGCGATCCAACAGGATAGATGGAACAGCCTCGTCGCTGTAACGGCCATCACCCAGCCAGAGATACTCAAATCCCTGGCACCCGGCTTGCTCGAAGCCGTGGAGGCGCTCCCCTTTGACGTCTCCACCCGCGGGCTTACCCCCCGGATTCGCAAAGCCTACGCCCACCTGGCCGCATGTGCCGGCCCAGAGCTCAGATTGCACCTCACCGGACCGCTTCTGGCGCTCCAATACTACCTCGACGAAGACTACGACATCGCCGATGACCCGGACCAACTGCTGGCCGCCGCCCGCGCCCTTCCTCCCAACGGAGCAGAACAACGTCGCCTGTTTGGACAGGCCGGCGCTCTCATCCTCCACGGCCGTCCCTTCTGGCCCCTTTGGCCCGGCGAGACCGATCCTCCGCTCTCGAACTGGGTAGATGGCCTGGCCGGGTTCCGCGAGCCTCTGGAACGCAGCGGGCACATCCCGCTACGCCCCTCACCCGCGGCGGACCCTGCGGCAGTGTCCGCCGCGCTGCTTGAATCGCTGAAGGACCTCAGGTCTGCCGGGCCGTCACCCGCCGTCACGGCGCTGCTTGACTTGCTCATGGAACGGGATCAAGATTATCTCCCGCCCGAGCAGCGCCGCCGCTTCATCCACCAGCGTGCCGCCATTGTCCCCTACCTGATCCGCACCGTGGAAGAGGATCAGTATGGGTCCGCAGACAGCCCAGGAGGAGGACAGGCCCCCATCGGAGGATGGGGCCCCATCCTGGCCGTGCGTATGCTGGGCGAACTCAGAGCCGCTCAGGCCGCCGACGCCCTGGTACGCGTCGTCGCCAGCTCCAGTCCCGAGGACGTCATCCACGATGCCGCCCTGTTCAGCCTGATGGCCATCGGCTCCCAGGCTCTCCCTGCCGTGCAAGCCTACTTCCGCTACGGGAGCCAGGTCGAGACCCGGGCCTCTCTGGCAGAGGTATTGGCTTACCTTGGCCGGAAGAACACCAACACGTTCGACTTTCTGCGCCAGGCGTGGGAAGCCGCCGGTTGGAAAGGGAACCGGCGCATGGTGGCCCTGGCCTTGGGCGACCTGGGTGACCGCCGCGCCGCGCCGCTCATCCAGGCCGCGCTGGAGGATCTGTCTGCCGATCGAGTGGACCTGGAGTACGTCCGGTGGGCGTTGCAACGGCTCGGCATCCAGGCACCACCGCCACCGGAGGCCCCGTCAGCGGTTCTGAACGTCCCTGCCCCGGCCAACCCCCGCCTGCTCTACGACGAATCCAGGACCCTCCACCGGGCCAGGTATACCGCGTGGGGCGAACCGCTTTGCTCGGACTGCGGCCAGCCGCTCATCGCGGATGCTGGCGGCCATTGGACGCACCCGCCAGACAAGTCCGCTCAGGGTCCTGCCTCTGCCGAACCGCGGCACCAGCGCACGAGACAGCGACGCCGCCATTAGAACCTACGGAGTGCGAAACCTATGATCACCGTTGAAGTGTGGCTGTACGGACCGCTCGCCCGCTATGCCGGGGAACAAAGCCAGGGTAGTCATGCCCAGTTACACCTGGAACTGCCCGCCGGCAGCACCATGCGCGATCTTCTTGACCGCCTGGGGCTGCCCAGCGAAGAAAAGGGCATCACCTTCGTCAACGGCCAACTGGCCGCCCTGCCCGGCCTGGATACGGACCGCGACCTGGTCCTGCACGACGGCGACCGGGTGGGCATCTCCCACCGCCAGGCTATGTGGCCGTTCCAGTACCGCTTCGGCGTCAACATGACGTCCCAACTGCAGGACGAATTTCGACAACGCCAGGATGGGGGTATCCAACACGCGTACGGCAAGCCCTCAGACGAGACCCCCACCGAGTAATTGGACCACCCACCCTCACCCCAACCCTCCCCCTGCGAGGGGGAGGGAGCAAACCACCCCTCCCTCCCAGGGAAGAGCCGAGGGAGAGCGTAAGCCTCCCCTCCCTCCCAGGGAAGAGCCGAGGGAGAGCGTAAGCCTCCCCTCCCTCCCAGGGAGGGGCAGGGGGAGGGTGGTGCCCGCCAAGCGCAGCCCCCTGGTAGAGGCTCTACAAGTCCCCCACGTAGTGGGGGGTTCTGCCGGTGTACTCACCGGCGACTGCCTGCCCACGCCCGGGTTTTCGAAGCAGGTCAGTATCCGGTGCCAAGCACGCACGTGACGCAATACTCACCGACTTTTGGAGCACCGGTTCGCCTCCCTTGCTCCAAGTCCCCGTCTCGGGGACGGTTTATGTCGATCACCGGCTTGCATGGGACGCCCCCGAGACGGGGGCTGCGAGCTTTACATGCGAAAGCCTGCTTGCACACACGGTTGATTGATCTGCTTCGTTTCCCTCGCCCGCCCTGGACTTGTGCAATTGGCCGCCTTATGCTATAGTATTAACAGGTACCTCAAACAGCGTATTCCGTTCCCTCCGACTCACCTCGCTCCCTCCGGGACGGGTGAGCGACAAGGTGTGGGGAGCAATCCCCCCGCCCGCCATGTTTGCAAAGGAGGCACTGCGTGGCCCGGTGTTCGACGCCATGGCCACCGGTGGCCTCCTTTTCGTTTTCCGCTGTGCAGTTTCCAAACCTTAAGGAGGTAAACAGAAATGGCCAGAATCTTGCGCGTCAACATGACTGACCGCACCGCCACCTACGAGGACGTGCCCGACAAGTACAAGCTCCTCGGCGGCCGCGGCCTCACGTCCACCATCGTCTACGACGAAGTGGACCCTGCCTGCCACCCCCTGGGCCCCAACAACAAACTCGTCTTCGCTCCGGGCCTCCTCACCGGCACCACTGCGCCCACTTCTGCCCGCGTCTCGGCGGGGGCCAAGTCCCCGCTCACCGGCGGCATCAAGGAGTCCAATGCCGGCACCGAATGGCCACAACTCGTCGCCCGCCTGGGCCTCAAGGCCATCGTCGTCGAGGGCTACCCCAAGGACGATGGCTGGTGGGGGCTGCACGTCACCAAGGATGGCGCCAAGTTCTTCCCCGCCGGTGAATACGTCGGCAAGAGTCTCTACGGCATCTTCCCCGGCCTCTTCGACCGCTTTGGCAAAAAGGCCGCCATCGCCGCCATCGGCATAGGCGGCGAGCAGAGGATGTCCATGGCCGGCATCTGCTACAACGACAATTCGGGCCGGCCCAGCCGCTACTCCGGCCGCGGCGGCCTCGGGGCCGTGATGGGCTCCAAGCACCTCAAGTTCATCGTCGTAGACGGCGAGGGAGGGCCAGGCGTGCCCATCGTCAACAAAGAACTGTTCGACCAGGGGCGCAAGAAGCTGATCGAGGCGCTCAACACCCACGCCATCACCAAGCCCAAGGGCGCCCTCAACTCCTACGGCACGGCCGTCCTGGTCAACATCCTGAACGAGGCCGGGGGCTACCCCACCCGCAACTTCCGCGAGGGCCGTTTCGAGGGTGCCGCCACGACCTCCGGCGAGGCCATCTTCGAGGGCATCAAGCAGCGCCTGGGCAAGGAAGTCTACAACCACGCCTGCAGCCCCGGCTGCATCATCCAGTGCTCCAACACCTGGCACAGGCCCGACGGCACCGAGCACGTCTCGTGCGTCGAGTATGAATCCACCTGGGCCCTGGGAGCCAATTGCGGCATCCCTAACCTCGACGACGTCGCCGAACTGATCTGGCACTGCAACGACTTAGGGATAGACACCATCGAGACCGGCGGCACCATCGCCGTGGCCATGGATGCCGGGCTCCTGCCCTTCGGCGATGCCAAGGGCGCCATCCGGCTGGTGCAGGAGGAAATCGGCCAGGCCACCCCGCTCGGGCGCATCCTGGGCAATGGCGCCACCTTCACCGGCAAGGCCTTCGGCTGGCCGCGTGTCCCCAGTTGCAAGGGGCAGAACATGCCTGCCTACGAACCGCGCGCCGTCAAGGGCATCGGCATCACCTATGCCACCAGCCCCATGGGCGCCGACCACACCTCCGGCTACACCATCTGCCCGGAGATCCTGGGCGTGACCGGCAAGATAGATCAGTTCGCCACGGACAAGGCCGACCTCTCCCGCGCCTTCCAACATACCACTGCCTACATGACGGACACCACCGGCCACTGCCTGTTCATCGCCTTCGCCATCCTCGACATCGCCAGCGGCTTCGAAGGCGTGATAGACGAGGTCAACGGTGTCCTGGGCACCGACTTCAAGGTCGCCGACGGAGCCCGTCTGGGCAAGGAGATCATGGACCGGGAACTGGCCTTCAACCGCGCCGCCGGCTTCACCAGGGCCGACGACCGCGTGCCAGAGTTCATGAAGTACGAGAAACTCCCGCCCCACAACGTCACCTGGGACGTCCCCGACGAGACGCTTGACGCCGTCTTCTGGGCCTAGCCTGAACTCAAGAAACCCGGTTTCTCCAAGAAACCGGGTTTCTTCTCACTCACCGCACCTCCCACACGTGCACCACCGGCCTGGCCTCATCGGCAAACAACTCCAGAACGTACAGGTGTCCATTGCTCCGGTCATAAGCCACCGCACCGATCTTGTATCGGCGCTGCACCCCCGTGCCCAACATGTCTTCTTCGAGCCCCGCCGGGTTGAGAAACAGATATTCGTCTACGTCCAGCCAGGCGTAAGGCTGCGGCTCCCAGGAGGCCATTTCACCCGCCGCGACCCGCGCCAGGTCGGCCGGATCATAGAGGATGAATTGGGCGTCGAACCGGCTGCCCCACCAGCCGCGATAGTCGTTGTGGCCTGCACATTCGCTCAGGTCCTCCGCCGGACATGGGCTGCCATTGGCCAGCCGGCAGACGGTAAACTGGCCGACAAACTCCCCGGCCACGCATGGATGTTCGGGGCCGGCAGGATTGACATAGCCGTACCAGTGTTTTGCGCCGGTGCCCTTGGTGCCGGCAAACAGCACGGCCGCCTTGCCCGCGCGGGTCGTGATCCAGGCGCCGCCCTCCCACTCGTCCGCATGCTGATAGCCGTCGAGACAGCGCTCGATGTCGGGGGTGTCCTCTGAACTTGCGTAGAGCAGCAGCACCGTCTCCGCCAGGTGCGTTCCCGACGCTGCCGGTGTGCCGGCCTCATCTATCCAGGGGCGGTAGGCAAACAGCGCCGGCCCCATCCCCGACCAGCCCCCATCCCGGAAACGTCCCGTCCCCAGGTAGCGGCCATCGGCGTGTTCATCCGCCCAGGCGGCCGGAATCTCGAACATATATCCGTTGACGCTGTAAAGGGACTGGTGGCCGATGAACCAGGTGCCCTGCACGGCGGGCGCCGACAGGTTCAGGTCAAACCAGGCGTGGGAAGCCACCGGCGGGTCCGGCTGCAGATGTTGCCCCCACGCCAGGTGGATCTTGGGGCCGGTGGCCGGCGTGTCGAGAACCTCCATGCCGATGCGCGGCATCTCTTCCAGTTCGGTGAAGAATCCTGCCGCCACGTTCTGAAACCCCTGGAGAAATGCAGCCTGAGGGAGATCCGCCAGGTCCTCCGACACGACCGGCGCCGGGATGCTGATCTCGGCCACCTGGCTGCCATCGGGCAGTTCCCCGTAAGGCAGGCGGTCGTGCCCGGTGACGAACAACGAGCCCGGAACCCCGTCATCCGAGCCGGCAGCGTCGCCGTTGGGGTTGAAGGTCATGGCGTTGCCGCCATAGGCGAAGGTCTGGGGCCGCTCACCCCCGCCGGGCAGCCGGAACGCCCCCTGGTAGACCAGGTCTTCCGGCCGAACGAGGTCGCCGGATGGGGGAGACGGGGGGCTGTACTCGTCAGCGCCTGCGTCCGGGGTGGAGCCAATAGGCGTGGCGTTGCCGTCAAAGTCGCCGGTCACCTGGACCAGGGGTGTGGCCGAGGCCACCAGATGCACGTCGCCGCTGCCGCCCGGCGGCGTCGGCGGGACGAACGTTGCCGTGTGGCTGCCCGTCTCACCGGTAGAGGGCCGGGAGAAAGCGCACCCCACCCCCCTCAGCGCCATCCCCAGTAGCGCCAATGTAAAAACCCATGCGAGACGTTTTTGTGCTCTCATCTGGCCCTCCTGGAGGTTCGCCATCGTGAGCCTCACCCTCACCCCAACCCTCTCCCTGGGAGGGAGAGGGAGCAGACCGCTAGAAGCTGCGCAAGACAAGAGGCAGGTAGACCGGGGCAGGGCCTGTGACCGTCGCGGTGAACACCGCCGAGAACTCGGACGTCCCGCTGACTACGCCCGTCGCCGTGGCCGTCAGGTAGGGCTTGCTCAGGTAACTGGCCGTGACGGTGAAGGCTCCGCTGCCCGTGGCAGTGCTGCTCCCCACATAGGTCTCCCCCTCGCCGTCGGTGTCACCGTTCTCGAACACCTCTACCGTGCAGCCGGGGCAGGCGCTGCCCACCACGTGGACCGACCCCAGGGTGGTGGTCACAATGACCGGCGCGGCGATACGTCCGTTGGCACTGCTCACCAGGTTAATGCCCATGGTGTTGGAAAAGATGCTATTGTGGGTGATGGTATTGCCAGTGGTGTTGCTTTCGTACACCTCGATGCCATCCTCGCCGTTGTGGGCAATGACGTTGTCCGGCCCGACGGCGTTGCTCTGAGCGCCACCACCGATGGCGACCCCATCCCCGGTGTTACTCAAGACGGCAGTGCCGTTGGCATCAGTGCCAATGTAGTTGCCGGAGACGGTGTTGTTCAGCGTGCCGTTGTCATAGATCCAGACGCCCGCCTCGCCGTTCCCCGAAATAGCGTTTCGTTCGCCCGCCGTGTCGCCGCCGATAGTGTTGTTCTGAGCGGCACCGCGGATGGCGACCCCGCTATAACTGTTGCCCAGGCCGGCCGTACCGTTGGCATCGGTCCCGATATAGTTGCCGGAGACGGTGTTGCCCGTGGCACTGCCGCCAGAGATGAAGACGCCAGATTGTGAGAAGCGATTGATCACCAGTCCACTGATCGAATTGTTGGATGACGCGAGGTGAAGACCACCAGCCGCACCCGCATTGGTCCCGTCAATCTCTATCTTGAGCACGGCCGGCGTCGCGCCCGTGGCCGGCGCAGCCCCAGGCTGGGTGTAGCCATCTATGGCGGTACCGTTGTCGGTCAGCGCAGGCAGGGCGCTGGTGGGCTGGATCGTGCACACCCCGCCAGCACCGCAGCCGGAGGTGATGTTGAAAGCGATGGTGTCGGTGCCAGAGTTGCTGTTGGCAGCATTGATCGCCTCGCGCAGAGAGCAATGGGCCACGTTGCAGACGCCGTCGTCCACGTCGTTGGTGCTGTTTACGGTAGTGGTGAGGGGCGAGGCTGATGTGATAACCTCCGCCGTGACAGGCCCACTGTCCTCGATGGACACCGAGGAGTCCTCGACCCAATCCTCGACCAACGAGTTGGCGTCGGCATCGAAGGTGATGCGGAAGGTGTCAGGGGTCTGCGCAGAGGCATTAGCGGTCATCTCCGCCACCACAAAGTAGGTCTTGCTCGTGAGTGCCGGGATTTGCACGTTGCCGTCGCCATCGGTGAATTGGATGGTCTGCACCCCACTGCTCAGGGAGAGGCTGGAGATGGTAGCCACCACGGTGTCCGCCAGCTCCCAGGTGCCGTTGGTAGAATAGTAGACGTAGAGATTCTCGATCAGGTTATTCGCCTCGGTGGAGGTCAAGGGATCGCCGCCGGTTTCCTCAAAGAGCAGGAACACTTGCGCCAGTTCCAGGTCGTTGTCGCCCGAGATGCCGTTGTGAGTGGCCACGACGCGCAGCAGGTCGTCCGTCTGGCTGTCCTCCATCCCTGCCGGGGCGGTCTCCGTACTATCTTCGGCAGCCGAGCCGCCGACGTTGCGCCAGGCAATGACCTCGTAATCCGCGCCCGTGTTGCTCCCGGAGACGATGTCCAGGTCGCCGTCGCCGTCCAGGTCGCCCAGCGCCACCGACTGCAGCGTGTCGGTGGCCCCCGCGTCGCTCTGCGTCCACAGCCCACTGAAGGGGGTGCCGTCGTTGCGCCAGGTGATGACCTCATAGTCCTCGCTCGAGGAGCTTCCCGAGGCGACGTCCAGGTCGCCGTCCTCGTCCAGGTCGCCCAGCGCCACCGAGGTCACGAAGCCGGTGCTGGCCCCCACGTCGTTCGGTGTCCACAGCCCGCTGAAGGGGGTGCCGTCGTTGTGCCAGGCGATGACCTCATAGTCCTCGCCCAGACCGCTCCCAGAGACGATGTCCAGGTCGCCGTCGCCGTCCAGATCGCCTAGCGCCACCGAGTTCACGTGGTCTGTGCCGGCCCCCACGTCGTTCGGCGTCCACAGCCCGCTGAATGGAGTGCCGTCGTTGCGCCAGGCGATGACCTCAAAGTCCTCGCCCGAGGCGCTCCCCGTGGCAATATCCAGGTCGCCGTCGTCGTCCAGGTCGCCCAGGGCCACCGAGTTCACGTTGCCCGCGCTGGCCCCCACGTCGTTCGGCGTCCACAGCCCGCTGAAGGGGGTACCATCGTTCTGCCAGGCGATGACCTCATAGTTCTCGCCCGAGTCGCCCCCGGAGACGACGTCCAGGTCGCCGTCGTCGTCCAGGTCGCCCAGGGCCACCGAGCGCACGTGGGCTGTACTGGCCCCCACGTCGTTCGGCGTCCAGGTGCCGCTGAAGGGGGTGCCGTCGTTGCGCCAGGCGATGACCTCAAAATCCTCGCCTGAGGTACTCCCTGTGACGACGTCCAGGTCGCCGTCGCCGTCCAGGTCGCCCAGTGCCACCGAGCGCACGTGGCCTGTGCTGGCCCCCACGTCGTTCTGCATCCACGGCCCGCTAAAGGGGGCGCCGCCGTTCCGCCAGGCGATGACCTCATAGTCCTCGTCCGTGTTGCTCCCGGAGACGGCGTCCAGGTCGCCGTCGTCGTCCAGGTCGCCTAGCGCCACCGAAAGCACGTTGCCCGTGCTGGCCCCCACACCGTTGCCCGCGGGGTCAAATGGCATATTGCGGTGCACCAGCGTGTTCGGGCAGGCGATGACCTCATAGTCCTCCCGCGAGTCGCTCCCTGTGACGACGTCCAGGTCGCCATCGCCGTCCAGGTCGCCCAGCGCCACCGAGAGCACGTTGCTGTCGCTGTGCCCCACTTCGCTCTCCGTCCACAGCCCGCTGAAGGGGGTGCCGTCGTTCTGCCAGCCAGAGACCTCGGTACCCGCGGACGCATCGTTCCCGGAGACGACATCCAGGTCGCCGTCGCCGTCCAGGTCGCCCACTACGACCGAGAACACCTCAACGCTGGTCGCCCCCACGTCGTTCTGCACCCACAGCCCGCTGAAGGGGGTGCCGTCGTTCTGCCAGGCGATAACTTCGCGGTCCTCCTCCCAGCTACCCCCCGAGACGATGTCCAGGTCGCCGTCGTTGTCCAGGTCCCCCACCGCCAGCGACCACACCCTGGCCGCGCTGGCTCCCACGTCGTTCTGCGCCCATAATCCGCTGAAGGGCGTGCCGTCGTTCCGCCAGGCGATGATCTCATAGTCCTCTCCAGAGTCACCCGCGGAGACGACGTCCAGGTCGCCGTCGTCGTCCAGGTCCCCCAGCGCCACCGAGTACACGGTGGCCGTACTGACCCCCACGTCGTTGTGCGCCCAGGCCCCGCTGAAAGGGGCGCCGTCGTTCTGCCAGACGGCAATCTCAAAGTCCTCGACCGTGCTGGTCCCCGAAACGATGTCCAGGTCGCCGTCGTTGTCCAGATCACCCAACGCTATGCGCGCTTCCCACGCGTTGTCTCCCACCTGGTTCGACGTCCAGGTGCCGTTGAAGGGGGTGCCGTCGTTCTGCCAGACACTGATGACGCCTGTGCTGTCCCCGGAGACGACGTCCAGGTCGCCGTCGCCGTCCAGGTCACCCAGCGCCACCGACTGTACCGCCTCCGTGGCCCCCACGTCGTGCTGCGTCCAGGTGCCGCTGAAGGGGGTGCCATTGTTCTGCCAGGCGATGACCTCATAGTCCTCATCCGAGGCGCTTCCTGTGACGACGTCCAGGTCGCCGTCGCCGTCCAGGTCGCCCACCGCCACCGAGTACACGTCGTCCGCGCTGGCCCCCACGTCGTTGCCGGCGCCAAAGGAGATGGTGTCGCCGCCGATGGGCGGCGTGGCCTGCGCGCCCGCCGGCAGCAGGGCCAGCACCAGCACCAGCGCCAGGCCCGCTATCCAGAATCGCTTGTGTCCCATTTCTCCTCCTTCCTGGCATCCAGGTAAGCCCGTGCTACTGTGAGCCCCACCCTCACCCCAGCCCTCTCCCTGGGAGGGAGAGGGAGCACGGACTCTCCCCTCCCTCTCAGGGAGAGGGGGCACGGATTCCCCCCTCCCTCCCAGGGAGGGGCAGGGTGAGGGTGGGGCTCACCCTCACCCCATCCAGGCGCTTTCTCCTCCTATGGATAGTTTCTCAGGACGAGCGGCAGGTAGATCTTGTATCCAGGCGGCCACCAAAACCCGGAGCCGAGGCCGTAGCCGGCCTGCAGCGCGATGGCGCCGGCGATGGGCTCGCCGATGGTGCCGTTCAGGACGTACAAACTCCCATCCGTCACTTGCTCGCCACCACCAGCGATCACGCTGCGCCCGATGGCCACACCATTGAAGGCCAGCGCGCCCCCGACCAGGGACAGGCCGCAGACCAACAGGATCAGCAGGACTATGGATTTCCTTCTCAACATCTCGTCCCTCCTCGGCCTAGTAGGTGCTGTCCAGTGTCAGCCTCACCCCGTACAGGTAGACGATGCCCGAGTTGCTGTTCATGGTGATGGCAAGGGATATACTGGCGGGCACCATATCGTAGGTCACAGTGTAGTTCTGGGTAGCAGCAATGTCGAAATAGCTGAATGCGGTGCTTGAGTGAGCGCTGGCATTACTGCCAATTGAGGGCGTAGTTCCATTGGTGAGGTCTATACCCTTGATCGCTGCCCAGGTGATGCTGGATTCAGAGACCTTGTAGTAGACCCTGGCGCTGCGGAGGAGGTAGTCCCGCCCATAAGGTCGTTCGATCTGTATCGGTATACGAACCGATGCGCTTCCGGCACCGTCTGCTACGACCATCATATAGCCCTCCTCCGATGAGAGGTGTTCGCCACTGGCGACGTACGGCATGATGGCGTTCAAGGGTGACACAAAGAGGTAGGTGTCTGGCCCGGCATAGCCGTCGTCTGACCGAGTGACGTCAGCGTTAAAGATACCGTAGCCGGTGCTTCCATTGACGTACAGGCCGGGACCATTGGTGTTTTCTACCCACAGGCCGTAATCGTCACTCTGGGCAGTTGCGCCGATAGCCGAAGCACCAATCGTCAGGCCCATAGCGTAGGGCACGGCCCGCAGCATCTGGCGGGGCATGGTGGTGCCATTGACGGTGATTTGCAGGTACAGTTGTTCGTCAAAGTCAGTCCAGGGATCCATCGGCACGGTCTCGCCCAGCACCACGCTGAAAAGCCCGTTGGAAACGGGCACGTCGTTGTGGGTTTCGGTCCCCCATTCCATGGTACCTGCTGCCTCTGCGTCCCACAGGCTGAATATCATGTCGTAGTCGCCGTCCAGAGGGTTACCGCTGCTGTCGGTCAGGTAGCCCTGGTAGTTCATCGTTTTAGCGGGGCGAGCCATAATGCTGGCCTCGCCTTCTGTTCCGGCATTTTCCTCCACTTCTGGGGAGCCTGTGCTGGCTTCTGGCTCTGGCAGAGGCGGCTCCGGTTCCTGCCCCACCGCAATGCCAACCGCCCCGAGCACCAACAGCGCGGCCAGGATCACAGTCCCACTCGCGATCCACCATTTGCGTGTATTCATCTTGAACCTCCTTGAGCTTGAATTATGGATCAAATGGATCGAAACAACTGTCGTGCTTTCATTGTACTTCTCTTGACGTGAGAACTCGGGCGCAGGATTCACGGCTCCCTCGCTTCTTCCCCGTGCACCACCTCCCTTCGAGAACGTGTTTGCGGCATCCAGCCCCTGGCGCCGGCAGTTACCACAAATCCCTAGGTTTCATCATCGGATGGCTCCTCATCACCACCGGCACACTCAGCCCGCAAGAAGGCCATCAGTGCCTCCAGGCTGCTGAATCCCTTCCGGCGTCGCTCGTGCAAGACCTCCTCCACCGAAAACCGCCATGTGGGCTCCTGTCCCGCTGTCGCTTCTCCCTCCTGCCAGCAGCGCAACAGGTAGGCACGATATGGGTGGTCCTTTTCTCCCTGCATTGGTTTTCACTTTCACGTTCGCTTTTGTCACAAGGTGCGCGACCTGCTATAATACTACTGCTTGCAGCTCCCATCGAAGCCCGTCCTGCCCACCCCACTGGACATCCGCAAGACGACGCGAGTCGCAGATGGCTCAGGAACACCCTGGAAAGTAGACCGTTTGAGCCTACACACCCAGTCTAACCCAAAGCTCTTTGGCAACTCTTTGGTCACTCGGAGAATGAAACATGGAGCCTACCTTTCGTCTGCGGCTTTTGGGGACCGTCCAGGTCGAGCAGGACGGACAGCCGGTGCGCGGTTTTGGATCCCGCAAGGCGCTCGCGCTCCTGGGCTACCTGGCCGTGCACGACCATCCCATCCCCCGCGAGCACCTGGTAGACCTGCTGTGGGAGAATCAAGCGGAAGCCCGCGGGCGGGCCAATCTCAGTTGGGTGTTGCACAAAATCTCCGCCCTGCTGCCCGGCTGCCTGGAGGCCGATCGCCACTCCGTCCAATTCCGCCGGGGAGACTCTTACTGGCTGGACACAGACGCCTTTGATGGACTGCGAGCCCAGGACCAAGCCACCTCTCTGGCGGCCGCCATCGCGCTCTACCGCGGGGAGTTTCTCGAAGGGCTCTACCTCCGCGCCTGCGCTGAGTTCGAAATTTGGCTCGTGGGCGAGCGGGAGCGCTGGCGCCGGCGGGTAGCCGGAGTGTTAGGGGACCTGGTCACGCACCATGGCCGGCGTGGCGAGTACCGGCCGGGCCTGCACTTTGCCCGCCGCCTGCTGGCGCTCGAACCCTGGCGGGAGGAGACGCACCGGCAGGTGATGCGCTTGCTGGCCTATAGCGGCCAGCGGACGGCCGCCCTGGCCCAGTATGAGACTTGCCGCCGCGTCCTGGCCGCCGAACTGGGCGTCGAGCCGGCGGCCGAGACGACCAGGCTGTACGAGCAGATACGGACAGGAGAACTGGGGAGCGGGAGGGCACGAGAGTACGAGAGCACTGGGGATCTCAGCACTGCCCCCCCTCTCCCCCTCTCCCCCTCTCCCCTGCTCCCCGCCTCCTCCCCCGCCCCCTTCGTCGCCCGCGAGCGCGAACTGGCCCAACTGGAGGGCTTTCTCAGCCGGGCGCTGGCCGGCCAGGGCCGGGTGGTTTTCGTCACCGGCGACGCCGGCCAGGGCAAGACCGCGCTGCTCCAGGAATTCGCCCGCCGCGCCCAGGCCGCTCAGCCTGACCTGCTCGTCGCTGGCGGAAACGGCAATGCCCACACGGGCATCGGCGACCCGTACCTGCCCTTCCGCGAGATACTGGGCCTGCTGACCGGCGACGTCGAGGCCTGCCGGGCGGCGGGGGCCATACCCCCGGAGCAGGCCCGCCGCCTGTGGCACGCCCTCCCCCTGGCGGCGCAGGCACTCGTGGAGACCGGCCCAGACCTGATTGATCTCTTCGTGGCCGGCCCAGTCCTGGCCGAGCGTGCGACCGGTTCTGCGCCAGCCGGGGCGGACTGGCTGCCCCAACTGAAGATGCTTGTGGAGCGCCAGGCCGCCCGCCCTGACACCTCTAACCCGCAGCAATGCGCTCTTTTCGAGCAGTACACCCAGGTACTGCAGGCGCTGGCACGCCAACACCCATTGCTGCTGCTATTGGACGATCTGCAGTGGGCGGATCGTGGTTCCGCCAGCCTGCTGTTCCACCTGGGGAGGCACCTGGAGGGCAGCCGCATCCTGATCGTGGGAGCCTACCGCCCGCAGGAGGTGGCCCTGGGGCGCCCTGCCTCCTTCCGGCTTGTGGGGGAGCCTGCCCTGAGCCTGTCGAAGGGGATTGAGGGGGGGCGCGAACGCCATCCACTCGAGCCCGTCGTCAACGAGTTCAAGCGCTACCTGGGCGACGTTGAGATAGACCTGGAACAGGTCGAGGGCTGGCAATTCGTCGAGGCCTTCCTGGACAGCGAGCCCAACCGCCTGGGCCGCCCCTTCCGCGAGATGCTTTACCGGCAGACCAGGGGACACCCTCTCTTTACGATCGAATTGCTGCGCGGCATGCAGGAGCGGGGGGACCTATTCCAGGACGGCGAGGGGCGCTGGGTCGAGGGGCCGGCCCTGGACTGGGACACGCTGCCGCCGCGCGTGGAGGTGGTCATCGCGGAGCGCATCGGCCAATTGCCGGAGGAATTGCAGGAGATCCTGACCGTGGCCAGCGTGGAGGGTGAAACCTTCACCGCCGAGGTGCTGGCCCGCGTGAGGACGGCCGGCGAGTGGGACGTGCTACGACGGCTGAGCGGTGACCTGGACCGCCGCTATCGCCTGGTGAGCGCCCAGAGGGTCTTGCAGACCGGCGGCCAGCGCCTGTCCCAGTACCGCTTTCGCCACATCCTGTTCCAGAAGTATCTGCACAGCAATCTGGACCCCGTGGAACGGGCGCACCTGCACCAGGCCGTAGGCACGGCGCTCGAGGCGTTGTACGGGAAGGGCACACCAGAAATCGCCGTCCAGTTGGCGCGGCACTTCCAGGAGGCGGGGCTCGCCGCCGAGGCGGTGGATACCTTGCGCCAGGCGGGGGAGCGGGCGGCGCGGCTGTCGGCCCACCCGGAGGCCGTCGCCCACTTTACCCGCGGGCTAGAACTGCTCGAGACCCTGCCGGATACCTCTGAGCGCGCCCGGCAGGAACTCGCCCTCCAACTGGCCCTGGGGGTATCCCTACAGATCACCAGGGGCTACGCGGCCCCGGAAGTCGGCCGCACGTACGCCCGGGCGCGGGAACTGTGCCGGCAAGTGGGGGAGGCAGCGCAACTCTTCCCCCTGTTGGGGCTGCTGCTGACCTTCTACGGTGCCCGGGGGGAGCACCAGGCAGCCTGCGAGATCGGGGAGCAGGCCCTCGACCTGGCCCAGCGGGATCAAGATCCTCTGTCCGTGGCCGTGGCCCATTGGCAACTGGGAGTGGAACGACTTTTTCTCGGCCAGTTGGCCCAGGCTCAGGCGCACCTGGAGCACATGGTGGCTTTCTACGAACCACGGCAGCACCACCCCCTGGCCTTCCACTATGGGTTGAACCCCGGCGTCATGAGCCTGTCGGCGACGTCCTGGGCGCTGTGGGTGTTAGGGTATCCCGAACAGGCCCTGGCACGCAGCCGGCGCGCCCTGGCCCTGGCCCAGGCCCCAGCGCATCCACCCAGCCTGGCTTTGGCCCACGTCTATGCCTGTACACTCCATGCGTTCTGCGGCGACTGGCAAGCCGTCCGACAGTTGGCAGAGGAATGCATCCGGCTGTCAACCAAATACGGGATTCCGTACTGGTTGGCCGGAGGACTGGCCTGTCGTGGCTGGGCGCTGGCTGAGCAAGGGCAGGCCGAAACGGGGATCGCGCAGATACGCCAGGGCCTGGCTGCCAGCCAGACCACAGGGGCTGAAGTGTTGCGGGTGCTCCAGTTGGCCGTGCTGGCCGAGGCCTACAGGAGAGCAGGACGGGCACAGGAGGGACTGGCCGCCCTGGCCGAGGCCCTGGCCACCGTGGACCGCACCGGCGAGCGGTTGTTCGAGGCGCAAGTTCACCGTCTCAAGGGGGACCTGCTGCGTATGCAGGGCGCACAGGCGGCCGAGGTAGAGCAGTGCTACCGGCAGGCCATGGCAGTCGCCCGCGCTCAGCAGGCCAAATCCTGGGAACTGCGAGCCGCCGTGAGTCTGTGCCGCCTTTGGCAGGCGCAGGGCAAGCCCCAGGAGGCTCGCGCGCTGCTGGCGGAGGCTTACGGCTGGTTCATTGAAGGCTTCGACACTCCCGACCTGCAAGAAGCCCGCGCGCTGCTGAAAGAGTTGTCTGCCTGAGAAAACCGGCTACGGGGAATTCCTCAACACTGCGGGCAGGTAGATGTTGGTCCCGGCCCCCTCGTCGGCGCCCAGATCAGGGGCCAGCCCTCGCGGCCGCCGCTCCCCGTCCACGTCGCCCGGCACTCCTGCCTCCACCCCCACGTCTATCGCCGCCGAGCCTTCCATCAGGTGATAGCCGTCCGCCTCGAAGCGCGGGTCGCCCCAGTAGTTGTGCGTGCCAGTCACGATGGCGCCCACCCCGCCCCAATCCACGGTGTTGCTGTACCACAGCGTACCCACCAGGGTGGCCGTGTTGCCGGCCGCCACTGTGATGCCCACGCTGTGGCTGACCAGGATGGTGTTGGTCAGGGCCACCGTGCTATACTCTCCCGGCCAGTCGCTGACGTAGACCCCGCTGCTACTCGCGCTGAACCCACCTGCGCCGTTGCGCGCGATGGTCGTGTGCAGTAGCCGTGGTGAGGAGCCACGCAGCGACAACCCGCTCCCGCTGCGGCCTGCCCGGTTGTTGGCGATCACGGTGTTGGTCAAGGTGGGATCGCTGATCACCAGGTATAGCCCGCCGCCCAACTCGGCGGTGTTGGACGTGACGATATTCCCGCTCAACGAGGCGTCGCTCCCGCTCAGGTACAGCCCGCCGCCAGCCATGCCGGCACGATTCGACGTGACATCGTTCCCGCTGAGCGTGGGGACGCCCCCAACCAGGTACAGTCCACCCCCGTTGTTGCCGGCCGTGTTGGAGATGATGGTGTTCCCGCTGAGCGCGGCGTCACTTTCGCGCAAGTGCAGCCCGCCGCCATAGTCTGCCGTATTAGACCTGATCGTATTCCCGCTCAGCGTGGCGGCGCTGAAGCACAGGAACAGCCCGCCGCCGGTGTTGGCGGCATTGGACGTGACCGTGTTGGCGCTGAGGGTAGCGCCGCCATCGTACAGGCTCAGCCCACCCCCGTCCTGGCTGGCGGTGTTGGACGTGATCGTGTTCCCTCTCAGCGTGGCGGCGCTGTCGTACAGGCACAGCCCGCCTCCGTCTTCGGCGGAGTTTTCGAACACCCGGTTGTCGCGCATGGTGGGCGCCGCATCACAGACGTACACCCCGCCACCGGCATCGTGCCCTCCGACGCCGCCTAGTCCCGTCGCGTCGCCGTTGGTGATGCGCAGCCCAGAGAGGGTAGGGCTGATGGCTCCAACGACCACCACCACCCGCCCCCTCGTCTTCGGGTCGGCGGATAGCGTGGTGAGGTGCTTCTTGGGGTTGGGTGGAAAGGTGAACTTGACATCAAAGCCGCCCGCGATGGTGACCGTCTTGCTGATATAGACCACCTGCGTGATCGTGCCGCTGTCCGGCGGGTTTGAATAGCCGGCCGGGATCGGGCGGACGTGCATGTCGCTGTAGACACCCGTCGCGACCAGGATGGTGTCGCCCGGCTTGGCGACGTCCACTGCGTGTTGCACGGTACGGCACGGGCTGTTGCCGTTCGTACAAGAGTTGAAGGTGTCATTTCCGGTGGTCGCCACGTACCGGATGCTGACGCTGGCCTGGGCGACCGGAGGCTCTCCCATCAGCCACACCAGGGTTACCACCCCGGCCAGTGCCAGGGCTACGGCAAGAGTCAACGCTGCGAACCTGTTGGTGGACATGTCCCCCCCTTCTGTCGTGGCAACTCACCGGCAGAAACGACTCTACATGACGAGTATACTCCTGTCGCCGTTCTCCGCAACCGTCCGCCCCCCACCAGCCTGCGCGACCTGGCCGAATACGGCGCCCCCCTCGCCTTCGATGACACCGAGAACCTCTCCGACCTGCGCAGGACCGACCCCAACAAGCGCGCCCTCTTGCACGCCGGCAACCGCCGTGGCAGCACCGTCGCCATGCATGAAGGAACAGGGTGTGGAGGTCAGAAAAGGAGAGCAGATCGTCAGCATCGAGGAGACAGGAGGCGTCACCCTGCGTCCTCGTGGAACAGGGGCCGAGCTTCTACCACAAGAGCGTTCTGGGCGGCGGAACCCTCCGGGGCACCGTCCGCTACCCGCACTTGCTGAGAAACCAGGTTTTTCCCAAAAACCTGGTTTCTGTCCCTCAAAACCCGGTTTCTTATCCGGCCCGCTGGCAAACCGCCACACCGACGACGTGAGGGCCACCGTGGGTGGATAGCGCCGGCCCCGTTTCCGCCACGACGATCTCTTCCAGCGGAAAATCGAGCATCTCCGCCAGCGCCCGGGCCGTCCTCTCCGCCCCCTCCGGGTAGCGCACGTGAAGCACGCCCAGCCGCTCCACCGGCCTCAGGCGGGCCACTTCCTGCTGGATCCGGGCCAACCCCCGCTCGTAGGAGCGCACCAGGCCGTGCATGCTCAACTGCCCGTCCACCAACCGCAGGATGGGCTTGATCTTGAGCAGTTTCGTCATCCGGCCCAGCACCGGCATCAGGCCGTCTGCCCGGCCGCCGCGCCGGATGTACTCGATCGTGTCCAGCAAGATCAACACGTCCGTGTGCTCCCGCACCCCTTCCACCACCCCGGCCACCTCGTCCAGGCTCAAGCCCCTCGCCGCCGCCTCGGCCGCTGCCACCACCTGGAAGCCCTGGCCCAGCGACAGCGACAGCGTGTCCACCACCCTGACCCGCTCACCAAAGCGCTGCGCAGCGGCCCAGGCGGAGTTGAACGTCCCACTGTGTTTGCTCGTGATGGTCGGGCACAGCACCGCGTGGCCAGCCTCCACCAGGCGGGCAAACACCTCCTCGAACGCCCCCACCGGAGGCTGGGACGTGCCTGGGTGGTGGGGCCCTTGCGCGGTCTTGTGCCAGAACTCGTCCTGCGAGAGTTGTCCATCCAGGTAGACCTGCTCGCCAAAGCGGACCACAAGCGGCACCACCGTGATCTCCAGCCGGGCGATGGTGTCGGCTGCCAGGTCGGCAGCGCTATCGGTGACGATGCGTACCTGCGTCATATCTCCTCCCCACTGCTCAGCCTACCCTCCCGCAGGTTGCTTGGAGCGGCGTTTGCCGAGAAAGCGCTCAAACCTGCGGGAGGTTGAGCACTTGCTTACACATGAAACACGCATCAGATCACACCGTTACGCCCGTCGCTCATTGAATAAGAAACCGGGTTTCTGAGAGAAACCCGGTTTCTGTCTGTCCATTCTCTGTCCCTACTGCCGATTACGCACCACGCACGGCAGGTACGTGCAGCAACACTGGTTACCTCCACCCGGACTGGCCGGCCTCAGCAGCCGATACCCTCCCCCGCTCGCAACCTCACTCACCTGCCGGGCGTGCGCCAGGCTCGTCAGCCGGTAGCCCCCGCCGGAGGCTACCCCCTTCTCGACCGCGTACCCCGCAAGTGGCGGCGGCCCCCCGGACTGCGCCAGTGCCACACCCCGAACCTGGCGCACGGCCACACTGCCCACCAGCAGGAGGACGACAACAAGCAGGATCGCCACTCGTATCTTCATCGCCCACCTCCTCCTACTGGAGCGTCGCGAGCATCTTCATGACGCCCGTGCCTTCATCCAGCCCTTCCAACGCCTTGCCGATCACCGTGCCCTGGGGCGGATTGGGCCCGGCCTTCATGGCGTGGCCCGGGGTGGAAGAAGCCACCAGCAGGTCGCCGGGGCGGATCGGGCCGTTCTCGGCCGAGACCTTGACCGGCACCACGCCGGCGACAGCCAGCGGGATCGCGCCTGGGATTTCTCCCTCCGCTGCCTGGCCGCCCACGAAGCCCGGCTGGGTCGAGTAAACCCCCATCACACTGGTCTGGTAGGCTTGGGCGGAGCGGGTCAGTTGCCCATCCAGGCCGATGGCCAGCACGTCTCCGGGTTCTACCCCTTGCACGGCGGGCAGCATCTCGGCCATGTCTCCGGAGAGCGTCCAGTAGCCATCGTGCGTCCAGACGTCCCCTTTGCCTCCGACTCGGAATCTCAGTTCAGCGTTCAGATTGAAGGCAGCGATAAAGTCGCCGCTGCCCTCACCGCTTCCGGTGCCATTGTTCTGCAGGTCCAGCACCCGGCCACCGCCGCCCTGATCAAACTCAGCCGTAGGCCAGCCGCTGTTGTTGACGAACCAGGCCGCTACCCCACCGGTGGTGTTGTCGTTGTACGCTCGCAGGGCCGCCTTCTCGTGATAGCTCCCACTGCTGAAGGCATGCACACCGGCCCCCGACGTGCTCGCCCCGTACACACCGGCCCCCGACGTGCTCGTCCCGTTCACACCGGCCCCTGACACGCTCGTCCCGTACACACCAGACCCCGAGGATCCGCTGTGCCCGTACACGCCACTGCCGCCGTTCCCATAGTTGTAACCATACACGCCAGCATAGGTGGAATCGGTAGTGTTAGCGTAGCCTCGGATCCCATCACCGGCGCCGGTATTCTGAACACGGAACGTATAGGAAGCATTGTTGCCGATCCAATTCTCATAGAGGTGGTCGTGCGCACAGGCCGGCCCCGCGGAAGGACTGGATGGTGACGCGGGTGCCGCCACGCTCAACTCCTGGCGCGGAGCCAGCGCGGTGAACTCCCCCTCCCCCGGCCCGCGCACCTCCACCGCCAGCCAACGCGCGCCGCCTTCCAGCACTTCCTTGGGAATGGAGATCACGCTGCCCAGCAGGGCCGTGAAGACACCATCCTGTACCACTACTTCCTCCTGCACCTCCGTCCACAGCGCTTCTCCGTCCGTTTCGGCGCTGTACAGCGCGAAGGTGAAGTCGTAGGCCCCGTCGGCCACCGCTTGCCCGGCCTCGTCGGTCAACTGGCCGGGGTAAGGGATGGCCGCGCCCGTCGGGCCAGGCTCCTGTACCGGGGGCAGCGCCCGCGCGGTACCCGTAAACTGTGGGCCGAGGCCCACCGCCAGCAGCAGCGCGCCGGCGACCACAACGACGACCAAGACTCTCTTGATAGACATGCTGTTCCTCCGTATCAAAAACTGACTCGTGCATCCCGCTATGTGCGGGATTCCGGACTCCTCAACTTGTTGAGGGACACCTGGCGTGCATTCGCATAGCTCCGCAGATTACATGGCATACCCCCTCATCAACAACGGCAAATAGCACCGCAGCGCGATCTCGTCCGCGCCGATGTCGTAGCCACCCACGGGCCGCGGGCCGCCGTCGAAATCCACAGTCACGTCGCTGACGACCGCCCCTGCATCCCTGGCCGGCGAACCGCTCGTCAGGTGATAGGTCGCGTCCAGCAGTGGATCCGCCAGCACCGCGTTCGTGCCGACGAGCGGGTCGTTCGCATTCCAGAACAGGTTGTGATCGGCTGAGATGGTGCTGCTGGCGGGCGCCGTGTTCGTGAGGCCGGTGGTGTGACCAGCCAGGATATTGTTCACCATGGTGACCGTGACGTAGGCCCCCACCCACACCCCCTCGCCGCTACTCGGGCCGCCGACCAGCGTGCTGTGGGTCAGCGTGGCGTCAGCAGGGTAACCGGCCCCCCCTTCCAGCCACACGCCGGCCCCGATTGTGGCGTGGTTATCGGCCACGATGTTGTTGACCAACCGGGCGCGCGTGGCGTTCACGATCACCCCCCCACCGCGGTAGCCACCGCCGTTGCCGGCGATCAGGTTCCGCGCGACCAGCGGCGTGCTGCCGCCGCAGCAGTCCACCTCGATGCCCCCGCCCGAGATCTGCGCTTGATTCCCCCGGATCTCGTTGCCGGTGATAGTAGCATCCGCATCGTTGATGATGCGCAGACCCCCGGCCCAGGTGCCGGTATTGCTGACCACGCGGTTGTCGAGAATCTGGGCCGTGCCACCGTTGACGAAAATACCCCCTCCGTCGCCGGGAGCCACGTTGCCCGTAATCAGGCAGTTGCGTACGGTCAGCGAGGCCAGGTCCGCCGCGATCCCGCCGCCGGAGTAATTGCTGCGGCCCCTGGTGACGGTGAAGCCGTCCAGCGTGAGCGCCGCCCCGATGCCGGCGTACACCCCTCGCCGCTGGTTCTCGCCGTCCAGCGTCGTGGGATAGGCCGCCGGGTCGCGCACGGGCGGTGCGGTCGCCGTGCCATCCCACCCGCCGTATAGCGTGATGCTCTTGGTGACGGTGACCACCGCCCCGCCGCTGCCGGTGTAGGCCCCCCCGGCGACGTAGATGGCATCGCCAGAGGTGGCCTGCGCCAGCGCCGTCTGCAGGTCACACGGCTGCGCCTGGGCGCACAGCGGGCCGCTGCCGCCCACCTTGACGAACAACGTGCCCGCATCGGCGTGGGCGACCTGGGATGCCCCATCCTCCAGGGGCGGCACCCACATCGAGGCCGAAGATGAGGCTCTGACGACGAGCGGCAAGTAGGCTGCCGGTTCCAGTGGCGCGCCCACTTCGTACGCGCCGATGTCGTAGCCGGTGCCGTAGGGCCGGGCCTGGCCGTCGAAATCAGTGCCGGGCGCGCCCACGGCGGAGCCGTGGTCTATAGCCAGCGAGCCAGCCAGCAGGTGATAGTTTCCCATCAATGGGTTCACGAACGAGGGCGACACATCAACCAGGTCGCCCACGCCGTAGAACTCGAACTCAGGGTCACGATCCCCATCAGTCAGGTTGTGATCCACCGTCAACTCCGGCAAAATGCTGGGAGGGGCGGCCATCTGCGAATAGATGTTCTGGCTGCAGATGTTGTTTCGGATGACCACGTTCTGCATCTGCGTGTTCGCGATGCCGATCCCCCCGCCCCAGCCATCCCGCCCATTGTAGGCAAAGGTGTTGTTGATGATGGTGATGTCCTTGAACGGGTGCGTCGCTATGCAGCAGTCCGACAGCCATAGGCCCACCAGGTTGTCGTAGGCGACGTTGTTGTACAGGCGGATATTTTCCAACAGTCCGCCCTGCTCCGAAGCCAGTGAAAAGCCCATCGCCTCCTCGATGGCGTGAACGACGTTCTGATACACCTCGACATCGAACAAATGCTCGGCCTCAGCATCCACGTAGATGCCCACGTGGTTCAGGTTGTACACGAGATTACCGTACACCTTCCCATGGGACGAAGCGTCTTTGACGGAAAGCCCCTCTTTGCCCTCCGTCCCAGGCATGACATCGTGGATGCGGTTGTAGCGCACCTCGAAGGTGTCGGTGTTGCTGATGGAAATATGCTCTTGCCAGGGGCCGGTGCAGGCCCCGACCACCTCGTTGCCGTCCACGATGATGTTATTGCTGCCCCACGAAGAGATGCCGGACGAGTAGGTGTCATAGGTGTAGTTGTGCTCGATCGTGACGTGGCTGGAGTTTTCGGCGACGATGCCGTAATAATCCGAGTGGACCACCCGCAAGCCAGACACGCGCATGTAATCCCGCCCCGCAAGGTCGAACAACCCGCAGTATTGCGGCACGACCACGCCGGTTCCGTCTATGGTGACCGACTCGCCCGGATAGGCGGCGTAGGTGATGGTCTGACCGGCGCTGCCCGAGTTCTGGGGCACCACCCGTTCCCGGTACGTCCCCGCCCGGATGTAGACGGTGTCGCCCGCTACCATCGTATCCGCCGCCTTCTGGACCGTCCGCCAGGGCTGCGTGATCGTCCCCGGGTTGGAATCGTTGCCTGTCGTGGCGACATAGTAGACCTTCCCGGCATGGGCTGATACCATCGTGCCCCTGGGCGCTTGTGGGTCCTCCGGCCCACCTGGCTGGGCAGCCGCCTGCCCCGCCGCCAGCAGCAGGGCCACCAACACACTGGCTGTGACTAACATCCTTTTGGTTTTCATCGTTTTCCTTTCCTTTCTACACGATCAAGCCTTGATAAGACCACTCGTGGACGTGAAGGCAAGAAGCACCGGGGCGTCTCACGAGGGATCACGTTCACGCAACTTTAGCACGAGGGGCAGGTAGACGCTGTTGTCCATCACCACGTTGCCCAGCAGCTCTACCTCCAGCCCTGCCTGGACCGCAAGCGCTTGCAGTCGCAAGCCGGCCACTCGCGCTCCACACCCCGTGACCACTACGCCGCGCAGGTAGGTCCTCGATGGCCCGGCGAACGCCTCCAGCCGCACCGCCCGGTCCACCGAGACACTTTCGGCATAGTGGCCGGGGCAGACGACCAGCCGGTCGCCCGCATGGGAGACGGCCAGCGCCGCCGCCACCGTGGTATAGACGTGGCTGCCACCGGTGCAGGGCCTGCCGTCGCCCGACACCACGCGCACCTGCGGCGCGGCCGGGTCCAGCGCCCGCCGTGACACGCCCCCTGCCTTCTGCGAAACGTACAGCCGCGAGCCGTCGGCGGCGAACTCGAAGGCATAGATCGAGCCTTCGCGCATCAGCCCCTCGTCCAAGGCCGACCAGCTCTGGCCGCCGTCGCGGGTCTCGTACACCTGGCCACCGTAGGTGCCGTAAAAGAGATGGCGGGGATCCAGCGGGTCCTGGGCCAACTGGTAGTAGCCGTCCTCGAACCCGACGCCGTGGGTGCGCATCTTGGTGACGTACAGGTTGTTGCTGCGCTCATACCAGTGCGCCCCGCCGTCAGGCGTGCTGAAAACCCCTGCCGGAAAAGCAGCCACCGTCATCTCGTCGGGGTTTTCGGGGTTGATCTCGATGCTCGTGATCGCCTGCCGGCCCTCGGGGTAGTCGGGCGCGGGTGTCCAGCTGAGGCGGCCGGGCGTGCCGGTCCACGAGCGCCACAGCCCCTGCACGCCGTCGTTGGTGCCGGCCCAGATATAGTCGCCATTTCCCTCGACCAGCAAGCTGTAGACGTAGCGGTTACCCAGCCCGGTGTTGGCCGGCAGCCAGGTAGCCGCGCCATCCTCGGAGCGGTAGACGCCGTAGCCATAGATGCCCAGGTAGAGGTTGTCGGGATCGGTGGGGTTAGCAACCAGGGCATAGTAACCGTTGCGGGCCGGGTCGGGTAGGGTGAAGCCGGGCAGCCCAAAGTTGGCCTCCTGCCAGCTCGCGCCGCCGTCGGTTGACTTGAAGACGCCGCCGGGGAACGACGTGGCGTACAGCGCCCCCGGCAGGCCGAGTAGTTGGATGGCGTGGATCTCGGCTGCCGGCCCCTGGGAGCCCTGCCACAGCAGCGTGTGGTCCAGCTTGATGACCGCCGTGTGCACGCCGCCGCCCAGCGTTCCGGCGTACAGTTGGGTCCCGCCGACGGCTACTGCCGACATGCCGAGCGGCGGGCCGCCGGCCTGCGGCGTCCAGGTCTGGCCGCCGTCGGTGCTGAGGTAGACCTGGTCGCCGGCGGCGGCGTAGATGGCCCCCGAGGTGAAGGCAAAGCCCTTGCCCACCACGCCGGCCAGGCGCTTTTGCCAGGTCAACCCCCCGTCGGTCGAGCGGTACAGGCCCGGCTCGTCGTCGCCGTCGGGCAGGCCGGGCGGCCGCATATAGTCGGGGAAACTGCCGGAGCAGGCGCCGGCCCACAGCACGCCCGCGCCCGGCTCCCAGGCCATGGCGTTAAAGCCGACCTTGGGCAATCCCCCGGCGACGGCCTGCCAGCTCTGCCCACCATTCGTGGAGCGGTAGAGGCCATAGACGTGGGTCGAGGCCAGGAGCAGGCCCGGCTGGCCGGGGGAGATGGCCAGGCTGATGGCCACGCGGGGCAAAGCGCCCGTCACGTCGGCGTACCCGGCCCGGGTGAGGCGAAAGAGCGAGCCCGCGGCCCCGTAGCCACCCCGCCTAAAGGCCGAGACGTAGACCACATCGGCCTGGTGGGGGTCCACGGCCAGCGCTTGCAGGCGGCTGTACTCGTCGCCAGCGCGGAAGCGGCGCCACCAGCGCTGCCCGCCGTCGGCCGACTGCCACAGCACCGGCTCGGTACGGTCGGTGGCATAGATCGTCTGCGGATCGCGCGGGTCCACGGCCAGGGCCGCCGCCGAGAGCGGCGCTTCGGGCAACAGCGTCCAACTGGCGCCACCGTCGGTTGTCTTCCAGGTGCCGCCGCCCCAGGCGCCGGCATAGGCCACGTCGGGGTCGCCGGGATCGGCGGCAAAGGCGTGGATGGTGGTGAAGGTCAGGTCGTCGTTGAGCGGCGACCAGTAGTCCCCGCCGTTGGCGCTGGCGTAGAGCCGGCCCGGCGCGCCGGTCTGGCCGGCGTATAGGGTACCCGCTGGCGCATCGCTGGCGGCCAGCCCGCGCAGGACCGCGCCGCCCGGCAGGCCGCTGCCGGCCGGCGACCAGGTCGCGCCGCCGTCGGTGCTGCGCCACAGGCTGCTGAGCCGGGTGGTGGCGTAGGCTCGCTGCGGCTGCTGCGGATCGTAGAGCAGGTCGTATACCTCGTCGCCTGTCTCGTCCAGGCGCAGCACCGGCTGCCAGGGCAGGCTGCCCGCAACGAGGCGATAGACGGTGCGGTCGCCCTTGTCGAAGGCCAGCAAGTTGGCCGGGTCCCCGCCGTCGGCGGCCAGGCGGGTGACGTAACTGAGGTCGTTGCCAGGACTGACGTAACTCGTGCTCTCCCAGACCACCGGGTCGCCAGGCCAGCGGGTCTGAACGCCGCTGCCGTTGGTCGCGGCGCGCAGGATGCCGCTTGCCTCGACCATCTGGTAGACGGTGAGCAGATTCAGGCCAGGCGCGGCGTCCCCCCAGGTGAGGCCGCCGTCCTCCGAGTGGACCAGGCGCGGCTGGCCCGGCCACCAGCCCAGGCCGGCAAAGACCGCGCCAGGCTGGGTGGGGTGGAACGCCAGGGCGTAGGCCGCGGCCTGGAAGCCCAACGACGGAGCCTGCCACGTCTGGCCGTAATCGGTGGAGCGGAGCAGCGGGGTGTCGGGGGCGCGGTACACGGCGACCAGGACCCGGTTGGGGCTGAAGGGGTCCACGGCGATGGCCGGAAACTGGACATCGGCACCCGGCGGGAGCAGAATGGCCCTGCTCCGCGCGGCTGATAAAGGAACCGACGTCCAGGTCTCGCCGCCGTCGTCGCTGGTGTAAAAGGTCTGGCTGTCGCCGCCCAGGTACAGGCGCTGCGGGTCAGTGGGGTCAATGGCGATCTGGCGCAGGTGCTGAAAGACGCCCTGCCCGATAAAGCGCCATGCCTCGCCGCCGTTGGTCGTCTTGAACACGCCGCCGATGGTCGTGGCGTACATGGTGTCGGGGTCGGTCGGGTCGAGGGCCGTGCCGTAGCTGTTGCCCAGCACCGCGCCCAGGTGGCGCAGGCCGTTGACCTCGAACCAGTTGCGGCCACCGTCCACCGACTTGATGATGCCGCCGGCGTAGGTGCCGACGTACATCGTCTGCGGGTCGCCGGGGGCAAAGGCGTGCTCGTAGAAAAAGGTATAGACGGCCGTCTTGAAGGTTTCATCCAACCTGGCCCAGGTTGTGCCGCCATCCTCGGAGTAGAACACGCCGGCGTAGCCCAAGGCGTAGACCTTTTGCGGGTCACCGGGATGGAGCGCCAGGCGGGTGACGGGCTGGATCGGCGAGACGCCGTCGAGCATCTGCCAGTGGGCGCCGCCGTCGGTGGATTTGAAGACGTTGCCCGACAGGTGGATGTCGTCGTCCACGCAGCCCACGGCCGCGTAGAGGGTCTGCGGGTTGCCTGGGTCAATGACCAGGTGGCTGACGGTCAGATCCAACAGGCCGCTGTTGATGGGGGACCAGGTGTCACCCCGGTCCGTGGACTTCCAGATGCCAAAACCGACGGGATTGGGATCGCCGGGGTTGCCGCCGCCGCACCAGTCGCCGATGCCGGTGGTGGCGTAGAGGACGTTGGGGTTGGTGGGGTCGAAGGCCAGAGAGCTGATAAAGCCGTTGTCCCAGTCGTTGGCCGGGTCCACGTCCAGCACCTTCTGCCAGGTCGACCCCCTGTCGTCGGAGAGGTAGAGCCGGCCATCGCAGCCGGTATAGTCGCCCATACCGGCGAGGATCCGGTCGCGGTCGGTGGGGTCCACCTCCAGGGTCCAGATGGCGTCGTCCATGTCGGTATAGTGCCACAGCAACTCCCAGGTCGCGCCGCCGTCGTGGGTCACATAGATGCGCCCGTTGGCCGTGCCGGCGTACAGGGTGCTCTTATCCAGCGGGTCCATCGCCAGGCCAAAGACGTTCATCGGGCTGATCCCGCCCGCGCCGGCGGGGCCGCTGATCTCGTGCCAGGTCTGGCCGGCGTCGCTGCTCTTGATCACCCCGCTGCCGGTATTGGAGCTGGCGATGAGGGTGTTCGGGTCGTCAGGGTCGAAGCGGATGCGGCGGACGTACTCTAACCAGGGGCCGTTGGTCTGCGTCCAGCGGTCGAGGCGGTCGGCGGGCTGGCAGGCCAGGGAGCAGCTCCCGCCGCAGTCCACGCCGCCCTCACCCAATCCGGCGTCCCAGGCGCGGTTGGCGCAGCAGTCCTGGAACGGGCAGGAGCCGCCGCAATCCACGCCGGTCTCGTCGCCGTCGCGCGTGCCGTCGTAGCATTGGGGGGTGACGCTGTAGAGGTGGATGTCGTCGAAGCGGGCGCCGTCGGCGGCGTAGGCTTCCAGACCGATGCCGCCGCGCAGGGAGCCTTCGTCGCCGTCGGTATAGGATAGCACGACGCTGCCATCCACGGTGACGGTGATCTGGTGGCCCACGGCGTTGATGCGGTAGTCGTGCCAGGTTGTGCCGATGGGCACGTTGGCGCTGGCCAGGTCCTGGGGGAAGCCCTCACGCTCAGTCCACAGGGCCAGGCGCCCTGCTTGCAGGAGCAGCCCATAGTTGTTGGGCCAGTGGGTGCGAAAGTAGAGGTTGGCGTCGCTGTTGACCCGCCGCACGCGCAGGAACCAGGCCACATCCCGGTACCAGCCGGTGGAGGCATAGGCCTGCTGGGTGGTGTGCCACACGTGCGTGCCCCTTTCGGCGACAATCTCCCAGGCCGCCGGGTCATAGTTCCAGCCCTGGACTTCGCCGTCCTCGAAATCCTCGGCGACCAGGGCGATGCCGCAATCTTGGGGGCAATTGGGCATGCTCTCTCCTGCCTCGCAAACGCCATTACCACACGTCCCCTGGGCGCACATCCGGGGGCGCGCCGCCGCCAGGTTGGCCGCTGTCAGGATGACGCCGGCGACGAAAATAGTGAGCAGCGCGCGCTTTACAGGTATTTTCATAACCTCAATGTCCACACTTTATCCCTCCGACGATGCTCATGGTGAGTTTCGCAGCACCAGTGGCTCGAGAGGAAAACCAGGAAAAGCGCGCCCTCGACCACCAGAGCCAGACGTCGAGGGCGGGAGAGTCTGTCCCAAGGTAGGTACTGAGTTGCCAAATCATCTTGCATAGCACAACCTCGCTTCTTCAACCCTTGGCAAGAGCAGGGGCAAATCGTGCAGGCTCATTCGTGCCGATCGGTTCAGACTCAGTATAGCCGATCCAGTTCGCGGGGGGAGAGAGGATGCTGGGCCGGCGGGATGGGCTCAAGCGCAGCGACCAGGTCGTGGGCCTCGGTCAGCGCCTGCCTGGCCAGTTCGCCCAACGTGGCCACCGCCGCGTGAGCCGGGTAATTGTCGGGCGGCAGAGCGCGCTCGTAGGCACGGGCCTGAGAGGTGAAAAGGTCAAGCGTGTCCAGCAGGCCAGCCAGCAAGGGCAATAGTCTGGGCGCGCCACCCCCTGGTGCTGCCTCTTCTCGCTTGCCTGGAGTCTGGCTCGCCTCGTCCGGCGCCACTGTTTGCCGGCGCAAAAAGCCCAGCGCCTCATCCAGCGTGTCGAAAGTCCGGCGCTGGCTGCTCTGGATGTGCTCAACCTCGCCCTGCCAGCCTGCAACCACCGCCGGCTGTTCCAGGTCCGGCTCACGCCACAGCCGGACCAGGAAAGATGCGTATTCAGCAGATACAGGCACCGCGCCCTCCGTGTACCCGATTCGTGGTGTAATACCCGACGGACGCCCCGCTTCAGCGGGGGCCCCTCCAAGTGAAGCCAGGCCGCCAGGCGTGGTTCCTCACTGCCCCATCAGACCAGAAAACAAAAGACTGCTGCCCACTTCCGAGCAGCAGTATAGCACAACGGTGTCTACAAACTGTCTACAAACCATCAGACCTGGCAGGTTGCGGATGAGTACATCCGAGGAAACCTGCCAGGTCTAATACACCTCCAGCCGATCCAGAACCCCGCGCGCCAGGTGGAGATCGTAGGCATGCCCGCCCGCCTGCGCCAGCTCCAGTGCCCGCCGGGCGTGCACCTTCGCCCGTTCCCCGCTGCCGAGCGAGCCGTATGCCTCGGCTAGCCCTGAATGCAGCCAGGCCTGCTCGGTACGCGAGTCAATCCCTTCGGCCAGCGCCAGCGCTGCCCGCAGGTGCTCCGACCCATCGGCTGCCTGCCCCTCCTTGACGCACAGCCAGCCCAGGTGGCCCAGGCAAAGGATCTCCTGGGTGCGGTCAGCGACCTGCCGGGCGGTGGACAGGCTCTCTAGAAGACACCGCCTGGCCAACTCTCCATTGCCCGCGGCGGCGGCCGCCGCCCCCAGGTCGCCCAGGGGCAGCCGGCGCTGCAGAGGCAACCCCGCTTCATCACAGCGCGCCAGCTCCCGGTGCGCCCACTCCATCGCCTGCGCCGCATCACCCAGGTACCAGTACAAGGTGGAGAGATTCCCCAGCGTATGAATCTCGTACACGACATCGCCCAACTCAGTGAACAGGTGCAGCGCGCGTTCCAGCGCCTCCCGTGCCCGCTCATAGTCGCCCATCGCCCGGGCCGCCACCCCTACCTCGCGCCAGCACACCGCCTCGAGCAAAGGGTCGGCTGCCTTCTGGGCCAGGCCCAGTCCCTCCTCGGCCGCCTGGCGGGCCTCCACATACCGGCAGAACCAGCGGTGGTTGTAGGCCTCACGCCAGCGCAGATGGGCCAGCGCACGCTCGTCGCCCAACAGCCCGGCCAGCCGGCCCACCTCCTGCAGGTCGCGGGCGTAGGCTTCCATGTCACCCAGCAGCCGGAGCGCCCAGCCGCGCTCATTGAGCACCTCAATGCGCAGCCGCCGGTTGGCCGCCAGCGCCCCCGCATCCCGCAGCCGCGCCGCCTCCTGTTCCAGCAGGGCCAGGGCGCGGTCGAAACAGGCACGGGCCTCGGCGCGCGCGAATGCGGCCTTGGCCGCCTGGCCGGCCTGCAGCACATAGCGGGCCGCCTGTCCCGGCTCCTCGGCGCACTCCAGGTGCCAGCCCAGCGCGGCCACGTCGTCGGGGCGCAGCCTCTCCAGCGCCTCCCTCGCCCGCCGGTGCAACAGCCGCCGCCGACCCGGCCTGAGTTCGCGGTACACCACCTCGCGCACGATCTCGTGCTGGAAGCGGTACCCGGCCGCCTGCTCCACCAGCAGTTGGTGTGCCACCAACTCATCCAGGCTATCCATCGTCTCCAGGTCGCGCCGCCCGGCGACCCGGTGCACGGCCTCGAAGTCGAACTGCTGGCCCAGGACCGCCCCCGCCTCCAGCACCTGCCGCGCCCTGGCGCTCAGGTGCTCCACCCGCGCCACCACGGCATCCCGCACGCTATCTGGCAGGGACAAACCTTCCAGGCTGGCCAACGTCTCCAGCCGCCCCCCCGACTCCACGAGCGCCCGCAGTGCCTCCAGGAGAAACAGGGGGTTGCCGCCGGTGGCCCGCTGGAGCCGTCCAGCCAGGACGCTATCGTCGGACGCCGGGGCCAGGTATCGCAGAAGTTGGAGAACCGCCGCCTCGTCCAGCCCCATCAGCCTCTGCTCAGACAGGACACCCTGGCGCGCCAGGCTATGGCGCAGGACGGCCAGCGCACCGACGTCTGCGCTGCGACAGCTGCCGATGACCAGCACGCGATGGCCAGGGAGCCGTTGCCCCAGGTAAGCCAGCCAGTCCAGCGTGGTGTCATCCACCCACTGGAGATCGTCCAGGCACAGGAGCACCACGCGTGGGCCGGCCGCCAGGCCCAGCACAATCCCGCTCAGCGCTTCGAACAGCCGGGCGCGCGCGTGGGCCGGCTCTGCCGGAACGGGAGCGGGCAGGTCAGGGACCGTGCCGCGCAGCTCAGGCATCAACCGGGACAGTTCCGCCAACCACACATACGACAATCCTCCTGTCCCCTGCTCCCCCGCCCCCCCGCCCCCTTGCCTCCCTATCTCCTTGTCTCCCTGTCTCCTTGTCTCCTCGTCTCCTTGTCCCCCCGTTCCCAGCACCGTACGCAGTGCCTGGAGCAGGGGCTGATAGGGTACCGTCTGCGCGCCGGGATAGCCGGCCCCAGCCAGGATCAACGCCTGGGCCTGCCGGTGCGTGGCAAAGTCCTGCATCAGGCGCGACTTGCCGATGCCAGGCTCCCCCACGATCAGCACCACCTCTCCGTGCCCCACCCGCGCCCTGGTATAGGCCCGCTCCAGTTGTTGGAACGCTTCCTCGCGCCCTGCCAGGGGCACGTCCGGGCCGGGTAACGTCGCCCACGCTGGCCTGGTACCCACCATCCCGGGAACCAGATCACGGGGACTGGGCCGGGTTTCTCCGGCAAGAGCAGCCCGGTAGGCCGCCTGGGTCTCGGGCAACGGGCTGACCCCCAGTTCGCGCTCCAGGACTGTGACGCATCGCTCGAACTGGCGCAGCGCCGCGCTCCGCTCACCCGTGGCGGCACACAGCTCGATCAGGCGGCGGTGGATGTCTTCAGCCAGCTCGTCAGTCGCCAGGTAGCGCCGGGCACAGGCGATCGCAGCGGCGTACTCTCCGCTCGTCGTATACTCCTCGATCAGCGCCACCAGCGCCTCCAGGAACACACGCTCCCAGCGCGCGCGCTCCAACGTGGCCCAGGCCTCGAACTCGGGGCAGTCGGGCAGCGAGAAGCCAGCCAGGAACGGCCCGTGATACAGCGCCACGGCCTGCTGGAGATGCTGCCACGCGCCTGGCCGGGCTGATGGGACCCGGTGATCGGCCCCTCGGCCTGCAGGTGCCACCCCTGTCCTAGAACGCAGTTGCTCGAAAGCCGCCGTGTCTGACCAACAGCGCGGAGCTATCAGCCCGACGTGGTCATTGGTCGCCGCCAACACCTCAGGTACAGGCAGGGCACGGCGCAGGTGGGTCAGCAGGCGGCTGAGCTTGCGGCGACAGGTAGATTCCGCGGTATCAGGCCAGAAGAGAAAGCACAGATGCTCGCGCGAGACGGGCTGTGGATAGGCCGCCAAGCGGTAGCACAGCGCGCGAGCCTGACGGCGAGGGATGGCCAGGGGATGGCGCGGACGCGCCGCGTCCGACGCCCACTCCACTCTGGGTATGCCCAATAGGTAGATGCGCAACTCCGCCTCAGCAGGTTCGATGAACGGGTCAGTCGCCAACTGGTCGGACATGACGCCCCCTTGGTCCGCCTAGCCCCAAGCGCCGGGACAACGCAACGCCGCAACGAACACATTCTAACATACAGCATAGCACAGTCAAGACCCGACCCACCGAGGCTTCGTTCCTTCTGCACCGGCGACCCGGCAGCCGCGGATGAGTTGGAGCCATAGTTGACACACAAGCCCCCCACCTGTATACTTGTACCCAAGCGAGAGAAAGGAGGGTGGACGATGAAAACGGTCGTTGCGGCCGCGTTGGGCGAGTGTGTCCACGTGGCCGGCGTGCTGAATTTCTTGCGCCTGGCCGAGGCCGCCGGCTGGCGCACCGTCTTCCTCGGCCCGGCCGTGCCGGTCGAGCAGGTGCTCGAGGCCGCCCGTCGCGAGAAGGCGGACCTGGTGGGCGTCTCCTACCGCCTCACCCCCGAGACCGGCGAGCGCCTCCTGGGCCAGTTCGCCGAGGCCGCCGACGACCTGCACGCCGCCGGCGTGCGCTTCGCCTTCGGCGGCACTCCTCCCGTCGCCGAGCGCGCCCGCGCCCTGGGCTTCTTCGAGCGCGTCTTCGAGGGGGGCGAACCGGCCGAAACAGTGCTGGCCTACCTGAAAGGCCAGTCCCTGGCCACACCGACGGAGGCCGACTTGCCCCAGACCACCGTTGAGCGCATCGCCTGGAAGGCCCCCTTCCCCATCGTCCGCCACCACTTTGGCCTGCCCACCGTCGAGGCCACCCGCGAGGGCATCGCCCGCATCGCCGAGGCCCAGGCCCTCGACGTCGTGTCGCTAGGCATTGACCAGGACGCCCAGGCCAACTTTTTCCATCGCGAACGCCAGGACCCCCGCCGCCGTGGTGCAGGCGGCGTGCCCGTGCGCACCCCCGACGACTACCGCGCCCTCTACGCCGCCAGCCGGCGCGGCAACTTCCCCCTCCTGCGCTCCTATTCCGGCACCGACGACTTTATCCGCCTGGCCGAGATGTACGTCGAGACCATCCACATCGCCTGGTGCGCCATCCCCATCTTCTGGTTTAACCAGATGGACGGCCGCGGCCCCTGGGGCCTGCAGGACTCGATCCGTGAGCACCAGCAGGTGATGGCCTGGTACGGCGAGCGGGGCATCCCGGTGGAACTGAACGAACCGCACCACTGGGGCATGCGCGACGCCCCCGACGTCATCTTCGTCGTCTCGGCCTACCTGTCCGCCTACAACGCCCGCGCCTTCGGCGTGCGCGACTATATCGCCCAACTGATGTTCAACAGCCCCCCCGGCCTTTCGGATCGGATGGACCTGGCCAAAATGCTCGCCATCCTCGACCTCATCTCACGAATTGCGGATTGCGGATTGCGGATTGCGGATTCCGCATTCCGCATTCCACATTCCGCATTCCAAATCTGGCGCCAGACCCGCACCGGCCTCCTCAGTTACCCCCTCGACCCCGACGCTGCCCGCGCCCACCTGGCCGCCAGCGTCTACTTGCAGATGGCCCTGCGCCCCCACGTCCTCCACGTCGTCGGCCACACCGAGGCCCACCACGCCGCCACCGCTGACGACGTAATCGAGGCCTGCAAACTGGCCCGCCGGGCGGTCGAGAATGCGCTCCACGGCCAGCCCGACATGACCGCCGACCCGGCTGTCCAGGAGCGCAAGGAGGAACTGGTGCGCGAGGCCCAGGTCACCCTACAGGCCATCCGTGAACTGGCCGGCCCAGACGTGGCCGACCCATTCACCGATCCGGCCACGCTGGCGCGGGCCGTGACGACGGGAGTGCTGGATGCCCCCCACCTGCGCAATAACCCCTTCGCCCGCGGGCAGATCGTCACCCGCATAGACCCGCGCGGCGCCTGCGTGGCGGTGGACCCGGCCACCGGACGCACACTTTCGGAGCAAGAACGAGTAGGAGGACCAATGGAGGGTTTGAATGAGCGATAAGACACACTACACCGTCATCGGCGCCGGCCACGGTGGCAAGGCCATGGCCGCTCACCTGGCGCTGCTGGGCTTTCCCGTCGCGCTGTACAACCGCACCTCGGACAACGTCGCCGTCATCAAGACGCGCGGCGGCATCGAACTGAAAAGTTACGAGGGTGGGCCGCGGGGCTTTGGCCGGCTGGCCCTGGTCACGTCCGACATCGGTGAGGCGCTGGAGCGGGTCGGAGTCATCATGGTCGTCGTCCCCTCCACCGCCCACACCGACATTGCCGCAGCCGCCGCCCCGCACCTGCGCGATGGACAAGTCATCGTGCTGAACCCCGGGCGGACGGGAGGGGCGCTGGAATTCGCCAAGACGTTGCGTGACCAGGGCTGTACGGCCGACGTCACCGTCGCCGAGGCCGAGACGCTGATCTACGCCAGCCGCTCCGACGGCCCGGCCGAGGCGCGCATCTTCCGCATCAAACAGACCGTGCCCCTGGCCGCGCTGCCGGCCACGCGCACCGCACGGGCGCTGGAGGCCGTAGCTCCGGCCTACCCCCAGTTCATAGATGGCACCAGCGTCCTGCACACCGGGCTGAACAACATGGGCGCCATCTTCCACCCCGCCCTCACGCTTCTCAACTCCGGGCGCATCGAATCCACCCGCGGCGAGTTCCAGTTTTACATTGACGGCGTGACCCCCTCCGTAGCCCGTGTCCTGGAGGTGCTCGACCGGGAGCGGGTGACCGTCGCAGCCGCGTTAGGCATCCGCGGCCGCACCGCCCTCGAGTGGCTGCGGATGGCCTACGACGCCACCGGCGCCGACCTGCACGAGGCGATCCACAACCAGCCCGGCTACTACGGCATCCCCGCCCCGCCCACGCTCAGCCACCGCTACATCACCGAGGACGTGCCGATGAGCCTGGTGCCCATCGCCGCGTTCGGACAGCGCTACGGCGTCTCCGTGCGCGGCATAGACAGCATCATCCGCCTGGCCTGCATCATCCACCGCACCGACTACTGGCGGCGCGGGCGCACGCTGGACAGACTGGGTATCGAGCAACTGAGCGTGAGTGAGGTCACGCAGTACGTGATGGAGGGGGAGTGTTGAGGAAGGGGAGGGAAGGGAGGGAAGGGAGAGAAGGGAGGGAAGGGAGAGAAAGGAGGAAGGAGGCAATGGAGTGGTTGTCCGCGTAAAACTGTTTGCGACGCTGCGCCGCCATTGTCCACACCTGGGGATCGGCGAACCAATGCCGCTCGAGGTACCGGAGCAGACGACGGTAGGCCAGTTGTTGGACCACCTGCACCTGCCTGCCGACGAGGTGAAAATAGTCTTCGTCAACAACACCGTGCGGGAAGCCGGGCACGTGCTCCACGATGGGGATGAAATGGGCATCTTCCCACCGGTGGGCGGAGGGTAGCCGTGTGCCGGCCAGAACCCGCCTCCTGCTCCCTCCCCTCTCCCTGCAGGAGCCTGTCCTGAGCAAGGCGAAGGAAGAGGGGCCGGGGGTGAGGGTAGCACTGCTACTTTGTGCCCTGCTGGTAGCCGCCTGCGCCTCCCCCACTCCCGCCCCACCCCCTACCACCACCCCACGCCCCGACCCCACCGCAACGGTACCGGCAGCGCTTCCCACCCCATCCCCCATTGCCCCCTCCCCCTCCCCCTACCAGGACTACGCCCAGGCCCTGCGCCCCGAATTCGTCTCCGACCTGGACCTGCTCCCGGATGCCACGCGCTATGAGATCGAAATGGCCGTGGACTCTTGCATGGCCACCGTCACCGGCCACGAACGCGTGGGCTATACCAACACCGAAGGCGTCGCGCTGGACGCTCTCTACCTCCGCCTCTTCCCCAACACCCTCGGCTACGGCGGCGCGATGACGGTGACAGAAACCCTGCTCGACGGCCGCCCGCTCGTACCTGCCGTCGAACTGAACGGCTCCGCGCTACGCCTGCCCCTCAAGCCCCCTCTGGCACCCGGCGCAAGAGCCACACTGGCGCTCGATTTCATCCTAAGCCTCCCTTCCGAGGGAGCCAACTATGGCTACCGGCAGTTAGGGTACTATAACGGGGTGCTCGCCCTGGCCAACGCCTATCCCCTCATCCCGGCCTACGACGACCAGGGTTGGAACGTCGAACTCTCGCCCCCTTACGGCGACGCCCTCTACTCCGATACGGCCTTCTATGTCGTGCACATCACCGCTCCGGCCACCATGACACTGGCGGCTTCTGGTACGTGCGCTGCCCCCATCCACAACCGCGCTGGCAGCGCGACCTGGACCTGCGTCGCTGGCCCGATGCGGGACCTGAACGTCGTCCTGGGCACCGATTACCAGGTGGAGAGCCGCGTGGTAGAAGGAGTCACAGTCCACAGCATCTTCTACCCCCAACACCGGGAGGCGGGTGAACTGGCATTGGACCACGCGGCCGAAACCGTGCGACTCTTTGGCACCCGCGTTGGCCCCTACCCGTTCACCGAGTTGGACGTGGTAGAGACCCCCACCCGCGCCGGGGGGATCGAATATCCTGGACTGGTGGTCATCAACAGGTCCCGCTACGAGACCATCACAGAGCGCACAGAGTGGGTCGTGGCCCACGAAGTGATCCACCAGTGGTGGTACAGCCTGGTGGGGAACGACCAGGTGGACGAGCCCTGGCTCGACGAGGCGCTCACCCAGTACAGCACGCTCCTATACTTTGAGCACCGCTATGGAGCAGAGACGGCGGCTGACCTGCTGCAGCGCTTCTTCCAAGGGCCGTATGAGGCATTGAAGGAGGATGGTCGCGATATGCCCGCCGGGTTGCCCGTCGCTGCCTACAGCGACGAGGACTATGGAGCCGTGGTCTACGGCAAAGGCCCGCTGTACTTCCACGCCCTGCGCCAGGAGGTAGGAGACGACCAGTTCTGGACGATCTTGCAGGCATACTTTTCCCGCCACCGCTACGGGGTGGCCACGCCGGAGGATTGGCTGGCGGCCGTCAAGGCGGTCACCGGCCAGAAGTATCGCGCCCTCTACGAACAGTGGATTCAGGGGGACGAGGAACGGAGCGAAAGAGAAGCGACCATCGTGCAGTAGCATACAATAGAGCAGCGGCTCTGGGCGAACCGCTGCTCCCAATCATCCCGTGCCTTGGTCCGGCGCACCCGCCCCCCTTGACGGTTGCTCCGTCTGACCCTCGCTCTCAATCTTTAAAAGTCGAGATGCGCTCTTTTGAGGCGACGCCGGGAGGCCCCGAGACGGTTGTTTCGATTTTAACTTCACCATTCATTTTACGCCAAATTCCGCCCGTTGTCAATAGGTTCGAACCTTAAAATTCTCTCCCCGGCGCCGCCTGGCAACGCGGGCAAAAGTGCGTGCCTCGCTGGCCCACCTTGATGCGTTCGATGGCCGCCCCACAACGGGGGCACGGCTCCCCCGCCCGCCCGTAGGCCGCCAGTTGGCTGGCAAACTCCCCCAAGCGGCCATCCACCTGCCGGTAGGCCGCATCCGAGAGCGTCGTGCCGCCGTCGGCGATGGCCGCCTCCAACACCGCTCGAATGGCCTGGTGCAGCCGTTGCGCCTCGGCCGGCGTGAGCGTATGGGCCTGGCGCAGCGGGTGGATGCCGGCCCGCCACAGCGCCTCGTCGGCGTAGATGTTGCCCAGGCCGGCCAGGAAACGCTGGTCCAGCAGCAACGGCTTGATCTGTCCGCGCCGCCCGGCCAGCATCTCCGTCAGCCGCTGCGGCGTGAAATCCTCCTCTAGCGGCTCCGGCCCCAGGTCGCCGAGCACCTCCTGGGGCCTGGCCGTCAACATCATCCGCCCGAACTTGCGCGCGTCGGAAAATTGCAGCCGCCCTCCATCGTCCAGCAAGAGCAACACGCGCAAGTGCCGGTTGTCGAGGCAGGCTTCCGACTCCACCACCAACCGGCCGGTCATGCGCAGGTGCACCAGCAGCGCATCGCCCCCGCTCAGTCCGATCACCACCCACTTCCCGCGCCGTCCCACGCCCGCGATCGTCTGGCCGACGAGGCCACGCGCAAAAGCAGGCAGGTCCGGCGGGACCACGCTACGCTCCCACGTCACCTTGACGTCCACGATGGTCCGTCCCGTCAGGGCGATTCGCAACCCACGTGCTACCGTTTCGACTTCAGGCAACTCTGGCATCGCCCGGCCATTATAAGCGCGCCCGCCCGACTCCGCAAGCCCCCTACGCAGTGGGGGGTTCCGTGACGGCCTGCCCACGCCTGGTCTAGCCGTGACTCTACCCCCACCTGCGGTGAGGGCTTCACTGTGGCTCTGCAAACCCCCCACGTAGTGGGAGGGGGCCACCGGTGTACCCACCGCCGACTGCCCACGCCTGGCCCAACGGTGACCCCACCCCCGCCTGCGGTAGGGGCTTCGTGGCCCCGCAACACGCAGTTGCGCCTATGGGTTTTTTGAGGTAACATTGTAGACTCGAAGATTACAGGAGGTAACGACGACCCTTGACCAAAATCAGCTTTTCCAGCCTACACCTCATTCTGTGTCGCCTGGCCGTCAGCCTGGCGACCCTGCTCATCGCGACGACCGGTTGTGGGACCAGCCCATCTCTCACCGCCACGCCCGCCCTCCCGGCGCCAACGCCGACGCTCACCTCCCTGCCGCCGACAGAGACGCCCGTGCCGACTGCCACCCCCATACCGCCGACACCAACGCCCCTGCCACCAACCGACTTGGTGTGTAGTGCCGGCTGCGACTTTACCACGATCCAGGCCGCCCTCGACAACGCCAGCACCACCGATGGTGCCATCATCGAGGTGACCGACCCCGTCCACACGGAAGCAGGCATCGTCGTCCACAAGAACGTCACCATCCGGGGCCTGGGAGCCGATCGCACCATCGTCCAGGCCCACGAGACACCAGGCGAGGCCTCCGAGCGCGTGTTTCTCGTCGAAGAAGGCGCTACGGCGATCCTGGAGAGGATGACGATTCGGCATGGCCATCCCAGCACACAGGAAGAAGGCGGCGGCGGCATCAAGAACTATGGCACACTGACGCTCGCTCACTGCGTCGTCAGCGACAATGTTGCCAACGATGGGGCTGGTATCTACAACAATGGTACACTGACGCTGCTCCACAGCACCGTCCGTGACAACCTGGCCGACGCAATCGCTCCGGCCGGCTTCGAATGTGGCAGCGGCGGCGGTATCAAGAGTGTAAAGGGCACGCTGACGCTGATCAACAGCACCATTCATAGCAACGAGGCTCAAGGCAAGGGGGGTGGCGTCCACATCTCTTGCGCCTGCACAGCGGTGTTTACCAACAGCACCATCAGCGGCAACAAGGCTGCCGGTTCTGGTGGCGGGATCCACGTCAAGGGTGTACTTGAACTCGTCAACTGCACCATCAGCAAGAACGTGACCTCTGAAAAAGGTGGCGGAATCTTCGTCGGAATTGGGGGCAGGTTAGACTATACCAATACGATCATCGCCAACAACGTCGGCGGTGGGAACTGTGCGCTCGGCGGCCAGGGCGACTATCGGGGTGAGGGCGTCCTCGGCATCAGCAGCAACAACCTGGTTAAAGACAATACGTGCAGTCCGGACTACGCTGGCGACCCACTGTTAGGCCCCCTGACCGACAACGGCGGCGACACCCTGACCCACGCCTTGCTCCCCGGCAGTCCGGCGATTGACGCGATTTCCGTGATCAGTTGCACTCTCCCCACCGATCAACGTGGAGCACCACGGCCGGTTACGCAGACGTCACCGGCCACACCCTGTGACATCGGCGCTTATGAACTGCAAGCAGATGAGTAATCGCACTGCCATCTCAAGGGCCGCTGCCCCGCTCATCATCCTGGGGATCCTGCTCTTCAGCGCCGCATGCCTGGGGCCCACCGTGCCCCCGACCCCGACGCCATCTCCCACCCCCTCCCCGACCTCCTCCCCCACACCCGAACCGAAAATCCTCACCGTCTGTATGCCTGAGGAGCCGGACAGCCTCTACCTCTACGGCACAGCCAGCCCCGCCGCCCAGCACGTCTGGCAGGCCATCTACGATGGACCCGTGGATGGCCGCAACTATGCCTTCCAGCCGGTCATTCTCACCGGCCTCCCCAGCCTGACCGACGGCACCGCCGCCATCGAGACAGTCACGGTCCAGGCTGGCGACCGCGTCCTCGCTGCCAACGGAGAGGTGGTGCCGCTGGCGCCCGGCGTGACGCTCGAAGACGCCAGCGGGCAGCGCGTATCCTTCGACGGCACGCCGATCCTGATGCAGCGCACGGTCGTCACCTTCACCCTTCACCCCAACCTGGCCTGGTCCGACGGTGCACCGCTCACCGCCGACGACTCGGTGTATTCCTTCGAACTCGCCGCCGACCCCGCCACCCCCACCGACGCGGCCGCCGGTGGGGGGTGGCCTGCCAGCACCGCCAATAAGCACGGCGTCGAGCGTACTGCCAGTTACCGCGCTATGGACGCGCGCACCGTCGTCTGGACCGGCGTTCCCGGATTCCTGGACCGCGCCTACCTGCTCAACTTCTGGCCTCCACTCCCCCGCCACGCCTGGGGTGGGCTCTCCGCCGCCGATTTGCTCACTGCTGACGTTGCAAGGCGGCAGCCGCTCGGCTGGGGCCCTTTCTTCCTCCACGAATGGGTGCCCGGCGATACCATTACCGTCGTGCGCAACCCGCTCTACTTTCGCGTTCCCGAAGGGCTGCCCCGCCTCGACCAGGTGACCTTTCGCTTCATCCCCGACCCCAACGCCCTGGCGGGAGAACTCATCGCCGGCCGCTGCGACGTGGTCACCCACGAAGGGGCCGAGACGGTGCGGGCTGCGCTCTCTGCTCAGCCCGAGATCCAAGAGCATGCCATCCACGACGCCCGCTGGGAGTTGCTGGCCTTCGGCATCAGCCCGGCCAACGACTATGAGCGGCCCGACTGGTTCGAAGACGTACGGGTGCGGCAGGCCATCGCCCTGTGCATAGACCGGCAGGCGGTGGCGAACCAGGTCCTGGGGCCTGCTGGCCGCGTGCTCAATGGCCCACTTCCCCCAGAACATCCCCTCTACGCCGGCACTGCGCTCACCACCTGGGGCTACGACCCGGCCGCCGGGCAGGCGCTCCTGGCCTCCGCCGGCTGGTACGACGAGGACGGCGACGGGCTCCGGGAGGCCCACGCGATTCCGGGCATCGCCGATGGGACGCCGTTCCAGGTCACCTACCGCACCACCGGCGACCCACTCCGCGCCCAGGCCGCCCAACTTGTCCAGACCTACCTGGCCACCTGCGGTCTCCAGGCCAGCGTGGAACTGCTGCCTTCCGAGACGCTCTTTGCCCCCGGGCCGGAGGGGGTGCTCTTCGGGCGGCGATTCGACCTGGCCCAGTTCTCCTGGCGCGCCCAGCCCGATCCTCTGTGCGACCTGTTTCTGAGCAGCCACGTGCCCGACGTGGGCCGCTGGCATCTCCCCAACGTGGCGGGTTTCCTCGACGACGACTACGATACCGCCTGCCTCTCAGCGCTGGATGCACCGCCCGGCAGCGACCTCTATGCCGGCGGGAGCATTGAGGCCCAGCGCATTTTCTCGGAGCGGCTGCCCGTCCTGCCGCTCTTCCAACGCCTGAAAATCACGCTCGCCCGCCGTGCGGTCATCGGCCTGGCCCCCGACCCCACCCAGGATTCCGAACTATGGAACGTCGAACAACTCGACCTGCGCCCCTGACCGAATCTCTGAACGCAGACAAACGCGGACAAACGCAGATGAACGCAGATTCTGTCCGAGAGCAGGGAACAGGGATTGGTGATTGAGTGACAAGTGGTTTGCGATTTGCGATTTGCTGATTTGCTGATTTGCCGATCTGCCGACAAGGAGTCTACCATGCACGAGATCCTCTCCTACATCGAGTCTCACACCGCCGGCTACCTGGCCCGGTTGACCCGCGCCTGTGCCCAACCCAGCATCTCCGCCCACGGTGAGGGCATCACCCGCATGGCCGACCTGGTGGCCGGGATGCTGCACGACCTCGGCTTCAGCGCGGAACTCGTACCAGGCGACGGCCCGCCGGTCGTCCTGGGCCGCATGGCCGGCCGCGGGGAGCGCACTCTGCTCCTTTATAACCACTACGACGTCCAGCCGGTGGACCCGCTCGATGAATGGACCACCCCTCCCTTCGAACCCGCCATACGCGACGGCAGGTTCTACGCCCGGGGTGCCGCCGACAACAAAGGGGCTATCGTCTCGCGCGTCTGCGCGCTCGAGGCCTACCTGGCCCACCGGGACACGCTGCCCATCAACGTCGTGTGGGTGATCGAGGGGGAAGAGGAGACCGGCAGCCCGCACCTGGGGCAATTCGTCGCCCGGCACGCCGACCTCCTGCGGGGGGCCTACGGCTGCGTGTGGGAGGCGGGCGGCAAGGACGCCCGCGACCGGTACGAGATCGCCCTGGGCTGCAAGGGACTAGTGTACGTCGAGTTGCGCGTCCACGGGGCGGCCGGCGACCTCCACTCGGCGCTGGCCGCCGTCGTCGAAAGCCCCGTCTGGCGGCTGGTGTGGGCGCTGAACACGCTCAAAGGCCCCGACGAGCGCGTGCGCATCCCCGGCTTCTACGACGACGTGCGCCCCATCTCGGCGGCCCAGCGGCAGGCGTTGGCCGCATGGGATTACCCGGAGGAAGAAGCACGCGCCCTGTACGGCATAGATCAATTCCTGGGCAGCCTGAGCGGCGACCCGCTCAAAGAGCGGCTCGTCTTTGGGCCTACCTGCAACGTGGATGGCATCCAGGCCGGGTACGGCGGCCCGGGCTCCAAGACGGTGCTCCCCTGCCAGGCGTCAGCCAAATTGGACTTTCGGCTGGTGCCCGACCAGGACCCGGCGCGGGTGCTGGGGCTGCTGCGCGCCCACCTGGACGCCCAGGGCTTTGGCGACGTCGAAGTGGTCGCCAGCGATGGCGAACACCCCTCGGCGGGTGACCCGGCCCACCCGTTCGTGCAAGCCGCCGTGCGCGCCGCCGAAGGGGTGTACGGCCACCGCCCCGCGCTCGTCCCCTCGATGAGCGGCACTGGGCCGGCACACCTCCTGTGCGGCCAGTTCGGCGTGCCGATGGTCACCGCCGGCGTGGGGTACGCCGGCTCGCGGGGGCACGCCCCCAACGAGCACATCCGCATCGCCGATTTCGTCGCCGGCATCCAGTACATCGCTGCACTGCTGGAGGCACTCGCTGAATAGCGGACGCAGACGAACGCAGACTTTCGCAGACAGCGATCAGCGTTCATCTGCGTTGATCTGCGTTGATCTACGTTCCACATGACTAAGGAGAATGACAAATGCAGTACCGACCTTTTGGCAAGACCGGTGAGAAAATCTCCGCCCTGGGCTTCGGCGCAATGCGATTGCCGATGACGCCAGACGGCAAACACGTGGACGAGGAGCAGGCCATCCCCGTCATCCAGCGCGCCTACGAGTTGGGCGTGACCTACTTTGACACCGCCCTCTACTATTGCAATAACGAGAGCGAGATCGTACTCGGCAAGGCCATCAAGCCCTGGCGCGACAAGATCCTCCTGTCCACCAAGTGCCCGATTGAGGACGCCGATGGGAAGCACTACCGGGAGCACCTGGAGACCAGCCTGCGCAAGTTGGACGTGGCGGCGATTGACTTTTACCACATGTGGGGCATAGACTGGAAGACGTACGAGCAGTCCATCGTGGCCCCCGGCGGCCCGCTGGACGAGGCGTACAAGGCGAAAGAGGAGGGCCTGATCCGCCACATCTCCTTCTCCTTCCACGACACGCCCGAGGCGCTGGTGCGGCTGATAGACTCGGGCCACTTTGAGAGCATGACCGTCCAGTACAACATCCTCGACCGGGCCAACGAGCAGGCCATCCACCACGCGCGCGAGAAGGGGCTGGGCGTGGTCATCATGGGACCAGTAGGCGGCGGGCGGCTGGCGGGCTTCTCGGCCGACATCGCCAGGCTGGTGCCGGGCGGCGTCAAGGGCACCCCCGAGATCGCGCTGCGCTTCGTGCTCAGCCATCCCGGCGTGAGTTGTGCGATCTCTGGCATGGGGACAATCGAGATGGTCGAGCAGAACGTCGCCACCGCCAGCCGTGAGGAGCCACTCAGCGAGGGAGAACGGGCCCAGATTCTGGCGGCGCTCGACGAGACCAGGCGGCTGGCCGACCTCTACTGCACCGGCTGTGGCTACTGCCAGCCATGCCCCAACGACGTCAACATCCCCCGCAACTTTGAGGTCATGAACTATTACCGCGTCTACGGGCTAAAGGAGTACGCGCGCCAGGCCTACGCCGACCTGGGGGTGAAGGACACCGAGTGGGTCAAGGGGCTCAAGGCGGAATTCTGCGTCCAGTGCGGCGAATGCGAACCCAAGTGCCCGCAGCACATCTCGATCATGGAGCAACTGGAGGAGGTCGCCCGCGTGCTGGGCGGTGCAGAATAAACTCACGCATTCGCGCAAAGCCAGGGCGACAGTTGGTAATTTGCGCGAACAGTGGTATCATCTCACAAGGTCCTACGGCGAGATAGGCACTAAAACCCGCCAACGGCTGCATCAACGGGGGCTCACTCGTGAGCAAAATCTCACAAATCCGAGCGCTAGTTCGTGATGGCCTCTATTACTTGACCGAACACGCAGACGATGAAGCCACCGCCGATAGCTTTGATATCTACGACGTGGAATATGGCATACTGACCGGTAAGATAAGAAAAACTTGGCCGCGAGAAGGCAAATACGAAGTAGTTGGCTCAGCACTGGACGGACGGAATATCGGGATCGTCTGCCGCACAACAATGACGGGGAAGGTCCGAATCATTACCGTTTACGAAGACAGGCCATGGTCATGGTAACAAAGAATGACAAAGAAATGACAGGATTCTGGGAAGGCGAGAGTTGCGAGTACTGCGGCGGGCCTATCGTTGAAAAGCATGTCACGCTGCACCGGAAAGTCAGAGGCCAGTATGTGTTGATCGAGCACGTGCCTGCGGGCGTGTGTACGCGGTGCGGAACGCGTTACTATGCGGCCAATGTGCTCAAAACACTTGAAGAGAGCATTCGCGGGCGGCAGAAGGCAGAGCGAGAAGTCATTGTGCCCGTGTACTCATTGCAGGGGTGAAATGGCCACATTCGACGAACCCGACGACGAACCCTGGAGAACATCTCTGGGACAGCCAATGCCAGGCTTGCGACAGTTACGGGCGGGTCAACGACTCGTCGCTCTGGTCGCTCCGCCCGATGGTCATCAGTGAAGCCCAGGCCTGGCAGATCGTCGAAGAGTTCGCCCGCGACCTGGCTGTTGCACTGGGCGAGGGCCTCCTCTCCGTCGTCGTTATCGGCGGGCTGGGCGCTGGCACCTACCGCCCCGGCATCTCCGACGTTGACACCGTCGTCGTCGTCACTGCCGATGCCCTCCCCACCGCCGGTCCACTCGTCGAGCGGCTGCGCGAAGAGTACCGCGCCCGCTACCAGGTGCCCAAGGAATTCGGCGCCATCCTCCTGACGCCCAAACAACTCCACCCGCCCTACCCCCCCGAACAAGAACTGGCCCCCGAAGTCCAGCGCATCGTGGACCAGGGGCGCCTGGCCTACGGCATCCAGGTGCCCGTCGTGCCCCCAACGCGCGCCGAGTTACTGGCCTACGTGCGCTGGTTCGACCGGTGGCTGGAGACGGAATTCCTGCCCGCCAACCCACCCGAGACGCTGGGCTATCACGCCACCTACAACCTGGCCGCCATGGCCTGCCGCCACTACCTCTACGCGCGCATCGGCAAGATGGTCTGGGACAAAGAGGAGGCTCTGCGCACCTTCGCCGGGCGCGAGCTAGGCCATCCCCACGTGGCCATCGTCCAGAAACTGATCCAACTGGGCCGGGACGATCCGGCACTGGACCTCCCCATCGGCCCCCAGGCCGTCGCGCTGTGGCGGGCCGTACACAAGTTGCACGTTTGCACAAATTCTGCTACAATGGCCGTCACAGCCTGACCTGGCAACCATTGTAGCGGACCCCTACCTTGCCCTCACCGCAGACGCAGTCCGCACCAGATCGTGTTTCTGTGGGGGAAAAAGTATGAGGCAAGCCAGTACGCTACTGCTCCTGGGCCTGTTACTCTGCCTGCCCATCGCTTGCGAACCAGTTGAGAACAACCCCACTCCAAGCAACCAGAAACTATCCCTGCTCTTCACCATCAACGAGCCGGAAAGTTGGCAATATGTGGAGACCTGTCGCCTCGACATCAACAACGATGGCGACGAGGAGTGGATTATCATGTATTACTTTGACCAAGCGTCTCCCCCTGGGACAAAGCAACACGGTAACCCTATCGCGGCCTACGCTTATCGGCCGGACGAAAACAGGCCTCCTAACTTCTTCGCCCACAAATTGAACGCTCCGGGCAACGACTATCTGTGCGAATGTAGGTGTGTCCCCATTATGGATGACGCCCTGTCGGTACCCCCAGGCCCTGAACTGGTTCTGGGCGATACTTGTGATGGAGAAAGAATGAGGCTGACCATTTTCCAGTGGGACCAGACCAAACCCGCATATCTGCCTGTGGGACACTTCCACGGCCATTATATCAGTATCACACCGGACACAGTCATAGTAGAAGAACGCCAGGTGACTCGCGCTCAACTCGCGATACGCCAGACGTACCACCCAACTGATGGACAAACATACTATCTGGACAACCAGGGCACGCTCGTACCACCTGCAGAACAGGAAATCATCTTCTCCCACGAAGAGCCCAAGGACGTCACGCTCTCCCCTTACCCCGAAAAGATCGTGCTGGCATTCTACAACCACTACACAGACACCGCGAAGGCTAGCGGGTACTTTGCCGAGGGAGCCTGGGAACAACTGGGCCAGTGCGATACCGGCCAGTGTGGATGCACCGGACCACGCGCCGGAGTCGCCCACGTGTGGGTGACCAGCCTGGAATATATCGAGGACCCTACCGACCCCAACCACACCACCGTCGAGGTCACGGTCGTCTGTGAGTACTCCGATGGCACGCCGGAGAACAAAGCGTTCATCCGCTGGCGTCTCACCCGTGCGGCCGATCGCTGGCAGATCAGCGGCACGGAATAGCCCGCCCACGTACAGCGGACCTACAGGTCGTACATCCCCCCATGTTCCCTGAGCCACCGCTGGCGCTCGGCGTAATCGGGGACGATACGCTCCAGCCGCTCCCAGAACCCCTCGTTGTGGGTGCGCTCGACCAGGTGCACCAACTCGTGGGCCACCACGTATTCGACCATGCGGTGCGGCAGCATCCCCACCCGCCAATGAAAGTACAGGTGCCCCCGCCGGTTCGACGAACCCCAGCGGTAGCCCAGGTCCTGGATGTGGACCTCGCGCGGTTCGGCGCCGGCGCGCCTGGCCAGGGCGGCGATCTGCTGATCTAGGACAGGGCGCAGGTGGAGCGCGTACCACCGGACAAAGTGCTCCCGTGCCTCAGGCACGGCGTCCCGGCGCAACTCGAAGCGGCTGCGGTAGAGCCGCAGCGGCGGACAGCGCGTGTCCTCACCCACCACCTTGAGCCGATAACTGCGCCCCAGGTAGGGGATACCCTCGCCGGAGACAAACTCCCTCGGCGACCTGGGCTGCGCCTGGGCTTCTTTCTCCGCCAGCCGGGTGTAAACCCACACGCGGTTCTCGTCCACGAACTGCTCCAGCGTCTCCAGCGGCACCGCTGGCGGCGTCGCCAGCACCAGGCTCCCGTCGCGCTCCACGATGATCTCCAACGTGCGGCGCTGGGCGCTCTCTCGTACCTCAAAGGTCAGATCGTCGAAGGTAAATGCTTTCATGGATCCCACGGATTTCACGTTTCACGCTTCACGTTTCACGCTTCACGCTTCACGTTTCACGCTTCACGTTTCACGTTTCACGCTTCACGCTTCACGTTTCACGCTTCACGTTTCACGATTGGCTGTTCACCAGCAGCGTATGATTTGCCCGTGCCGTCTGCATGACCTGGTCCGCCAGGGCCTCCTGTTCCTCGTACTGAGCCAGGTCGTGGGCGTCCAGGTACTGCACGATCCGGCTACGCAGTTGGTCCTGGGCGACGGGCTTGCGCCAGAAATCCACGCGCCCGATCTCCTCGCGCATCTGGTCCACCAGCCCCACCGTGAGCGCCGCCAGTCGCTCCCGGTCCGCACCGGAGGACCAGCCCCTGGGCGCCGCCTCGACCAGCAAGCGCAGGAAAGGTCGCATCACCCGGTCCTCGCGGCTCACGTCGGCGTGGGCGGCGCGTACCTCGCGGATGAAGGTCCGCAGCGCCTCGACCTGGGCTTCCCAGTTTTCGGTGAAAGTCTGGAGGATCTCTTCCAGGCGCTGGCTGAGCCTCTGGTAGTAGACCGGGTCCTCCTGGAAATAGCGCCGGATGTGGTGCCGGGCGGCAAACTCCATCTCCGCAGCCTGGGCACGCGGGGAGCGGATCTGCCCCACGTGCTCCTCGAAGTTGGCGGCCAGGATGTCTATGGGTGGGATCCTGGTGTCAATGCCCTGGGCGACGACGTACTCGTCAATCAACCTGCGTACCTTGGCCTCGGCGCCGGCGATGTTCAGGTGCTGGTCGCGGTAGCGCTGAAAAGCCCTGGCGCGCAGTAGGCCCAGGAGCCTGGCGTCCCGGACGTAGGGCAGGGCCTCAGGCCGGGGCAGGACGGTGTTGAGCGCTTGCAGGAACTCCCGCAGATAGATGGCAAACTGCGCCCGCAGCCGGGCGTCGTAGAGCAACTGGACGCCGGCCTCTGTGTCGTGCAGGTTACAGCCGCGCGCCGTGAAGAGCGAAACGACGCGGCGGTGACGGTCGGCCAGGCGCGGAAGATCGTCACGGAATGGGCGTAGTGCCCCCTCGACGTCGCCCTCGGTATACAGGTCCAGCGCCTCCTTGAGGTGGTGCGCCAGCCCGTAATAGTCCACCACCAGGCCACATTCCTTGCGTTTGTACGTGCGGTTGACGCGGGCGATGGCCTGCAGCAATTCGTAGCCGTGCATCGGGCGATCCAGGTACATGGCCTGCTCCACCGGCGCGTCGAACCCGGTGATCAGCATGTTCTTGACCACCAGGACGGCCGTCAGTCCTTCGTTCTTCTCGTCGTTGAAGGGCTTTTTGAAATCCTCCACGGCGGCGTCCTGCACCCCCTGGCGCGTCCAGGGCCGCCAGGAAGGTGGATCGTTGTGATAGGGGGAGATTACGGCGGCGAATTTCAAACGGCGGATGCGCTCCAGGTAGGGCAGCGCATCGTCAACCTTGCGAAGGTTCAGAACCTTCGCAAGGTTCTCCAACTCGGCCACCAACTCGCGCTGCGCCTCGACCAGGGCCGCCTGGTAGCGCACCGCCGCCAAGCGGCTGACGGCGACGACCTGGGCCTTGTAGCCATCGGGCAGGACGGTGGTGACGTAATGGCGCAGCACGTCGCGCGCTTTGGCCCTGATGAGTTTCTCCGCCTCCAGCACGTCGCCGGTGGTGGCGTACCTGGCCTTGATCGCTTCCACTTCCTCCGGCGTGCGCTGGCGGAACATGTCCTCGAACAGGCTATCCAGCGTCTCCCCGTTCGCGACCTCCCCCGGCGCCGTGCGACCCTCGTAGAGGATGGGCACGGTGGCGCCGTCGTCTTGCGACTGGCGGATGGTGTAGACGTCAATGAAGGAACCGAAGACGTCGTGGGTCGGCTTTTTGTCGGCCTCGATGATCGGTGTGCCGGTGAAGCCGATCTTGGCGCAGTTGGGCAGCGCGGCCATCAGGTTGGCGTGGAGCGTGCTGGTGTGGGAGCGGTGAGCCTCATCCACCAGAAGCAGGATGTCCTCCGAGTCGTTGAGCACGCCCCCCCTCTGTCCCCCCCGCATGCGGGGGGGAGGCGGGGCAGCGGGCGGGCAGGGCGGGCCAGGCTCCTGTCCCCCCCGCATGCGGGGGGGAGGCCCCGCAGGGGCAGAGGGGGCTTCGTCCTGGGCCTTCTGGATCATGCCGAATACCAGCCCCGCGCCGGGTTGGCGCAGCAGCCGTTCGAACTCGGCCACGCTGCGGGCCACCTGCAGCGGCTCGCCGGTGAGCGCGGCCGTCTCCGCCAGTTGCCCCTCCAGTTTGACCCGGTCGGTGACGGCGACGACCTTGAAGCGCCGCAGTTCCGGCAGCGTGCGCATCTTGCGTACCAGGAAGACCATGGTCAGGCTCTTGCCGGACCCTTGGGTGTGCCACATGATACCACCGCGCTGGTCACTCTCTCCGTGCGCGCGGCGGGTCGGCCCGTGCAGGAGGCGGTCTACCGCCTTGTAGACGGCGCGGAACTACTGGTAGCGCGGCACGATCTTGACCGTCTGCCCGTTGACCTCGGTGAAGAGGGTAAAGTTGCGCACGACGTCGAGCAGGTGGGCCGGGCGTAGCATCCCGGCGACGAGCGTGTGCTGGCCGGCAAGGCGCTCGACGCCCAACTCCTCCGCCACCTGCGCCATCGGCAGCGGATAGGTGTCCTTCCACTCCAGGTAGTGCTCGTAGGAGGCTCCCACCGTGCCCACCCGCGCCGTCTCGGAGCAGGTGGCCACCAGCACCTGCGCATAGTGGAACAGCCGCTCCGCCCCCTCGGGCTCCTCCACGCCCTCGCGCTGGTTGGAGTAGCGCAACAGTTGGGTGATCGCCTCGGTCAACGGCTCCTCCTGGTCAGGATGCTTGCACTCGACCACGGCCAGCGGGATGCCGTTGACAAAGAGGACCACGTCGGGCACGACATAGTCGCGCCCGCCGGTGGCCCAGGGCGGGTCCACGCGGAACTGGTTGATGGCCAGCAAGTCGTTGCGCTCGGGGTGGTCGAAGTCAATGAAGCGCACGGTGACCTGCTTGCCGTCGGGACCCTCGACCTGGGTGCCCTTGAGCAGCAGATTGGTGGCGGCCTGGTTGGCCTCGATCAGCCTGTGCTCTCCCAGCCGTTCCAGCCGTCCCACGGCCTGGTTGATCCGCGCCTCGTCCAGCCATGGCTGGCCGTCTTCACCCAGGTTGATGTGGGCCAGCGCCTGGCGCAGCCGGCCGGCGAGGAGCACCTGGCGAAAGTCCTCCCGCTCGGTGAGGTAAGGGACACCGGTGTCTCCCTCCAGGTAGCCCCAGCCTAGCGCTCGGAGTTGCTCGATGAAGGGATGCTCAACCTTGCTGTATTCCAGGCTTTCGATCATGCCATGCCACTTTCGCTAGCTTCTTCCGCTAGTATCTCCTGCTGAACGTACCGCCGAAAATCATCCACATTCGTGAAGTAGAGGTATCCTGCACGATTGACGATTTCCTTCAACTGATGGTCTTCATTGATCAACAATGCTACCGGTCGACTATATCCCTCCTGCAGCCCATCTGGCCAAGCCAGATCTAGAATAGCCTGGAACTCCCCGGTAGTCGGATTGATCAGTTCGTACATCATCTCGCCCTCGGGGAGGCCCTGTTTGATGACCCACGCATTGCAGTTCCGAATGAGTTGGTCCTCCTCATCGTCCATCACACCTCCGGGGACTCTCATATCTAGACCTGGGGTGACAGGGATAAGATCCTGGTCCGGCACCTTGCCTGCAAGCAAGCTACCCACAAACTCGTTGGCTGCTTTTGCTAGGAGCTCCCGGCGGGCGGCCAGAAAATCAGGGTAACTCTCCACTTTCCAGAGATTACGATCCATTGGGATCCATTGCGATTCCAACGCGCCTGGATGGCTCTCTGCAGCTTCTTGAAAATACTCCGCTGGTTCGCGGTCAGAAAAGTGCAGATTAGTCTCCTGCGTCAAGAAAGTCAAGTTCGCAATTGCATTGACCTGTGGCCGTGTGTACCTGTGCTTGTATAACTGGCCTTTGGGGAAGATGTGGTGAATCTGCAGCTGATTCCACTTGCCCAATAGGTGGCTCGAGAGTTCAAGCCCAGTCCTCCAGTCCCTGGCCCGGCAGACGCGAGTCATCATATAGATCAGAGGATAGAAACGTGCACCACGGCTCCAGCCTGAGAAATCATCGGGGTATATGCGTAGATCACCTCGATTCTGGCGTAGTTGGTCGATCAACCGGTCGATGGCCCCATCCACTTCTTCGATCAGACGGAGATCCTGGCTCAATGTAGATTCTGTTGCCCCAGCATAGCGTCCCCAGAGAAAGGAGTGGATATACCAGTAGAGCAGCTTGTCGCGCTCTTTATGGTCCAGTAATAGGCTGCCGTGCTGGACCAGGTAACGGGCCATCAATGGAAACGAATAGCGACTACCTAGGACACGGTCGTGGTCCAATCCCAACCGAGAACCGATCATGTTGAGCAGGCTATCCACTGCCTTTTCCCCCTTCTCGAGACCCATACGGAAGGTGGCAGTATCTACGCCCTCCAAGGCATGGAAAAATGCCTCACCGGTGAGAGCAGTGGTAACGCAACGTAGCAGCCAATCCTGCTTGAAGTAGAACCCAGCCCTGGCCCACTTGTCCAGGCGCGTACGCAATTCCGCGCGGGCATCCGGCCACTGTGCGCAGATCCGGGCGAGTGCCAAGTCGCCTTTGGAGAGCTTGGTACCCCCGCTATTGACCTCGTTGAATATCTCGACGACGACATCGACCGTTTTGTCCTCGCCCGTGACCTCTTCAATATGCAAATCTACCGTACGGATACCGTACAAGGCGTTAAGCCGTTCAGTGTACGTATCGGCTTTGTCCTTGAGAGTCGGGGTCTTGTACAACCTACCGATAAAGGACCCCAGTCCCTTTTGCATTAGCTCAGTGACATTGACCCATAGTGGATTGTCTTTCATCTTGACGGCACTAAAGAATTCAAAGGCCTCTTCTTCCAGGTTGAAGTATAGGCCGGTAAAGATGCTGGCGTTGCCTTCGAAAAACTGGGGCGGTTGGCCCAACGTAATACCATACAGCGTTGTGATACGCTGCTGACCGTCAAGAATCAGCTTGACCGACCCTGGAGCCAATGGGCCATCACCACGTACGTCCGTGTGCTCAGTCTTGGTGACCCAGACCAAGAGGCTTCCGACAGGATAACGACGGTAGAGTGAACGTATAAACCTACGCACTTGTTCACGGTTCCAGACGTAGCCCCGTTGAAATTCTGGCAAGGCCATTGCGCCAAGGTTGATTTGATCAAGAATGGTCTGAACCTGCACGGTTGTCATACCTCCTTCGGTGAGCAGAGCATTCATCAATTGTGGTTGGCCTATGTGATTGAAAGTTGCTCGTCTTGCTCCTTTTCTGTCCCCTACCCCATAGTTGCGTCGCGCTTTTGTTCAGGCTATAATACGATAGAGCGGGATCCAGAAGCAAGGAACCGAGGCGAGTGTAATGACCCTGGATGATATCCTTCAAGACATCTATGCGCTGGAAGACGAAATGCGCACGTACGAGCGCAAGTATGGCGTGCTTTCGGAGACCTTTTACGAATCCTACGTGAACGGTGAAGAGCCACCGGATGCAGCGTGGGTGCGAGACTGGACCGCCTGGGCCAGTGCGTACAAACTCTGCCTGCGCCGGCGCGAGCAATACCGAAGAACCATCGAATCGTTGCGCACTACGATGCAGACCACTTCTGCCATGATCGAAAAAACCGCTCATCATGAACCCATTCCAGTCTCTGCGTGAGTACGAACTCTTCGTCTACACGTTGTCGGAGCGGTTTCCGCCCGACATCAAACATCACCGCGTTCCCGCTCCCGATCTGGGTATTACGGCCCCCAAACTGCCTTTCTTGATCCGCGAGATTGACGCCATCTGTCGCTCCTCGACCTGATTCGCCCGGTGAGCAGATCGTCCATCAGTCCGCGCGTGACCTGGCGCAGATTGGCCAGCTCCACCTCCGCGGCGCGGGTGCAGCCAGCGCCTCAGTGCCGATGTACCTCCCTGAGATCTTTTAACCTCTTTTTGAGCTGTTCAAAGGCTTCAATCTCATCCAGTAGCATACTGGGTTCTGGTTTCTGCGCCCCTAATGCATCGCTGTGCAAGTGGCCTTCAATGTAGCGTGAAAGGAGTTCACATTTGGCGACCACCTCATCTGCAATTGACTGATCCCAGACAATGCCTCTCAGTCGCCCAAAACTTAGACGCTCATCGAAGCGCATCACGACTTCGTTGAGAAGCTCGAAAACGATAAACGCTTCATAGCATGTACGGAGCGCGCCAAATCCATCTCGTAGCAGAACCTCTTGTCTTGCTGGTGGTACATCTTTGGCCTGTCTATAGATTTCACGAGCCCGTGTAGCCTTGCGATAATCGCGCTCCAATGCGGGGCTGTTATCCAGGAACACGTAGCCTGGCCTGTCATCGTGTTCTCCTCGTTTGATCCAGTGCGTTACGATCTCCACCCCCTCCCGTTCACATCGCTCCTTGAGAAAGTAGAGAAATGGGAGGTCGTGTGTGAATACGATCACTTGCCGTCGCTTGGCCTCTTCTGCAAGGATCGACGCGATCAGCCCCCTCCATTCCAGGTCGAGCGATGTGACCGGGTCGTCCAGTGTAACAGCGCTGCTCGATGTATCCAGTGCAACCTCGGTCAGGAAATCGGCCAGTGCAACTGCGCGCTTCTCGCCCTCGCTCAAGACCTTGTCCGGCGTCACCATGTCCAGTGGTGCAGAAGGATCGGCTTTTACTACGATCTGCTTGTACGTCGCGCCTTTGCGTCCCTTGGTCTCCACCCCGACTCTGAGTGGCCGTCCCAAGTCTCTCAGCATTTGCTCGAACAACTCGATGTAGTGATCGGTGACCAGTTGCTTAAACAAGTCGTTGTGCTTCTTGGTGATATGCCGTGTACTGCCACCCACTTTGGCTGCTTGCCGTGCCCAGATTCTCCTCTGCACATATTTCTCAACCTCTTGGAAGTGCTCGCTTAGCACCACGCGGTGTTGCAAGGTCTGCATCTGCTGCTCCAGCTTGGCGATCTCTTCAGCAGGATCCTTCTTCTTCAGTTTATCAAGCTGCGTTTTCAGCGACACGGTGATCTTCTCAATGTCAGCGATTCCGCTCTTCGGCAGAACGGGCAGGATGATACTGGGTGTACCGGCAGCAACGGCCTCTTGAGTATTCTGGCGTCGGCGACGGCAAGCCGTCACGAACCCTTCCACTTTGCCCACGAGTTCTGGATCATGCTCCTGCAAATATCTGTAAGAGACGGACTGCCTATCGAAGAAATCAAGACCAAGCGTCCCAAGTGCCTCGTCTTTTGCCCTCAGTGCTTGCTGTGCTTCCTCCAATTCTCTTTGAGCCTCTCCCTCCAAGAATGCCCACAGTCTCAACAGCAAACCGCGCGCATCGGCTGACAAGGGCTGTTGGCAGAGCAGGCACTGACTGTCGGCCTGGGGATATGGGCTATCTGGAATCTGCTCAGCATCGGCCAACGCTTTCGCTGCCTCGATGAACTGGTACCAGACCTTGCTGCCTGTCTGGGTAAAGTGTTCTGACCTGAATTGGTCAACACTGACACGTTGGGCAATGGCCTGCCGATCAAGGTAAACTGTCAGGATGTGATGGACGTCCTCAACGGCCTCCTCGCTTAAGCCTTCTTGCGCTTCGCACAATTGGGCGATCAATCTTTCGAGGTCATCAATCCTCTGTTCGAGTTCGACGATCCGCTTGGGGACGTCTTGAGTTTTGAGGCGAGCGATCTCCACATCTAGCTCCCCAATGCGATTGCGCTCATCTGGAGATAGGGTAGCCATCCGGCGCAAGGCGTCGAGATCTGTGTCGGGGCCGAGATCAGCGATCAGATTGCTGATCTCTGACTCACCCTGAAACAGGGCATCGAAGCAGTGTGGTTGTAAGCATTCGTCCACCCTGGCCTTAAGTCGGTTGCGAACCCCATCTGTAACCTCTGCCAATTGAGTGAGGTACAAGAGGCCCGCCGGTGAGAAGCTGAGTTCGTTCGACTCTGTCAGATGAACACGCACGCTGGTGCTGTCAAATGTATAACAGGAACTGAGTACAGGGCACCGTTTGCCAACCTGGTAGTGGATCACGCGATTGGCAGTTCCGTCCCATATCTCAATGTCTGCTGTCAAAGCGACTAGGCCATCGGCAGGGCGCGTGACGTCAGGAAGCACCTCTTGGTCGCCACGCGTGAAGCCGGCACATCCCAGGACCCGCGCATATCCCGACTTACCCGAGCCATTGCCCCCGTAGGTTGCGGTCATGGCTGGGCCGAATGTAAGCGTCTGGCCTGACACTAGAGCGTTGACATTCTGCAGGTTTGAAACCTTGACCAGCCGGATGGGTGTAGCCGGTTGAGCACCAGCGTCCGTATCCTCTGGGAAGCGCAGTGCTGGACGTGGTTCTGCTGGCGTAGCCAGGTCAGCATCCTCCATCAGATACCGAAGCAATTCGTCATAGTCCACGTCGGTGAATTTCACACCGGTCATGACCTTGTCCAGCGCTGCCTGCTCCCAGTACGACAAGGTCGTTGCCCACTGACACAGTTCCTGCAGCACGTATGTCATACCTTTACCCTTACTTTCCCGGTCAGCAAGTCATGCATCAGCCCACGCTTGACCTGGCACAGCTTAGCCAGTGTTGCCTCCTCGGCACGAATGCGGGCGTCGTGGGTGTCGAGAGCCCGAGTAATGCCTGCGCGTCCACTTGGAGGTGGCCAAGGGATTATAAATAAGCGAAGTTGCTCGTAGTTCAACCCTTGGCGATTTCCCCCCGCATTGAGCCGATAGATTTGATGTTGTCCTATCTCGGAAGCAAGTACTGAGGAAAGGAAAGTTGCACCTTCGTGTGTTGGTTCCGGCAGACGAATTGCACATACGTGCTGGTTGACATTGGCAACACCCAGTCCTTTCGGCAATGGACAACATCGGCCTATTGACGCTCCTGTGATGTTCAGTAGTACATCGTGAGGGAACACTTCACTACGGCCCATAGTACGATGTGTGTCGTCATCTATGTATACTACGTCGTCCAGCAATAAGCCTTCAGACGTCACATTCTGGCTGCGAATGAAAACGACACCCTCTGTCTTGTAGACTTCATTACCGCCTCTTGGTGTTGCTCCGCTTCCGACATGGATAGCAATGTCCCCGATTGTGGACACTCCCCACTCTCTCGGAATCCTTCCAAGCGGCGAATCCTTGAACTGTTCGGGGTGGGCCTGTGGGTCGCGCAGGTGGCCGTGCTCGTCCAGTCCATAGGTGAGGAGGTCCGCTAACAGTCCCGCCTTGACCGCCCGCAGTTTGGCGATGAGTCGCTCCGCCTGCCGGATGGCCTCTTCCGCCGCGTCCAAGATCTCGGAGATGCGGCGCTGTTCGAGAAGGGGAGGGATCCAGAGTTCAAGGGTCTTCAGTTTTGAGAGATTTATCCGCTCCCGTGTTGTTCCAGTACTCTTTTGTTCGGCCTGGGATCTGACATCGCGATGGTTGACGGCATAGACCAGGTAACGTGGATCATACTGGGAAAGATCAGGAGCAAGCCTTATACAGTCAGCGACTACGACAAACCGCTCTGCTACAGGAGGAATCAGACAGGCTCGTGCAAGCGGATCCGCCATCTTAGCAATAACGATATCGCCAGGATATGCAGCATGCCGCTTCAGTTCCTCAAACTTACGAGGTGGGATGAATTTGCGATTGTTATCTATCCAGAATCCATCCCCGATGTTTTGTAGCTGAATCAGTCGTATACCTTCGTCTGAGTATTCGGTGGTTTTGAGGTTTGAGCCGAACGGCCCATCTACAAAACTGTTGGATTCTTGAGCAGCGACATCCCCCAGCTTTACTTGTCTCCAGTCAGAAGGTCCAGTTAGCATGGCCTAACTTCCTAGTGAACTGCTCCAGTCGCTCCACCGCTATCTTTCGCTCAGGTCCAACGACCGATACCACGGCTACGTCAATGTCGCTCCAGCCCGTGCCTGTCCCTTTGACGTGCGACCCGTAGAGATAGGCCGCTGCCAGCCTGTTCTACCCTCGCCTGAGCAGACTCGAGGTAATCGCGCAGCACAGCGACCTCTTCCTGTGCCTCCTCGACGGTTTCAGGCCCCAGGCGAGGCTCGACGCCATACTCAACCAAAATGTCCTTCATCTGCGCCCAACTGACGCCGGCCAGGCTGGCTGCCTTCGCCAGTGAGATGCCGTCGGCCTGATAACGGTGGATGGCCAACCGGATGCGCAGACTCCTTCCGTACATCCCTTATCCCTCTCCGCCCATTCGTAAGCCGTCAATATACCCCAACTCCTCCACAAAGCCCCCCAACCGCGCCACCGCCATATCCCGCTCCGCCTCGATCTCCCGCAGCGAGACGTGGTACTTGTCCCACCAGTTCTCCACAGCGGCGACGGCCTCCTGTCGCCGGGCCGCCGCGTAGCGCCCCAGTTCCGCCTCTAGCCGCTCTCGCTCGATCCCCAGCACCAGCGCTTGGGCGGCTTCCGGCTCCAGCGCCGCGCGGGCGGCTTCCAGCCGCTCCAGTAGCTCCCCTTGCAGCGCCCTCAGTTCGGTCCGCCTGGTACGCAGGTCGGCGCGCAACACCTTGAGGTCCACCAGGCCCTGCGACAGGGGTTCCTCCTGTTCCTCTTCCGATTCCTCCTGCGCCTCGGCGATGCGCGCCTTGAGGTCGGCCACCGCCGCCGCCAACGCGCCCAGCCGCTCCAGGTATTCGGGCAGCAGGTGCCGCACCAGCGGGTGGTCCAACGGCTCCTCGCCGTTGCGCTCCTCTTCCCCCTCTACGGCGGCCCGCAGCGAACCGATCCACGAGTCCACCAGCCCGTAGAAGCCCAGGGCGGCCAACGTCCGCAGGTCATACTGGATCTCGTTCCACCAGGAGGCCACCACGCCCGCCACCTGGAAGCGGTCGAGCATCCCCACCGGCAGGAGCGCCTGCTGGAAGGAATCCAGCAGGTCGGCGCGAACGTTGAACAGGTTGTTACTCCCCGGCAACGCGGCCAGGTGTGGCTGGTGCGCTTCCCACCAGGCGGCGAAAGCCTCCTGCAATTGGGCGGCGCGCGCCTGCACGCCCGGGTCGGCCTCGAGGCGGGGCTTGATCTGGGCACTGTCGGTCAGGCCGGGGTGAAAGTCCACGTAACCACCCTCACCCCCAGCCCCTCTCCCTGGGAGGGAGAGGGGAGCGCACTCCCTCTCCCCTTCGGGGAGAGGGTTGGGGTGAGGGGCGATCCCTTCCCTGCGCTCCACCAGGATCGCAGCAGGGTCGAGTCCCACGGCCTCCAGCAGGGGACGCTGGGTCTCTACTTTCTACCCTGGGGATGCCACCCAGCAGGTGCGCCCGCACGTCGTGCAGTTCGGGCGGAGGAGCGTTGTCGGCGTAGCGGCGGATGTTCAGATTGTAGTCGTTCTCCGCCAGTTCGCCCAGCGTCACCACGCGCGCGTAGCGCTCCACGTCGCGGAACGCCTCGAAAGTGGAGACAATCTTCTCGACGTGCTCGGGCCGCAGGTAGTTTTGCGCCCGCCCGGCATAGTACTCGGCGTCGGCGTTGATAAACAGTACCTGGCCCCGGCGCTCGGCCGGCCTGGCCGGCGCCCCGCGGAGCGGGGGGGGCGCGCAGCACCACGACGCAGGCCGGGATGCCCGTCCCGTAGAACAGGTTGGGCGGCAGGCCGATCACCGCCTCCAGCAGGTCCTCCTTCAGGATGCTGGCCCGGATGTCCCGCTCCGCCCCGCCGCGGAAGAGCACGCCGTGGGGCATCACCGTGGCCATCATCCCGCCCGGTCGCAGCACCGCCAACATGTGCTGCAAGAACATCAGGTCGGCCTTCTTACCGGTCTCGGGGCACCAGCCGTGGCCAAAGCGCTGAGGGAATTTCATCCCCTGCCGGTCATAGTTCTGCGAGAAGGGCGGGTTGCTGATGACGCGGTCAAAGTGCATCAGTTCTCCCTCTTGCAGGTGCAGCGGATTGAGCAGCGTGTCGTCGTTCTGAACGTCGGCGTCGGGGATGCCGTGCAGGATCATGTTCATCTTGCAGATGGCCCACACGCCGCCGTTGGCGTCCTGGCCGTAGAGCGCCAGGTTCCGCGCGTCGCCGCCGGTCTCGGCCACGTACTCCCGCGAGAGGATCAGCATGCCGCCGGAGCCCACGCAGGGATCGTAGACGCGCATACCGGCCTGGGGCTTGAGCAAGCGCACCATCAGCCGCACCACGTCGCGAGGGGTGTAGAACTCGCCCCCCTTCTTGCCCGCCGAATCGGCGAACTGGCCGATCAGGTACTCGTAGGCCGAGCCCAGCATGTCGGGGAACTCGAAATCCTCGTCGCGCAGGCGGCACCTGCTGAAATGCTGGATCAATTGGCGCAATTTGAGGTCCGAGAGCCGCGTCTGCCCCACCTGCCGGTTAAAGTCAACGTGGGCCAACACCCCCTCCAGCGGACGATTGGCCTCCTCCAGGGCCAGCAGCGCCTTGTTGAGCCCGTCGCCCACCCGCTCGTGCAACTCGTCGCGGATGTACGGCCAGCGGGCGCGCGACGGGACGTAGAAATCACTGGCATAGAAGGTGGGATTGTCGGCGCGCTTGAGCGCTTCTTCCTCGGAGCGGCCGTATCTCTCCCGCTGCTCGCGGACAATGCTGGCCCGCCGCGCCTCGAACACGTCGAAGGCACGCTTGAGGAACAGCATGCCAAAGATGTACTCCTTGAACTCGGAGGCATCCATCTTGCCGCGCAGGATATCGGCCGCGGCGAACAGGTGCCGCTCCAGTTGGGAGAGGGTCAACCTGGGCATGGCTGTATTATAGCCCAATAGCACATGAGGACAAGATTTGCAGTCGAAGACGACCAGGGGAACAACAACGAGAGCCTGGCGGCAGCCGTCGGATGGTTCGCGCGCCAGGCTCTTGCCTTCAGCGCCCCCGGCGCGACTCGAACGCGCAACCTGCGGATTCGAAGTCCGACGCTCTGTCCAATTGAGCTACGGGGGCAATGGGTGTATAATAGACTTGAGGCCGGATCGGAATCCGGCCCAGGCTGCCTGGGGTGAGTGATGGGATTCGAACCCACAATCTCCTGGGCCACAACCAGGTGCCTTGACCATTAGGCTACACCCACCAAGCACACCTATTGTACCACAAAGCGTTCAAAGGAGCAAACGATGGCACTCGAAGGACCGCCCATCCAACGGCACGAAGTCCACATCCTCACCGCCCACTTTCAATTCAGCGGCCAGATCGAAACCGTGGGACCGGTGGACAATTTCATCAACGACCCCACGCGCGATAGCCTTTCGCTGTACGACGTCCGGCTGGCCTCACTGAGGCCCGGTAGCCCGCTCAAGGCCCTCTCCCGTCCCCACGTCGTCGTGTGCAAAGCCCACGTCACGTTCTTTTACTTTGCGTCGCCCGACGTCCGCGCTTCGATCCACACGCTCGCCCGGCGCGAACTGCTGGTGGCCTATACGCCGGTAGCCGTGTGCCGGGGCTACTTTCACATGCCTGCCGAAGCCAGCATTCGCGATTTCCTCGGCGTCGTCCCCGGCGAACTGCTGCCCGTGACCGACGCCCACATCTTCCCCCTCGTCGAATTTCCCATCCCCTTCCCTACCGAGGCGGGCCTGGTGATGGTGGGGCGGGCACAACTGCAATTCTACCACACCGCCTAGTCCATCGCCCGCCTGGTCACTGCCTGTCGGCCACGACCAGCATGACCTGGCTGCGTCCCACGCGCTCCCACACCGTGCGCGGAGCAAACGCCGCCTTCACCAGGGCTACCTCCCCCCCACCGGGGAGCGGCTCTCCCTGCCCTGTGATCCGGTACAACCACCCGACGAACCGCGAGAGCGGATCGCGCTCGCTCAAGCGTGCCCAGGCCACGACGACCAACCGGCCTCCTGGCCGCAGGACGCGCGCCGTCTCCCGCAGCGTGGCAGGATCCACGATGAACTCGGTGGGGAAGGTGGCCACCGTCGTATCGAAACAACCATCACAGAAAGGGAGCGCCTGCGCACGGGCTTGCACCAACGGGACATCTAGTCCTGCTCTCCTCAGTCGCCGCTGTGCCAGGCGTCCCATGCATCGTGACAGGTCGAGCCCCACCGGGGCCACACCGCGCTCCGCCATCGCCACCAGCAGATGGCCGGGCCCATGGGCCAATTCCAGCACCCGTGGGCCTTGCAGGCGCTGGAGCACCGTGCGTCCCCACGCCTTCCATTGCCCCAACGACACCGCCCAGGCCACCAGGTCGTAGGTCCAGGCGCACTCGTTGTAGAGCCGGCGGAAAAAGAGCCGCAGAAAAGCCCACCACAGACGACGCATTCTTTGCTCACGAAACGAACACCCTCGCCGCATCGCCGCGGCGAGGGTGTCTATCCACTTTCGGGGCCGATACCTACCGGGTGAACGGCATAGAGGGAAGGTCCGGCTCGGCCGCAAACTGTGCACCCGCCGGTCCTGCGGTGCCCCAGGCCGCCACGTCTATCGTCAGCCTCTCGAAGAAGGAATTGGGCGGCAGGTTGCCCACGCCGTAACTGGCCTCTGCGACCCGCGCCCGCACCCGCAGCGACTTGGTCTCCAACACCACGTCCGCACCCACACGGGCCAGGACCGGCTCCCCCTTGGGCGCCAACTTGGCGCGCAGCGCCTCATCGTTGAAGGCATAGTCCGACATGATGACCTTGGTCACGGTACGAATGTCATTCTTATCGAACAGCCAGACCTCAAAAGCGGTCACCTTGCTCGGCGCGCCTACGCCGATGGTTTCCGAGATACCGAGGCCGCACTCCCCCATGAACTCACCGTTCTCCAACTCGATGCTGAACGACGGGTCAAAGTGGTCATCCCCCAGCACATACGTGGGAGTGAATTGGGCCAGCGGCAGCCCCTCAGTCCCCCACGATACCTCTTCCTCCGGCGGCATATATGCAGCGGCCCTTCCCACGCGCTGCCCGGCTGCTTCCGGCGCAACCCCCGCGCCGCGCAAGCGGCTGATCAAGAAAACCGCCGCGCCTACGAACGCCACCACCAACAGGGCTGCCCCACACACCATCGCTACTGAGCGCAGCCCCACCCCACCCGCCGGCCCTGGCGCTGCGGGAGTCGCGGCCGGCGCAGTTTCTAGCATCTGGGCCAGCCCCAGCAGACGGCTTCCCTCCTGTCCGCCACGCTCAGCCGCCAGCCTTTCCAGGGTCTGGGCGAGTTGGCCCTCCTTCCAATACTCGACCCCCAATCTGCTCCGCGCCCATTCCAGGTCGCCCGTGTTCGCGTACTGGCCGGCAACCCAGGCGAGATAGTCGCCCTGGAAATCCTGGCGTAGATTACCCGGCGTAGAGTTGGTCCATTCGACCGGCCACCACCACCAGCCGATGGCCAGTCCCAGAAGCAGCCCCAGCAAGCCTCCAAAGAGCAGGATGATCAAAGACTTGCGCCGCTGAATGAATTGCAGGATCGTCACCATCTCCAGCCCCCTTGTCTATGCCCGCCTGGTAGCACCAAGTCTCACTTGGCTGTCGTGCATTGTACCACAAGCGCCATTGGCGCACCATTACTTTACCACAAACCGCCCACTAGGGCAAATCCATCCCCCCGGCCCGCGGGTGCGCCCGCATGTATACCTCGCGTGCCCGGCTCTGACTGACGTGGGTGTAAATCTGCGTCGTGGCGAGATTGGCGTGCCCCAGCAGTTCCTGCACCACGCGCAGATCCGCGCCACCGTCCAGCAGGTGGGTGGCGAAGGAGTGGCGCAGCACGTGCGGCGAGACAGGGATGCGAATGCCCGCCTGCCGGCCCGCCTGGCTCAGCGTCATGGCCACGCTACGCACCGACAAGCGACCGCCCCGGCGATTGAGCCACAACGCCTGGCTCGGCCGCTGCCCCAGGAGCGCCGGCCGCCCCGCTTGCAGATACGCTCGCACCGCGGCGACCGCCGGCCGTCCCAGAAGCCCGATACGCTCCTTGCTCCCCTTGCCCACCACGCGCACCTGGGCCTGTGCCAGGTCCACGTCTGCCAGGTCCAACCCTGCCAACTCGCTCACCCGCAGCCCTGCGGCGTACAACACCTCGACGATGGCTCGATCGCGCAGGCCCAACGGCGTGGACGTGTCAGGGACCGCCAGTAACGCCTCCACCTCAGCCACCGTCAGGTAGCGCGGCAGCCGTTTGGGGACACGCGGCGCGCCGACCATGCGAAAGGGGTTATATTCCAGCACTCCCTCCCGCACCAGAAAATCGCCAAAGGAGCGCAACTCTGCCACGCGGCGCGCGATGCTCGCCTTGACGTAGCCGGCCGCGTCCAGTTCCCCCAGATACCCCCGCAACAGCGCACGGTCCACCTGCCCCGGCGCACTCACCCCCTGCCCCCGGCAATAATCCAGAAACTGCCCGATGTCGGTACGGTAATTCTTGACGGTATAGGGCGAAGCATTCCGGCCTGCGTGCATGTAAACCAGGAATCGCTCAAGCAATTCATCCATACGAAATTCGTGTTTCGTGTTTCGTGTTTCGTAGCAACCGATGATGGAACACGCACCACGGAACACGCAACACGTTTCACGTTTCACGTTTCACGTTTCACGTTTCACGTTTCACATTTCACGTTTCACGTTTCACGTTTCACGTTTCACGTTTCACGTTTCACGTTTCACTCTGGGTCAGGCCGGCCATCTCGACCTCCCCGGCACACGCGGTGCATTTCGCCCAGCCTTGGCGGCCTTCGGTCAGCAAGCCCCCGCAAGACGGGCAGGGCTGCGGTAGAGGCCGCTTCCACACGGCGAACTTGCACGAGTTCGGGTCGTCGGCCTTGTAGTTGGAACAGCTATAGAACGTGCGCCCCCGTCGCGTGCGCTTCTCCACCAGGTCCCCCCCGCACTGCGGGCATTTGGCGCCGGTCTTGGCCTGGATCCCCTGGTGATAACGGCACGCCGGATAGTTGCTACACGCGATGAATTTGCCAAACCGCCCGTGTTTGTAGATCAATGGGTGGCCACACTGGGGGCACACTTCGCCCGTCGGCTCCTGGCCCATCTGGACGGTGGGCATGTGCTCCTGGGCCTGGGCCAGTGTGCTGGAGAACGGATCGTAGAACTCGTGCAACACCGGCACCCACTTCCGTTCCCCACTGGCGATCAGGTCCAGCTCCTCCTCCATCTGGGCCGTGAAGCCAACGTCAATGTAGCGTGGAAAGTACTGGACCAGCAGGTCGTTGACGACGATCCCCACCTCGGTCGGGTACAAGCGCCCGTCGCGCCGCTCGACGTACCCCCGCTGTTGAATGGTGGACATGGTCGGGGCGTAGGTGCTGGGGCGGCCGATGCCGTATTCTTCCAGCGCCCGCACCAGCGTCGCCTCGGTATAGCGCGGCGGGGGCTGGGTGAAATGTTGCGCTGGCAGCAACTGCACCAGGTCCAGCACCTCATCCACCGTCAACGGCGGAATCTCCTCTCGTTTGCGCTCCTCCTCCGGCCTGGCGTCCTCGTCTGCCGCCTCCTCGTACACGGCCAGGAAGCCCTTGAAGCGCAGGCTGGAGCCGCTGGCGCGGAAGAGATACGGCTTCTCCCCCCCCTTCCCCCCCCCGCGGGGGGGGCTGGCTCCCTCTCCCCCCCCGTGGGGGGGGCTGGGGGGGGTAGGAGGACCGGCTGGGATATCCACCGTGATCGTATCGTACACCGCCGGCGCCATCTGGCTGGCCACGAAGCGCCTCCAGACCAGGTCGTACAGCCGGTACTGCTCCCGGTCCAGGTACGACTGGATGGACTCGGGCGTGCGCAAGACGCTCGTAGGCCGGATCGCCTCGTGGGCCTCCTGGGCCCCCTTGGCCCGCGTCTTGTACTGCGGCGGTTGGGGCGGCAGGAATTCCTCGCCATACTTCTGGGCGACGAACTTGCGCGCCTCCGCCTGAGCCTCCGCGGCCACGTTGGTACTGTCGGTACGCATGTACGTAATCAGGCCGACCGGCCCATCTCCCAGGTCTATCCCCTCGTACAACTGTTGGGCAAAGCGCATCGTGCGCTGGGGAGTGAATCTCAGCCGCCGCGAGGCCTCCTGCTGCAGCGTGCTGGTGATGAAGGGGGCAGCCGGACTCCGCTTCCGCTGCCCCTCCTTGACGCTCCCCACCGTGTAGACGGATTTTTCCAGTTCCGCCAGGATGGCCTGCACGTCGGCCTCCTGGTGGAGTTCTACCTCCTCCCCTCGAATGCGGTGCAGTCTGGCGATGAAACTGCGCGGCTGCTTGCGCTGCGGCTCCCGCTTGGCCAACTCGGCCTCGATGGACCAGTACTCGACAGGCACAAAGGCCGCGATCTCCCGCTCCCGCTCGACCACCAGCCGCACGGCCACCGATTGCACTCGCCCGGCCGAAAGGCCGCGCCGTCCCATCTTGTCCCGCAGGAGCGGGCTGAGTTTGTAGCCGACGAGCCGGTCGAGGATACGCCGGGCCTGCTGCGCCTCCACGCGCTGCATGTCAATCGTACGGGGATGTGCAAAGGCGCGCTCAATCGCGTCAGGCGTGATCTCGTGGAACTCGACGCGGTGCACCGGCCGCTTCCCAATGGCCGACTCGAGCGCCTGGGCCAGGTGCCAGGAAATGGCCTCCCCCTCCCGGTCCGGGTCGGTCGCCAGGTAGACCTGGGACGAATTCTTGACCGCCGCCCGCAGTTCCCGCACCACGTCCTTGCGCTTGGCCGGGATGACGTAATGGGGCTCGAAATCGTGGTCAATGTCCACCCCCATCTGCCTGGAGGGTAGATCCCGCACGTGCCCCACCGAAGCCCGCACTGTGTACCCTTTGCCCAGGAAACGGCCCACCGTGCGCGCCTTGGCCGGGGACTCGACGATCACCATCTTGGGCCCTTTGGGCAATTCGGCTTTGGTCCCCGACACGCCGAGGCGCTCTTCTGGGGTGAGCCCCTCGTGGGCCGGGGTGCGGCCCATCTTGAACATCTTGGTGCCACACACCGGGCATACCCCCTGGGTAGCCGGCGTACCGTTGGCGTTGAACACCGGCCGGGGGTCCTGCATCTCGCGCTTGGCCTTACACTTCATGCAATACGCTTGCATGCGCTCTCAGTCTTCCTCCTCCACTCCCTCATTTAGTGGGTGATAGGCTGGCTCCACATTGTACTGCACCGGCCGCACCGTACCACGCGGTTGTCTGCGCTCCATCTCCTCGCACAGCACCTTCCACAGGCGGGCGTGAATCTCGCTGTGGTCCACCCCCTCGACGGTACGAATCTCAGGCAGAACACGATAGCGACCTGCGTAATCACCCAGCACGACCTCAGCTTCCTCTATGCCGGGACGTAATTCCCGAATGCGCTGATCAAAGTAGCGTCCCTTCCGTCGGTCATCATCAGGGATGGCGCGTATCAAGAGAGTATAATCCAAGAAAATGTCGCCCAAGTTCTCGTAAAACACACCCCAGGGGAACCAGATACCCTTCTCCGCCAGCCAGTCCTCAATTACCCTGTATCTCACAATCACAGCGCCACCACCTGGGGGTCGAAGTCGGCCAGCGTCAATGGCCTGGCGGGGCTCATAGATACTGCTGGTTGCCCTCGCGCTCCAGAAGACGCACAATCTCTCGCACCTCCTGCTCCCGCTCCTTGGGACACACCAACAGGGCATCCTCCGTGTCCACGATCACCATCCCCTCCAGCCCGATGGTGGCGATCAGGCGCTTGCCCCCAATGACCAACGTATCACGGGTGTCCACCCCTACGTGCGGCCCGACGGCAATATTCCCCGCTTCATCGGCCGGCAACAACGCCGAAAGGCTGGTCCAACTGCCCACGTCCGACCAGCCGATGTCCACCGGGATGACGGCCACGTCCGCTGCCCCCTCCATCACCCCATAGTCAATCGTCTGCTTGGTCACCTGGGGCCACACGCGGTTCAGCGTCACCTCGTAGCCGGGTGTTCCCAGCGTCGCTTCGACCTCCGCCAGTTGCACGTAGAACTCGGGCATCCGGCGCTGGAATTCTTCCAGGATACGGTCCACGCACCAGATGAACATGCCGCTGTTCCACGAGTACTCCCCGCTCTCCACCATGTGCAGCGCCGTCTCCAGGCTGGGCTTTTCGGTGAACCGCTCGGCGCGGAAGACCTCGCAGCCCTCCACCACGCCCAGGCTCGCCCCTTGTTTGATGTATCCGTAGCCGGTCGAGGGGTACGTGGGCTTGATCCCCAGCGTGACCAGGTGCCCCTCTTCGGCCACCTGCGCCGCCGCTGCCAAGGCCTGGCAAAAGCCATCCGGGTCGGCGATGAAGTGATCGGCGGTCAGCACCGCCATGACCGCCTGTGGATCCTGCCGGCGCAGATGAATCGCCCCCAACCCGATGCATGGGGCAGTGCCGCGGCCTTCCGGCTCAACGATCAAGTTTTCCACTGGCAGCTCGGGCACCTGCGCTGCCAGGGATGCGACGTGTTCCGCGCCCGTGACGACGAAAATCCGCTCCGGCTGGAACAGGGACCCGACACGGTCCACAGCGTGCTCGAACATGGTGCGCTCCCCCACCAACACCAGCGACTGCTTGGGACGATTCCGGCGGCTGAGAGGCCACAAGCGCATCCCAACCCCTCCGGCCATGATCAACGCATAGTACACCCCTGTCCTCCCATCTGAGAACTACACCCACCCGCTAACATCCAACCTCCAACTTCCAACTTCCAACTTCCAACCTCCAACCCCTAATCCACCACGTACACCACGCCTGGCTCGTGCGCCACGATGTACTTCATCCCACCCACCTGGCGCACCATCCCCTTCAATTCCATCAGCGCCAGCGCACTGGTCACCTGGGCAATCGGCAGGCCCACCTGCTGTCGCAGTTCATCCACGTGGGCCGGCTCGGCCGAAAGATGGGCCAACAGCGCGGCCTCCGTCTCGTCCGCCGGAAGCACCTGGCGGGCCTCCGCCTGCTCGGCGACCATCGTCAGGTTCAGTTCCTCCAGAATGTCCTCGGGGCCGAGGACCACCTTGGCCCCATCGCGGATGAGCCCATTCGTGCCCGCGCAGCCACGCGCCAGGATACTGCCCGGCACGGCGAACACGTCTCGCCCTTGCTCGCCTGCAAAGTCGGCCGTGATCAGCGCTCCGCTGCGTACGCCGGCCTCGGTGACGAGCACGCCCAGGCTAAGCCCGCTGATGATGCGGTTGCGGGGTGGAAAGTTGGGTCCCTCGGGTGGCGTCCCGAGCGGATAATCGCTCACCACACACCCCTGGGCCACGATCTCTTCGGCCAACTTGCGGTGCTCCGGCGGATAGACCTGGTCAATGCCGCAGCCCAGCACAGCAATGCTACGTCCCCCGGCCTTCAGCGCCGCCCAATGTGCCTCCGCATCAATCCCGCGTGCCAGGCCGCTGACGATGGTGACGCCGCTGCGCGCCAGCGCCGACGCCAGTTGGCGGGTCACCTCCCGGCCATAGGCCGAGGCCCGCCGGGTACCCACGATCGCCACGGCCCAGGCGTCCTGCTCGGCCAACGTACCCTTGACGTAGAGCACGGGCGGAGGATCAATGATTTCGTGGAGCAGGCGCGGATAGCCAGGGCTTTCCCACGTCAGCACCTGCGCGCCCGTCGCGGCAATCCGCTCCAGTTCCCGATCCAGATCTAGCGCAGCCCGGGCCGCCACCAGATTGTCCAGCGAGCGGCGATCCAGTCCTGCCCGGCACAGCTCCTCAGTCGGTGCGCGCCAGGCCCGTTCCACGTCTCCAAAGGTATCGAGCAACGCCCGTAGTCGCGTCGGGCCGATGCCGCGCACGATGTTGAACCCCACCCAGTAGCGCAGATCGCTCATGGCTCATCCTCTCCCCGCAACCCTGGCAGCAGATGCACCACCATCCGCCTCGACTCCAGGTCAAGCGCGCGCACTACGTCTTCCACCGCTGGCAGGAGCACCTCACCCGCCGGCCCACGCACCACGTACACTTCGTGGGCCGCGGTCTCCAGCACCTCGACCACCTGGCCCAGCCGCTCGCCACTCTCCGTCTCCACCTTCACACCGATGAGTTGAAAGTGGTAATATTCCCCCTCCTCGAGCGGCACGGCCTCCTCGGTCGGTATCTGCACGAGCATGCCGCGCAATGCCTCGGCAGCGTCCCGATCGTCGCAGCCACACAGCTTCAGCAGCAACGCCGCCCGGTGGCGGCGCAACGTTTCGACGGCGTAGCGTTGCACCACCTCCGGCGCATCGGGAGCAGCCAGGTAGAAACAGGCGCGCTGCTCCAGCCGTTCGGGGTAGCCGGTGACGATTTGAACGTGCACCTCCCCCCGCACGCCGTGCGGCCGCACGATCCGCCCGACCGTTAAATAGCGAGGCTCAGGTATACCCACGCCCCCTGAGCCTCTGCTACCCCCACTATCGCGTTGTATCGCGGCACCGATGTACTTATCGGCCACCATCGGTGCTTAGACGATTTCGAGGGTGACCCGCTTCCCTTGCTTGGCAGCGAGTATCCGGATGAGCGTGCGAACCGCATTCACCGTACGCCCACCCTTGCCAATCACGCGCCCCATGTCGTCCGGGCCGACCCGCAATTCCAGGATCACCGAACTCTCGCCCTCGATCTCGGACACGTACACCTGGGACGGGTCATCCACCAGTGATTTGGCAATGAACTCTACCAACTCTTTCATCGAAGCCATTGTTGCTCCTCCATCCTGGGGTAGTTGGTGCAGATGCTATTCAGTACGGAGACGCAGTGGGGGAGCACTATTCCACTGCGACAGGAAAAAAGCGATCCGGCTATCCTGTCTCTCCTTCCTCGCTCTCACCAGGCTCTGCAGCCGGCACTTCTGCCACAGGCCTTGCTCCCTCCCGGCGGGTTTTCGGGCTAATCTTCGCCGTAGCCTGGGCTACCACTTCCGCTTCAGCCATCAACGCTTCCAGCGGCTCGCCCTTCTTATACCGCTCGTATCGGGTCGTCGTCCCCTGCTTGTTCAGCAATTGCGCCACAGACTCAGTCGGCTGTGCACCGACGCCCAGCCAGTGAAACACGCGGCCCTCTTGGACCCTCACCGTTTCCGGTGTGGTGCGCGGGTTGTAGAAACCGACCACCTCGATGAAACGGCCATCGCGAGGTGACCGCGAATCGGCTACGACCATCCGATAACTGGGCTGCTTCTTGGCGCCTACGCGGCGCAATCGAATCTTGACCATAATCCTCCTGACATCATTTGGAAACTAGTAGATTGGTAAATTGGTAACTGGTGTGGTCACATGGTTACGTGACCTCTATCCCGCTTCTTGCTCTCTGATCCGTCAATCCTACCGGTGTACCCACCGGCCGAATCACGTGTTCTCTCTGCTTCCTGCTCCCTGCTCCCTATCCAAACATACGCATTAATCCCCGCATGCCTTTCTTCTGTTTCCCCAATTGCTTCATCATCCGTTGCATCTGCTGAAACTGCTTCAACAGTGTGTTCAACTCCTGCACCGTCGTACCGCTGCCACGGGCGATGCGCTTCTTGCGGCTGGCGTCGAAGATGCGAAGGTTACGCCGTTCCTCCGGCGTCATCGAAAGGACCATCGCCTCAATACGTTTGAACTGCCGATCCGTAACCTCGGGCGATATGTCTTGAGCCAATCGCCCCATCCCCGGCATCAGGTCCAACAACTGGCTCAGCGGCCCCATCTTCCTGACCTGCTGCAACTGCTCCAGGAAATCCTCCAGGTCGAAACTGGCCTCGCGCAACTTGCGCTCCATCCGCTCGGCCTGTTCCTGGTCGAAGGTGGCCTCGGCTCGCTCAATGAGGGTCAGCACGTCCCCCATCCCCAGGATGCGGGTCACCAGCCGGTCCGGGTGGAAGATTTCCAGGGCGTCGGTCTTTTCACCCGTACCCAGGAATTTGATCGGCACACCGGTGACGGCTCGCATACTGATGGCCGCCCCCCCTCGGGCATCGCCATCCACCTTACACAGGATCAACCCTGTCAGGCCCACCCGCTGGTGAAAGCCCACTGCGACGTTCACGGCCTCTTGCCCCGTCATCGCGTCGGCCACCAGGAGCGTCTCGACCGGCTGCACCGCCCGCTTGACGGCCTCCAGTTCGGCCATCATCTCCTGGTCAATCTGGAGACGGCCAGCGGTATCGAGAATGACGACGTCGCACCCGCGCCGCCGGGCCTCCCGCACGCCGTCAGCACAGATCTGGGGCGGAGGGGTCTGCTGCCCCGCGCTGTAGACGGGCAGTTCCAGCTGGCGGCCCAGCACTTCCAGTTGCGTGATCGCCGCCGGACGATAGATGTCGCCCGCCACCATCAGCGGCAAATGGCCGCCCTGCTTGAGGTGCCGGGCCAGTTTGGCCGCCATCGTCGTCTTGCCCGCTCCTTGCAGCCCGACCAGCATGATGACGTAGGGCACAGGCCCCTTCAGTTCCAGCCGCCCCGCTTCCCCCAGGACGTTCACCAGTTCCTGGTGGACGATCTTGATCACCTGCTGGGCCGGGCTGAGGCTCTTGGTGACCTCAGCCCCGACGGCCCGCTCACGCACCCGGGCGATAAAGTCCTTGACCACTTTGTAATGTACATCGGCTTCCAATAGAGCCAGGCGAATCTCGCGCAACACCTCATCCACGTCGGACTCGCGCAGGACGCCACGCTTGCCCAACCGCTGAAAGACGGCCTGGAGTTTGTTGGTCAGATTCTCGAACATGATGCTCCAACGGACAGCCGATCCACAAGCAAGGGAATTGTAATGGAAAAGCGCCGATTCGTCAAGTTTTCTGGCCCCTGACTATTACACGCGCGTCCACCGCTGCCACCCCGTGCTCGAACACGAGCAGCGGGTTGACGTCCACTTCCATCACCTCAGGGCATTCGGCCAGCAGCCGCGACAGGGCCACGAGCGCTGCCGTGACCGCTTCTACGTCCAGGGGTGGCTCGCCGCGCACGCCACGCAACAGGCGGCTCCCCCGCACCTCGGCGATCATTTCTTCGGCGTCTTCACGGATCAGCGGAGCCAGGCGGAACGCCACGTCCTCGAACACTTCCACGTACACACCACCCAGCCCGAACATCACTACCGGCCCAAAACTGGGATCGCGCTTGCCGCCCAGGATCACCTCGCGGCCCCCGGCGAGCATCTGCTGCACCAGGACTCCTCCGATCCGGGCACCGGGCACCCGCTGCTCCACTCGCGCCAGGAGTGCTGCCCACTCGGCCTGGAGGGCCTCCGCTCCCTCAATGCCCAGCACGACCCCACCCACGTCCGACTTGTGCGGGACGTCCGGCGAGAGCACCTTGAGCGCCACCGGGTAGCCGATCATGCTGGCAGCCACCCGCGCGCTCTCGACGTCCTCCACTACGGCCCACTCAGCGCTGGGGATGTCGAAGATACCACACAACCCCAACGCCAGGTCGGTCGTCAGCACTCCAGCGTGAGCCAGCACCGCCTCGACCTCGTGCGGACGCTGGGCCGGTGCCGATGGCAACGGGAGCAAGCGCGCCGAACGACGGTAGCGATCACGCGACGCAGCCAATGCCCGCACCGCCGCCTCGATCTCGGTAAAGACCATGGGCCCCGCCTCCGGCTTGAGCGACTCCACGTCTTCCCGCTGGGCAAACGCGCACAGCGCCATCGTGTTGCCCAACGTCTGGCTCAACTCTCGCACCCGGCGCGCCAGCCGGCGCGACATCTCGCTCTCGGGGCCGGTGCTGAAGGTGTGCACCAACAAAAGGGCATCTGGGTGGAGCGCGCGCAAACATTCCTCCACGATCTGGCCATACAGGTCAAAGTCAAAGATGACCCCCAGGTCGAGCGGGTTGGCCAGCGCGATGACGTCGGCCCGGAACATGGTCCGCACCTCGGCCAGAAAATCGTCCGGGATGGGGGTGAGGCGGAACCCACGCGCCTCCACCACGTCGGCGGCGATCACTGCGTGCCCTCCAGAACGGGAGACGACGATGAGATCGCCGCCACGCACCGGCGGCAGCGCGAATCCCTGGGCCAGCGCCATGGCGTCGTCGAAGCTGGCAGCCCGGGCGACGTTGGCCTGCCGCAACGCCGCGCTGACGATGCGGTCGTCGTTGGCCAGCGCTGCCGTGTGGGAAAAGGCGATCTGCGCGCTGGCTTGAGCAGTGTTCGCCTTGTGTACGATGACGGGCTTGGGCGACGAAGCAGCCAGTTCGATCAGCCGGCGCCCCTCCTCGATGCTCTCCAGGTAGAGGCAGATGATCTCGGTGCCCGGGTCGTCGAGAAAGTACTTGAGATAATCCACCTCGTCGAGGTCAGCCTTGTTGCCGATGCTGACGACCTTGTTGACGCCTAACCCCACCTCGCTGAGCATGAGCAGGTAGGTGATGGAGACCCCGCCGCTCTGAGCCAGCACCGAGACCGGACCCCGTTTGGCCGCTCGCCGGTCGAGGCGGGGAAAGGGCAGGCACAGCCCATTTTCCATGTTGACCACGCTGATGCAATTGGGGCCCACGAAGCGCATGTCCCAACGCCGTGCGGCCTGGCTGACCTGTTCCTCCAGCCGGCGCCCCGCCTCCGAGAACTCGGCAAAGCCCCCTGATTCGATCACTGCCCGGCGGATGCCCTTCCTGCCACAGGCCTCCATCAGATCGGGCACCGTCGCCGCCGGGGTCAGGATCACTGCCAGGTCCACTCCATCGGGCAGGCAGTCCACCAACGTGAGGATGGGGATGCCGTGCGCTACGCCACTCCGCAACCCGACGGCATGGATGTGGCCGCTGTAACCAAACTCCTGCATGTTGTAGATGATATTGGCGGCCAGGTTGTCAGGCTGCTCCGAAACGCCAATCACCGCGACGCTATCGGGATAGAATATCTTGTGCACTACTTTGCCTCCCGCTGCGAATGGGTTCCCATTGTAACAGAGAGCGGCCAAAATGCCAACCCGCGGACTTTAGATTTTGTGGTAGAATAGGTAGAAGTTGGAAGTTGGATGTTGGAAGTTGGAAGTTGGCTGCTGGTTCAGGGAGGGGAAATATGTCAGTGACCGCGTTATTGCACAACAGTGAGCTATTCTCCACGCTGACACCTGAGCAGGTGGAGAAAATTGTCGCGCTAGGCCAGCAAGTCACCTACAATGCGCGTGACGTCATCATTCGCGAGGGTGACCCCTCCGACGAGATCTACGTCATCTGCAGCGGCATGGTCGAGGTGGAGGTCGCCCGAGGCGTCATTCCCGACGTATCTGGCCCACCCCGCCTGGCCCCTCTCGCCCGCCTGGGCAAGGGACAGGTCTTTGGCGAGATTGCGCTGGTAGATCGGGGGACCCGCTCGGCCACGGTGCGCTGCGTGAAGGATGGCACCATGTTGTACGCCATCCCCCGCCAGGCCTTGTGGGACCTGTGCGACGGCGACCATACCATCGGCTACGTCGTGATGCGCAACATCGCCGCCGACCTGGCGTTCAAACTGCGCCACCGCAATCTGCAAATGAGGCTGGCGGGAGGATGACATGATCTACAAAGTGAGTTACGTCGTGGTCGGTCAACCAGGCCTGGGCGAGATCGTCAACCTGGACACCCCGCCGCGCGTGGGCGATCGGGTCACGCTGGGCGATGAACCGTGCGAAGTCATCGAAGTGATTGACCTGATTCCGCCGCGTGAGAACTTTGCCTACCTCCACGTCACCTGCCGGCCGATCCAGAAAGCCAGATGACATCCGATTTCTGGAATCGCGTCTACGACCGGCTGGCCTGGCTTTACGACGCGGTAGACTGGTTCACCGGCAATACCACCCATCGCTTGCGCCAGCGTGCACTACCCTATCTGCCCCTGGCCGGCAGCCGGGTGCTGGAGGTCGGCTTCGGGAGCGGCCGGCTGCACCTGGAACTGGCGGCGCAGTACGAGTTGGCGGGGTTGGACCGGGCACCTGGTATGGTGCGCCTGGCGCGGCGACGGCTGCTGACCCGGCACCTGGAACCAGGGGTATGCATCGGTAGCGTGTACGCCTTGCCCTGGCCAGACGAGTATTTCGATGCCGTGCTCTCCACCTTCGCCTTCAGTGCCTTTCCTGATGCCGAGGCCGCCCTGGATGAGATGGTGCGGGTGACCCGCCCCGGCGGGCGCGTGATCATCGTGGACGCGGGGGAGGCGTCGGATGGGAACCCCGTGGCTCACCTGCTGGCGCGCACGTGGTCGGCGCTGGGCGACTATATGCGGGATGAGGTTCCGCTGATGAAAGCCCGCGGGTTGGCGGTGCTGCGGGAGGAATATGGCCCCTGGGGCTGTGTGCACGTCGTGGTAGGCATCCGGCCCGCATGATGCCTCTAAGACCGGCCCCTGCTCTCCCTGCCAGAGCACCAATGTGCGCCGACTGATCGCTGTTTCGGCGATCCACAATTGCCTCGAGAGCGGGGAAGGGTGTATCTCGAGCGTGCCTGCATGCGGCTTGACATGATAGCCCCCTTGTGTTAACATATGATGACAGACGACATATCAGGAGCATTCGGGATCGGCAGTGCCCTGCCCATCCTGGGTAAGCTGACAAGCTGTACTTGTCTTTCGTCAGCTTACCCCTCCTGACCGTGATTCTCCTCTCGCTTGACAGGAGTTCTTTTTGGTGTATAATATATGCAGATCCATGCATATAGTGGCACAATGAAGCGAGATTCTTATCATCAAGCGGCACAGATTTACTACCTGCTCTCTCACCCGGCCCGCTTGTGTATCCTGGACGAATTGCGGCGGGAGGAGGCGTGTGTATGCCATCTCCAGGCCGTGCTGGGGCGGCCTCAGGCCTACGTATCGCAGCAGTTGCGCGTGCTGCGGGAGGCGGGGGTAGTCACAGATCGCAAGGATGGAGTGCTCGTCTACTACCGGCTGGCCAACCAGCAGATCGAGCGACTGCTGCAGGAGGTTCTGGGATTGGCAGGACAACCAACCCATTTCTTGGACTGCCCGTGTCCTCGCTGCCAGGTTGAGCCAAATTGCTAAAAGCGCATCAGAGCGAGCCGTGTCTACCACGGCTTTTTTCAGGCGCGATAATATGCAATAGAGCGCATATAACTAAATCACACCAGGACAAGGAGAGCTAGTTGAACATTGTAGGGTATCTTGCAGCGTTGCTACAGACAGGGCTGGGCAACCTGGCGGCCTACCTGGCCGCCCACGTGCTGCTGTGCCTGCTGCCGGCCTTTTTCATCGCCGGGGCGCTCGCCGCGCTGGTACCCAAGGAAGCAATTACCCGCTACCTGGGGCGCGGCGCGCCCAAATGGGTCTCCTACCCGGCGGCGCTCCTGGCGGGGTCGGTGCTGGCGGTCTGCTCGTGCACCATCCTGCCGCTGTTCGCCGGCATCCGCAAGAAGGGCGCGGGGCTGGGCCCGGCGCTCACGTTCATGTTCTTCGCGCCGGCCAGCAATATCCTGGCGATCATGCTTACCGGCGTGCAGATCGGGATGGACATCGCCCTGGCGCGCATTTTGCTGTGCATGGTCTTCGGCGTCGCCATCGGGTTGATCATGTCCTGGCTCTTCCGCAAGGACGAAGATGCAGAGGAAGAGGCGCAGAAAGCCAACAGCGGCCAGGCGTTCGCGCAGAGGGCGGGCGTGCCGCGCCGCATCTGGGTCTTTTTCGCGCTGCTGGTGGCCGTGCTGATCACGGGCACGCTGCAGGTGGGCCCGCTCAAGAACAGCTACGCGACGTTCACGCTGCCCGCCGCCTGGCCCGGCGCGTTCCAGGCCTGGCTCGACGGCGTCGTGCCGCCGAACCCTGCCCTCGGCATCGAGGGCGTGAGCGTCCACGGCGTTTTCCTGATCGGGCTGCTCGCGCTCATCGGCGTCACCGCCTGGCTGGGGCTGAACAAGGTGGACGAAGGCGTCAACGGATGGACATACGCAGCGCTGGGCATCATCACCCTGACGCTGGTGGCGGCGGCGTTCAAGGTGACGGCCGGCGCGGAGGGCTTCACCGTCGGGATCACCGGCAAGCTGGTCGCCGAGATTGTGCTGCTGGGGGCGCTGTGGGCGCTGGCGGTCAAGGTGATGGAGCGTGACGAGCTGCAGGAGTGGCTGTGGGAGATGTGGCGCTTCGTCAAGCAGATCATGCCCCTGCTCGTGACAGGTGTCTTCTTTGCCGGGATCGGGCGGGCGTTGCTTCCGGCGGCGTGGGTGCAGGCCGTCTCCGGGCGCAACACAGTGCTGGGGAACCTGGCCCCGGTGATCTTTGCGATATTCATCTATTTCCCCACGCTGGTCGAAGTGCCGGTGGCGCAGACGTTCCTGTCGCTCGGGATGCACCGCGGGCCACTGCTGGCCTACCTGCTGGCCGACCCGGAGTTGAGCCTGCAATCCGTCCTGGTCACGAGTTCGATCATCGGGAAGAAAAAGACGGCGGTATACGTGATCCTGGTGGGGCTTTTCAGCACAGCGGCGGGGTTGATCTTTGGCACCTTTGTCAAATAGCCAGCAAGCAAATATGCAAGCGATGAGCATCGAATTGGTACGCCGGCGTCGGACGTGAAGAGACGGTTCACCGAGACTTTGCAACCTAGATAGGAGGTGTCTGATGGAAATCAAGATTCTGGGCATGGGATGCCCCAAGTGTCAGCGGTTGGAGGAGTTGGCCCGCGAGGCAGCCAACGAACTGGGCGTCGAGGCGACCTTCACCAAGGTCAAGGATATGGACGCTATCGTGGCCTACGACGTGATGAGCACGCCTGCCTTGGTGATCAACGAGCAGGTCAAGTCGTCGGGCCGCATTCCGCGCAAGGAAGAGATCGCACAATGGATCCGGGCAGCGCAGGTACCCGGCGCCTGAATCGAGATAGCGCCCACAACGTAGGAGGTGACCGTGCAATCACCGAACTTGAAAGATGGGTCAGCACCGTGCACGTGTATGAAAGACGGCTTCGCGGCAGTGCCGCCGGAGATGCGGCCACGCCCCCAGAAGAAGAGCAGCCTGCGCAAGGTCACCTGTCCTGGCTGTGGGCTGGACTACTGGACTAACCGGGAAGGCGACGTGTGCATGGAGTGCGAGAAGAAGGGAGTGAGCACCCTCACGAACAAAGAAGCCTGATGAGGAGGTACACGCACGTGATCAACATCAAGGTTCTGGGCACCGGCTGCCCCAAGTGCCGGCGAGTCGAGCAGCACGCAGTAGCGGCGCTGGAGACGCTGGCGGAGGGAAACCCTTCCCTCGAGGCGACCATCCAGCACGTGACCGATCTTACCGAGATCATGGAGTATCCCATCGCAACCACGCCGGCCCTGGTGATCAACGAGCGGGTCGCCTGTTCTGGCCGCGTGCCACGCGAGGAAGAGATCGTGACCTGGCTAAAGGAGGTGGAGGAAGGACGGGCAAGGACGTAATCGCACGTCACTCAGTCCTTCATGGCCCGAGGGCGTGCCCTCTGTGCGGCTATCGTGCGGCACCAAGCCACCACGCTCAACAGCAGGATGAGCAGATATTGCAGTACCCATATCAACTCTAGGAGGATTACAATGTCCGATCTACCCCGTTTTGTAATGTGCATCTGCACCGGTCAGTGTCCCGGTTTCCAGGCGTTAAACCTGTGGGACCTGATCAACTATGTGCGTAACGAACTGGACGTAGAATATGCCATCGTCCATCCGCAGTTATGCGTGGACGACGGCGACAATTTCTGGCGTGACTATGCCAAGCCCGGCGTCAAGTACGTCGTCGGCGGCTGTGATGCGCGTATGCAGCGCAAGATGTACAAGGACGCGTTGGATGAGGCTGGCGTCAAGTTCGAAGATGTCATCATCCCACTCGACCTGCGCAATCTCTCGACCGCCGAGGCAATCGAGAAGGTCACCAAGGCCGTGGAAGAAGTCGTCGGAGGAGCCTGAGAGGGTAAGGACAATGAGTGCAACGGATGACGTACTTGAAGAACTGGAGGAAAGGTATCAGCTTTACCTGGGCATTCCACGGCACCTCATCCCGTGGTTTCCAACCATAGATGCCGACAAGTGCGTGGGGTGCAAAGAGTGCATCACGTTCTGCCACGATACTGTCTACGCATACGACGAAGAGACGAAGAAAGTCTACGTGGAGAACCCCTGGCACTGCCAGGTCTACTGCCAGTCGTGTACCTACGCCTGCAACAAGGATGCGATCACTTTCCAGGAGCGGCGAGAGGTCAAGGCCACGATCCGGGAGCTGCGCAAAAAGTATCCACCCGCGTAGGTAGAGGTTGGCTCGTGTGGTACCATCGCCCCGCGTGCACGCCTGCACGCGGGGCACAGCGGGCAGGCGCATAGTTGCGGATGAGTACATCCGAAGAAGAACGAGGAGGTCAAAGTGAAAACAGGCGAGTTCTTTGAACTGCAGTTCGACAAGTTCCGGCTGCGTGTCCCCATCGGATATTGGTACGCCGGCTACGACACCTGGGTCCGGGTGGAGGGAGAGGAGGGCGTCGTCGGGGTGACCGATTTCTTCCAGACCAAGCTAGGCGACATCGTCTACGTGGCCCCGGCCGATGGCACGTCCTTCGAGCAGGACGACGTCTTCGCCACGTTGGAGAGCATCAAGGCCATGGTGGATATCACCATCCCGGCCAGCGGCGAGGTCATCGCCTTCAACCCGGCTCTCGACGAGCACCCCGAACTGATCGGCCAGGATCCGTTTGGCGAGGGCTGGATCGCACGGCTGCGCCTGACCGACTGGGAAGCGGACCGCGAGATGTTATTGCCGGCCGAGGCCTACTTTAAGCTGATGCAGGACAAGGTCGCCAAGGCGCTCGAGGAAGCGTAGGAAGGAGCAGGGAAAAATGGCAAACAGCTACAAAACCTGGGTAAAGCGAACGGGCAAGCGCAAGGGCCACCTGGTCTGCGGCAACGGCCCGGAGATGGAGTTCGGCGCTCCCCCTGACGCGCACGGGCGGCACGGCTGGTTCACGCCCGAGGACGCCTTCGTGGCGGCGGTGAATACCTGCATCCACATGATGTTCCTGTGGGTCGCCGAAAAGCTCAAGATTGACCTGGTGGCCTACGAGTGCGAGGCCGAGGGTTTCAAGAAGGTCTACCTCGATAAGACAGAAAAGTTCACCCACGTCGTGTTGCGGCCCAAGGTCACCATCCGGGGCGACGACGGGAGCAAGGTAAAGCGAGCGTTGGAGATCACGCAGAAGTACAGCCTGATCGCCGCCTCGATCAAGTCGGATCTGATCATCGAGCCCGAGATCATCATCGAGCCGGCTTCGGCCACGTAGGAGGAGAGACAGTACGTGGCGGAAAACAAAGCCCCCAAGAACACGCTGTTCGTCTGTTTCGGCTGCCTGTCCAACGTGGGCACGCTGATCAAATTCAGCGGAGGCGGCTCCCACGCTGCCGAACAGTGATGGACGAACGGCCCAACGTCCTCGCCCACAACGTGGAGACCGTGCCCGGCCTCTACCGCGCGGTGCAGCCCCAGTCCCCACCTTCCCGAAAGCTCCCACCTTCCCGAAAGCTCCCACCTTCCCGAAAGCTGGGAGCTTTCGGGAAGGTCGCGGCTGATTGGAGGTTTCCATGCACAAACGGTGGCTGACGATGTTTGCGGTAGGATTGATGCTCCTCGTCTCGGCCTGTAGCGCACCCCGCGCGGAGGAGCGACAGGACGCAGTGCGGGCGGTGCTGTTCTGGTCCGAAACCTGCCCCCACTGCCACGAAGTGATAGAGTACCACCTCCCACCGTTGGAGCAGCAGTACGGCGATCGGATCGAGATCAAGACCGTCGAGACCTCCGATCCGGCCAATTACGAGTTGTGGGTGAAGGCGATGGAGGCGTTCCGGGTGCCGCCCGAGCGGCAGGGGGTGCCTATGCTGTTCATCGGCGACACGGTGCTCGTCGGCTCGCTCGAAATTCCCGAAAGGCTGCCGGGGCTGATCGAACAGTATCTGGCGGCCGGGGGCGTGGATTACCCGGCCATTCCCGGCCTGCCGGCCGACCTGACACCTACCCCCGTTCCTACTCACGCCGCCGATTCCTCCCCCCGTCCTACGCCGACGGTCAAAGCGTGCCACATATGCGACGAGGAGGAGATTCCGGCCAGCACACCTACCCCCATCCACCTGGCCTACTTTTACCAGTCCGGCTGCCAGGAGTGCGACCGGGTGCAGTTGGCCCTGGACTACCTGCAACGTCAATACCCGCAGCTCGCCGTCTGCGCCTTCGACGTCAAGGAGCAAGCGACCTTGTGCGAGTGGCTGGGCGAACGAGCCGGGGTACCGGTGAAGAAGCGGTTGGCCGCCCCGGCGGTCTTCGTCGGCGACCAGGCACTGGTGGGCGAGGAACTACACACCCGTAGCCTGGAGGCGCTGCTCGCCCGCTACGCCGAAACCGGCGCCGGGCCGATATGCGAGGGGTGGGAGACGGCGCGGGACGAGACGGCCGCCAGCATCGTCGAGCGTTTTCGCTCCTTCGGCCTGCCCACCATCCTGGCGGTGGGGCTGGTGGACGGGCTGAACCCGTGCGCCTTTGCCACGCTGGTCTTTTTCGTCTCCTACCTGACCTTCATGGGCCGCCGGGGGCGGGAGGTACTGGCGGCCGGGGCGGCCTTCACGCTGGGTGTATTCCTCACCTACCTGGGCGTTGGCATCGGGCTGCTCAAGTTCCTGGCCGCGCTGCCCTTTCTGGGCGCGGTCAGCCGCTGGGTATATGGACTGACGGCGGTGCTGTGCCTGTTCCTGGCCGCCGGCAGCCTGTACGACTGGTGGCAGGCCCGGCGGGGCAGGCTCGAAGAGATGCGCATGAAACTGCCCACCCGCCTGCGGCGCTGGATCAACCGTACCGTGCGCGAGGGGGCCGGGATGCGGGCCTTCGTGCCGGTCACCTTCGTCACGGGCGTGGTCATCTCGGTGATCGAGCTGGCCTGCACCGGTCAGGTCTACCTGCCGACCATCCTCTTCGTGCTGGGCGTGCCGGAGCTGCGCTTGCAGGCCGGGCTGTATCTTTTGCTCTACAACCTGATGTTCATCTTGCCACTGGTGGTAGTCTTTGTCCTGGCCTACTTTGGCACCACCTCCCAGCAGTTGGGGTTGTTCATTCACCGCCACACAGCGACGGTCAAGCTGGCCACGGCCGGGTTGTTCGTGCTGCTGGCCGCCTGGATGGTGGCATCGCTGTTCTGATGGGGGAGGCGGTGCAATCTTGGGAGAATCCACGTGAGCCGTAGACGACGCAAACGAACACCGCCGGAGAAAAAACAGACGCTCAACGTCCGATGGGTCGTGATCGTGGTGGTAGCGGTGCTGATCGGGACGCTCCTCGCCCTGAAGGCACCGAAGTCGGACACCAATCCGGCCAACCCCGTGGGCGTGGTCAACGCGACGTCGCCCGCCGGCGTGGTGATCGTCCCGACGCAGGCCCAGCCGGCGCCTCTGCCGGAGGCGCAACTGGACCAACTGCTGGCCGCCGGGGAACCGGTGTTCGTATTCTTTCACTCGAACAACTGCGTGCAATGCGTGCGTATGATCGAAATCGTCGCCCAGGTTCACCCCGACTTTGCCGGGTCGGTGCCCCTGGTGGACGTGAACGTCTACGACGAGCGCAACGGAAACCTGCTGCAACGCGCCGGCATCCGCTTCATCCCCACGCTGGTTTTCGTTGACCGCACCGGTCAGAGACAGGAGCACGTCGGCGTGATGGAGCCGGATGCGCTGCGCGAGCAGTTGCAGCAGTTAGCCGGGGAGTAGGACAATGCCTTTCGATCCGCAAGTACTACAAACCGGTTCGTTGGCCGCGTACCTGCTAGTCTTCCTGGGCGGTGTGGTGACCAGCATCGGCCCGTGCAACGTGGCCATGATCCCGCTAATCGTGGGCTACCTGGGCGGTTCTGGCGACCTGTCGCGCCGGCGGTCATTCGTGCTTTCGCTGACCTTCGCCACCGGGCTGGCCATCACCTTCGTGGCACTGGGGGTAGTGGCGGCCCTGGTCGGCGGGCTGATCGGCGGCGCCAGCCGTATCTGGTATTACGTGGTCGCCGGTGTCTGTATCCTGATCGCGCTGCAGATGATGGGCACGCTGCGCCTGCCGGAGATTGCCGGACTGGCCCGCCTGCGGGAGCGGATCTCGCTCAAGGGAATCGTCGGTGCGCTGGCCCTGGGACTGGTCTCGGGGCTGGTGGCCTCCCAGTGCGCGACGCCGGTGCTGGCGGCGATCCTGACCTACGTGATGTCCCGGCAAGGGGCCCTGGCTTACGGTGCAACGCTGTTGTTCGTCTATGCGCTGGGACGCGGCGTGCCCGTCGTGCTGGCCGGAACCTTCACGGGCGCGCTCAAGCAGTTCCGCTCGCTGGCTCGCTGGTCGGCGGTGATCCAGAAGGTGAGTGGCGTGCTCATTCTCGGTGTGGGCCTGTACTTTCTGTGGATCGCCTGATGGGACGCCGACCCGAGTAGGTGACTTACATCGATCAAGGGTTTCAAGACTGGGGAGCGAAAGAACTCAGAGCAGTCGGTACGCCTATTACAGCGTCAACCGCTGCTGCCTGGAGGCCTGCATCCGGCGGTTGATCGGGCCGTTTATTGGAAGTAAGAGCGATTCGCGGGAGGAACCGTGATGACCTGGAACGAGTCCACGGCATCGAGCACGGGACACCCCCTTCGCCAAACTTTCGCGGGGGATGAAGCGGGCGCTCATTGTCGCTGCCGCCCTGGCCCATCGCCCGCCGCTCCTGTTCCTGGACGAGCCCACCACCGGCCTGGACGTGATGAGCGCGCGCAACCTGCGGCAGATGATCGCCGGCCTGCGCGACGAGGGGGTGACCCTCTTCCTCACCACCCACTACCTGGAGGAGGCCGAACGGCTGTGCGACCGCATCGCCATCATCGTCCGGGGGCGCATCGTGGCGCTGGATACGGTGGATGGGCTGAGGGCGCGGGTGCAGGGGAGGACGGCGGTCGAGGCGACGTTGCGTGGCGGAGATGGCCGCGTCGAGACTGTGCGTCTCGACGGCGACGACGTGGAGGCGGCGCTGCGTGCAGCACTGGCGCAGGCCGCAGCCGGCGGCCGGCGCGTGCTGGCCGTCAACACGGTTCGTCCAACGCTGGAGGACGTGTTCGTCCATCGGATGTACTCATCCGCACTGACCGGCCTGAGCGCCGAGGTCATGCTGGCCGAGAAGAGCGGTAAGGGAGGGGCCAATGCTGGCGGATGACCTGCGCGGGATGTGGTACATCGCCCTGAAGGACCTGCGGGCCTACTATTTCAAGCCGCCCAACATCAGTTGGGGCATCCTCTTCCCGTTTGCCTTCGTGCTGGCCTTCGCCATCCGCAATCCCGGCGACCTGCGGGAACTGGTGCCGGGGCTGCTGGCGCTGACCGTCCTCTTCGGCACCAGTTCGATGGAGGCCATCGTCATCGTCTTCGAGCGGCGCACCGGCTCACTGGAGCGGCTGCTGCTGGCCCCGCTACGGCTGCCGGCGCTGCTGGCGGAGAAACTGCTGGGCGGGACGACCTTCGGGCTGACGGTGACGGCGGTGGTGCTGGTCGTCGCCCTGGCCGTCTTTGGCGCAGGCTCCGTCCACTGGCCGCTGCTCGTCGCAGCGTTGCTGCTCTCGGCGGCGGCCTTCTCGGCGCTGGGGGCGCTCGTCTCGGTGGCGGTGCGCGAGGTGTTCGAGGCGCAGACGCTGGCGAATTTCGTCCGCTTCCCGATGATGTTCCTGAGCGGCATCTTCACGCCGCTGTCGTCCATGCCGCCTGCCCTGCGGGTCGTGGCCCGCGCCCTCCCGCTGACCTACGCGGTCGAAGCGCTGCGAGCGGCGCTGAACGGCCGGGCATCGGTTTCGGCGGCGCTCGACCTGGGCGTGCTGGTGGCCTTCGCGGTAGTCCTCTTCTGGCTGGCGGCGCGCACGCTGGCCCGGCGGAGTATGTAGATGGAACTGGGAGGCATCACATTGACCCAGGCACACTCGCCGCAGCGCCCGCGCCATATCTGGCTGACACTGGAAGGGCCGGACATCATCGAACTGAAACAGGTAGTGCTGGACCGTGACGTGGAAGGGGCCGTCGCGTTCTTCCGGCGCGTGGTGGCGCCGAGAGTGCGCGAGGCCGCCCGGCGGCGCGGCATTTTGATAGAGGGAGAAGATGACCGTCTACCTGGATAACGCCGCCACGAGCTGGCCCAAGCCGGAAGCGGTCTACCGGGCGCTGGACCACTTCATGCGCAAGGTGGGCGCGACCCCCGGCCGAGGCGGGCACCGGCGGGAAGAGGAGGCGCAACGCATCGCCGACCAGGCCCGTGAAGCCCTGGCCCGGCTGTTCAATGCGCCCGATCCGCAGGGCATAGTTTTCACGATGAACGCCACCCAGGCCATCAATATGGCGCTCAAGGGGCTGCTGAAACCGGGCGATCACGTCGTCACTTCCTCCATCGAGCACAACGCCGTGTGGCGGCCGCTCAAGGCGCTGGAGCGGCGCGGCGTGGAAGTGACCACCGTGCCCTGTGCCTCTGACGGCGCGCTTGACCCGGCGGACGTGGCGGCGGCCCTGCGCCCCGACACGCGGCTGGTGGCGACGCTGCACGCTTCCAACGTGTTGGGCACGATCCTGCCCGTCGCCGAGATCGGAAAAGTCTGCCGCCATCGCGGTGTCCCGTTCCTGGTGGACGCGGCCCAGACCGCTGGCGCCTACCCGATTGACATGGAGGCAATGCAGATAGACCTGCTGGCCTTCGCCGGGCACAAGGGACTGTACGGTCCCCACGGCACCGGCGGGCTGGTCGTACGGCCCGGCGTGGTGCTGGAGACGTGGGTCGAAGGCGGGTCGGGGGTCGAGTCGGCTTCGGAGGCGATGCCAGAAACACTCCCGGCGCGTCTGGAGGCCGGCACGCAGAACGCGGCGGGGATCGCCGGGCTGCTGGAGGGCGTGCGCTTCGTGCTGGAGCAGGGCGTGGAGCGCATCCGCGCCCACGAGATGGCAATGACCCGGCTGCTGATCGAGGGGCTCCAGGAGATAGCCGGGCTGACCACCCTGGGACCAGGCGACCCGGCGCAGCGGACGGCGGTCGTCTCCGTCACTGTCGAAGGCTACGCGCCCGACCAGTTGGCCGCCGTGCTGGACCAGGTCTTCGACGTGGCGACCCGAGCCGGCCTACACTGCGCGCCGCAGGCCCACCGTGTGGCCGGGACGCTAGAGTGCGGCGCGCTGCGCTTCAGTCCTGGTTACTTTACCACGCCCGCTGAGATTGCGTACGCCGTCGAATCCTTGCGGGGTATCCTGTAGGTGCAGCGATGGCGAAGCAGCGCATCGAAAAGACGTTGATCATTCTGGATGAGAACGAGGTGCGGCAGGTCATGCGCTTGGCGCGGCGAAACGATCCACAGGAGATGTACCGCTTCGTCAGAGAAGTGATCGCCGCAAAGGTCGAGGCCGCACTGCGCAAGCGCTGTGGATAGCGCGGGCAGGTGGCCGAGACGTCATCGTGCAGGGTGTGCTGCAGGCGTAGAAACCCCGGCAGTGCACGGCACAGTCGAGGGAACGATGGAAGCGATCTATATGGATCATAACGCCACCACGCCTCTGCGGGCGGAGGTGCGGGAAGCGATGTCACCTTACCTGAATGAGGTGTTCGGCAATGCTTCGAGCATTCACACCTGCGGGCGCGCGGCGGCCAAGGGCATCAACCGGGCGCGGGAGCAGGTGGCCGAGGCACTGGGCTGCCGGCCGGAGGAGGTGGTCTTCACCGGCGGCGGTACCGAGGCGGACAACCAGGCCATCAAGGGCGTCGCCTGCGCCCTGCGAGAGAAAGGCAACCACATCATCACCACCCAGATCGAGCATCACGCGGTGCTGCACACCTGCCAGTACCTGGAGATGCAGGGCTTTCAAGTCACCTATCTGCCAGTGGACGAGTATGGTATGGTGGACCCGCATAACGTGCGCCGGGCCATCAACGATCATACGATCCTGATCAGCGTCATGCACGCCAACAACGAGGTGGGCACAGTGCAGCCTCTGGCCGAGATCGGGCGTATCGCCAGGGAGAAAGACGTGCTCCTCCACACCGACGCAATACAGACCTTCGGTAAACTGCCCACCCGGGTGGACGAATTGGGAGTGGACCTGCTCTCCCTTTCGGCTCACAAACTCTACGGCCCCAAAGGCGTGGGCGCGCTGTACGTGCGCCAGGGTACCCGGCTCGACCCGCTGCTGCACGGCGGCCACCATGAGCGCAACCGCCGGGCCGGGACGGAGAACGTGGCCGGCATCGTAGGGCTGGGCCGGGCGGTGGAACTGGCGCTAACAGAGATGGAGGAGGAGGCCGGCCGCCTGGCGAGCCTGCGGGAGCGACTGTGGGACGGGATCGCGGCCAACGTCGAGGGTGTGCAGCGCCACGGGCATCCGACCCAGGCCCTGCCCGGCACGCTCAACGCCTGCTTCGAGTACATCGAGGGGGAGTCCATCGTCCTGGGACTGGATATGAAGGGAATAGCCGTCTCCAGCGGCTCGGCCTGTACTTCGGGGGCATTGGATCCCTCACACGTGCTGCTGGCGATGGGGCTGGAGCCGGGCATCGCTCAGGGCGCCGTCCGCTTCAGCCTGGGGCGAGAGAACACCGTCGAGCAGGTGGAAACCGTGGTAGCCGCATTGCAGGGCGTCATCAAGCCGCTGCAGGTGATGATGGCTTCTTAGAAAAGCCGATGAGCAACAACGATCTGCTGTGGCGCAGTTTCACCATCACCCACGTGCGGGATTGCATCGCCGACCCGAGCAAGAACCGGGTCGTGGCCGAGTTTTTGGACGACATCTCGCCCGTCTTCCCTTACTTGAACGCGACTATACCCAACTTGATGTACAACCCTGGGGCCGAAACGGTGACCATCAAACGAGGAGAGCGCATCCTCACCTTCTACTCCCGCGTGGTGACGATGGCCAAGGTGGAGGGGGCCGAGGACGCCGCGGCACAACTCAACTGGTTCAAGAACCTGTGCAACGATACCTGGCAGCGGCGGGAGGAGATCACCCCGCTCTACGAACGGCGCAGGCTGTTGCGGCCACTGGACGTGTACCGGCTGCTGCCGAAGTCGAACTGCAAGGCGTGCGGTGAAGCCACCTGCATGGCTCTCGCCTTCGGGCTGCTGCTGGGTAACCGTGAGTTGTCCGCATGTCCTCACCTGGAAGAGGAGGACTTTGTCGAGGGTGGTCGGCGGCTGGCGGAGTTGTTGGGCTTGTTCGCCGGCCTTTCGGCGGATCACCCCGCACATTCGCACCGCGATGAGGGCATTGTGGGGCCGACAGAACGCCGCTTGACATCGGCGTAAGTGTGTAGTATAATTCAACCACTGTTGAACTATCAGGTTGCGCACGGACGGAGACAACTATGAACGGGAAACCCGCAGACGTCGTCGAACTGGCCAATGCGTTGAAAGTGCTGGCCGATCCAACCCGCCTGGCGATCCTGGATTTGCTGGTGGAAGGCGTGCAGTGTAACTGTCACCTGGGTGGCCGGCTGGGTCTGCCGATGAACCTGATCTCGCATCATCTCAAGATCCTACGTGAGGCCGGTTTGGTGAATGCTGAGCGCGACCCATTCGATGCGCGCTGGGTGTATTACTCGGTGAACCAGGAGAAACTGGCCGAACTGCGCGAGCAAGTATCAGCCTTCCTGGACCCCGAGCGCATCCAGCCACGCCTGCCGACGTGCGGGCCACGTCTGGCGGGCGCAGAGAGCCTGCACGCTGCAAACTGGTAAACGGCGTTCGCCTCATTTGCCGACGCCGCTTTTTTTGTCCCAATACTTCGAAGGAGGTTGAACTAGATGAGTGAACCCAACGCAACGATCCAATCAACGCAGACCGTATCTACGAATGGGGCACGCGTAGAGATCTTTGACCCGCCGATGTGCTGTTCTGCCGGTGTGTGCGGGCCGACGCTCGACCAGACCCTGCTCGACGTGAACGAGATGATCCTGGCATTGCAGGCCGAGGGCGTGAGCGTCGTGCGCTACCAGATGACCAGCCACCCCCAGGCGTTCCTCGACAACGCACAAGTCCTGCGCCTGGTACGCGAACGACAACTGGCCGCCTTGCCCATCACCGTCGTACGAGACCAGATCGTCAAAGTGGGAGCATACCCCACCCTGGCCGAAGTCAAATCTTTTCTCAATGGAGCAAACGTATGAGTAGCCGGTTTATCTTTTTCTCCGGCAAGGGCGGCGTGGGTAAGACCTCGATGGCCTGCGCCAGTGCCGTGCGCCACGCTGACGAGGGCCACAAGACGCTCATTGTCACGACCGACCCGGCCTCGAACCTGGCCGACGTATTCGAGCAGGCCATCGGCCACAAGATCACCCCGATCCAGGGCCTGTTCAACCTGTCGGCGATGGAGATTGACCCGGACAAGGCTACCGACGAATACAAAGAGCGGGCCCTGGCCCCGATTCGTGCCGTCTTCCCTCCACAGATGGTGCAGGTCATCGAGGAGCAGATGAGCGGCCCATGTACTGCGGAAGTGGCTGCCTTCGACCGCTTCACCGATTTTCTGGACGTGCCCGCCTCTCCTGGAGTGCAGGCGTTCGACGTGGTCATCTTTGACACCGCTCCCACCGGCCACACGCTGCGCCTGCTAGAGTTGCCTGCCGCGTGGGTACATACCATCGAACAATCTAGTACGGCCAACGGCCAGACCTGTATCGGCCCGTCGGCGGCCATCCAGGCGTCCAAACTCAAGTACGAGCGCGCCCTGTCTGCGATGCGCGACTCGACTCAGACGACCTTCATCTTCGTGCTACAGCCCGAAGCTACGCCGATCAAAGAAACAAAGCGCGCCACCGGCGAACTGGCCAAACTGGACATTCACACCCATCAACTCATCGTCAACGGCATCCTGCCGCCCGAAGAGGCGTCCAATCCGTTCTTCGCCCAACGGGTGGCGATGCAGGAACACTACCTCGACCAGATCGCACGCGAACTGCCACTGCCCGCCCGTCGCATGTTCCTGCTCGACGGCGAGATCAAAGGCGTCGCCCGCCTGCGGCAAGTCGCCGAGGTGTTGTTCGACGCCAGACCTCGCCCACGAACACAGACACCCGCGTGCCCGCAAGTGCAAGTGCCGATCGCTTCACCCCGTAGCGACGTCTTGACCCGCGTGGAGCCGAACGGCCACCGGCGGGTGGTCTTTTTCGCCGGCAAGGGGGGTGTAGGCAAGACCTCGGCCTCGTGTGTGACGGCGGTCTGGCTGGCGCGCCAGGGCTACGAGACGCTGCTGTTGACGACCGATCCAGCCGCACACCTGGGTGACGTGTTGGGCGTGCCCGTCGGCGACGAGGCCCGGCCCATCGCTGGCGTATCGAACCTGTGGGCGGCCAAGATTGACCCCAAGGGCGCGGCCGAGGCGTACAAGGCGCGCATCCTCGACGATGCCCGCCAACGTGGCCGCCCGCCGGAGGCGATCAAGGCGATGGCCGAAGAACTGGACAGCCCGTGCACCGAGGAGATGGCTGCTTTCGACAAGTTCATTGACTTTGCCTCGCAAGAACAATGGGACAGCATCGTGTTCGACACCGCGCCGACCGGCCACACGTTACGTCTGTTGGAATTGCCGATTGACTGGAGCAAGCAACTCGACGTCAAGATCTTTGCCTCGGTGGACACAGCCGCAGCCGACGACGTCGCCAAGAAACGTTTCGGGCAGGTGATCCAAATGATGCGCGACCCGGACCGCAGCACATTTGCATTCGTCATGTACCCGGAATCCACGCCCATCGTCGAGGCTTACCGTGCCGTCCAGGAACTGCGCACGGTCGGGATCGAACCAGGGCTGGCCGTCGCCAACCTCGTTCTGCCGCCGGAAGAATGCACCACGCCCTACACGCAAGCACGCCGGGCGATGCAAGAGAAATACCTGGCCGAGATCGCGCAGCGTTTCGCCGTACCCATTCTACACATCCCGCTCTTGCCGCACGAAGTGAAGGGGCTGGACGTCCTGACCAAGTTAGGAGATCAAGTTTATGGAAATCGCGGAGAAGGTCATCGAAACACGAGCAGCAAATGAGGGATTGGCAAGTGCGGTGCGCCAGGCAGCACGCGATTTTGCCGAGGCGCTGGCCGGGACGCCACAGTTCGAGGCTTTCGAACAGGCCGCCGAACGGCTGCGCTGCGACGAGGCTGCCCAACGGGTGATCCGGGCGTTTCAGACCAAACAGCGCTCGCTGCAGGTGATGCAAATGCTGAAGGCAGTGAGCGTACAAGACCAGGCTGAACTGGATCGGCTGCGAGAGGCATTCCTGGTCGAGCCAGCCGTCGCTGCCTATTTGCAGGCGCAGGCAGACCTCACAACGCTCTGCCGGGCCGCCGCCGATTTGCTTTCCCGCCACATCGGGTTGAGTTTCACCGCTGCCTGTGGACCGGGTTGCTGCTGAGAGGTATGCGATGAATGACACACTATCTATGACACTTCCTGCTGACCTGTTGGCTGCTATCGAGGCCCTGGTAGAAAACCTGTTGCGCGCCGAACCGATTGTCCATTACCATCAGGCGCAGGCGCGCCTGGAAGCAGACCAGCAGGCGCATAGCCTGCTTGAACGCCTGTCAGCCGCTCAGGCTGACTTGCGCAAGCGCCAGTCACGCGGGATGCTGACACAGGCGGATGTGGACAACTTGCGCATGCTACAGCGAGATGCGCAAGCCAACCCTGTCATTATGGACTACGCCGAGGCTCAGCAAGCTGCCCTCGCTTGTCTGCCCGTGGTGAATCAAGAGATCAGTCAACTGCTGGGTATAGATTTCGCCTCGTTGGCTGGCCCAGGGAGTTGTTGAGCCGTTGACAGAAAGGAGTCACTATGCCGTTTTACGCTTTTCGATGCGAGCAATGTGATGAGACTTTCGAGGTCCGCGCCTCGATCAAAGAGAAAGAGGCAGGGTTAACGCCTGAGTGCCCCCAATGCCAGGGCAAGAAGACCCGGCAACTCATTTCGGCTGGATTGGTGATCCGCGGCGGCGACGGTGCAAGCCTCGCGCTCCCTACTTGCGGACCGAACGCCGGGCCAGGCTGCTGCCGCTGAGCGTACCCATTGTCGTTTATGTCGTGGGTGCGCCGGTCGCCTGCGCCGGGGGTGTCAAGGATACCTGGTGCGCCGCCACAACCTGGGTGGCCAGCCAACTGGTAGCGCACTTTGGCGAGGCAGTGCAGGTCGAATACGTTGACCTGTTCGATCCAGCCTGCCCGCCTTTGCCCCCCAACGCGCAGTTGCCAATGATATATATCAATGGCAGGTTGTTCTCGTCGGGCGGCAAGGTTAACGGTCCGGCCATCCGTGCCCAGATCGAGGAACTGCTCCAAGCCGGGCAAGCCACCGAATGAAACGATTTCCTGGCCAAACGTCCCCGCCTGCAAGAGGGTACGTTCGCCGAGGGCGGCCGGCGACTGGCCGAGTTACTGGGTTGACAAACTCTCCGGCGTGAAGATCATGGAAGCGAGGGCTGTATGGCTAAACTGAGTCATCGCCAAATCCTGGTGGGGCAGCGACCGGCAAGCATACAGGGGTTGGACGAGATATTCGACGAACTGTACGAGCAAGGCCACCGGCCCGATGAGACCGACCTGGGACTGACGCTGGTCGAGCAGGCGCGGAAAAAGTACAACTACATCCCCAAGCAGGCAGCCGACGATTTCGCCCAGGCGATGCTACGCGAGTACCACAAGTACGCCGAGCAACGTCTGTGTGGCTGCACGCCGAAGGGGGTGGACTATGGCACGTGGCGGGGATACCGGCGCGAACACGTCCCCTGGTTCCCCACCGTCGCCCTCGATCTATGCGATGGCTGCGGGGCCTGTCTCAAGTTCTGCTCGTTCGGTGTCTTTGAGCCCACCCCCGATGGCAAAGCCACGGTAGTGGAGCCGTTCAAATGCCAGGTGGGATGCAGTTCGTGCACCAGCGTGTGCCCGCCGAAGGCCATCGCCTTCCCGCCACGTACCGTTCTGGATGCCTTTCGGCCAATTGGATGAGCAGCGCTCGAGAAATGGCTCCCCCACATGGCTTTCTGCAGTCCAAAAAGACGGGTAGCGAGGTGAAGACGATGGAGAAACTGAATCGGACCATCGGATCACCCGCCGCATCGTACCCTTGTATTCTGTGCGACGCCGAGTTGTTCCAGACGGACACCGTCGCCTCGTGCTCCTTCTGCGGGCAAGAAACGCGCGCCGAGTACCTGTGCCCCAACGGGCACCACGTCTGTGAAGACTGCCAACTGGCCAACCCCGTTCAGGCGATCGAACGAATCTGCGCCGGCACTCGAGAGACCGACCCTGGCGTCATCGTGAACCTGGTCCTGAAGCATCCGGCGATGGTGATGCATGGCCCGGCCCACCACGTGCTCGTCGCCCCGGCCATGCTGGCGGCCCTGTCCAACAGCGGCCAGCGCCCGCTCAAACCTGGCCGGCTAGCGTCGGCCATCGAGCGCACGTCCGACATCCCGTTCGCCGTGTGCGGCACACGCGGCGAGTGCGGGGCAGCGGTGAGCGTGGGAGCGCTGGTATCCATGCTGACTGGTGCCTCCTACCTGAAAGACCGCGAGCGTGCGCTGGCCCTGCAAGCCACTGCGGAGGCCCTGCAGGCTATCGCCGACGGGGGAGGTCCACGTTGCTGCAAGCAAAGTGTGTACCTCGCGCTGGAAACGGCAGTCGCATTCTTGCGCTACGAATTGGACCTGAACCTGCCTTTGACGATCCGCTGTGAATTCTCAGGGCGTAACGAGGAATGCAAAAAGGAACGGTGCCGGTACTATGAGCCGGGTGAGTACACCGACTGAGTGGCGTCTGCTGCGGGATGGCATCACCGACGCCCACCACCATTTCGCGGTGGAGGAGGCGCTGGTGCGGCTGGTGGACGAGGGACTCTCCCCACCCACCCTCCGCCTGCGGCAGGTGCGCCGCGCCGTGTTCGTCGGTGTGTTCCAGGACACCTGGGCCGAGGTGGACGTGGACTTTTGCCGGGAGCACGGCATCAAGATCGTGCGCCGGCTCAACGCCGGCGGGGCTGTGTATCACGACCTGGGCAGTTTCTGCTATTCGGCCTTCTTCCCCCGCGTGACGTTCCCTCAAAGCGAGGAGGAACTATACCGCCTGTTCGCCGGGCCGGTCATCCGTACCTGCGCCGACTATGGCGTCGTCGCCCACTTCCACGGGAGGAACGACGTGCTGGTCGGCGAACGCAAGATCTACGGGTCGGCCCAGATCGCCTGGTACGACACCTTCGTGCAGAGCGGCACGTTCCTGGTCCACATGGATTTCGACGTGATGGAGCGAGTGCTGACCCCGCCGGCGCTCAAGTTTGCCGATAAAGCAGCCCGTTCAGTCAAGGAGCGCGTGACCTCACTGGCGCGGGAGGTGGGGCAGGAACTGGACATGGACGAGGTGATGCAACGCTTTGCAGCCAACTTTAGCACAGTCTTGGGCATCCAGCCGGTGCCCGGTGACCTCGCACCCGAGGAGCAGGCACTGGCCGCTGAGTTGCTGGCGGTCAAGTACGGCACGGACGAGTGGAACCTGGGCACACAGCAAGCCTACGGGGTAACCGTCTCGGCCAGGACGCAGGGCGGTACGGTATCTCTCTCTGCCGACGTGGACGGTAGCACCATCCGCCAGGCCCGCATTCGGGGCGATTTGCTCGTCAGCGACCAGGCAGTACTGGAGCAGTTGGAGCATGCGCTCGTGGGCTGCCCCCTTCAAGGAGTGCAGTCCGTGGTCCAGGCTGCCCGGCTGCCCCCTGATGTGCAAGAGGCGTTGGTCAGACTGCTATTAGAAGTGGGGCAAGCACAAGAGCCCCACCCAACCCCAATAGAGGAAAATGGATGATCTCGGACGACAAAGTTGAACTGGAAGTCTATATTGCCCAGCCACCCACGAGCAAGTGCCGGGAGGTCATCGCAGTGATGGAAGAAACGGTTCGTCGCTATCCCGACCAGGTGCGGCTGGTGGTCTTTGAGCGGGGCGTGCCGTGGTTGGAGGAGCCGAGCCACAACTTAAAGTATGCCATCCACAAAGCCAATACTGTACCGATGTGCTTCGCGGCCGGGAAACTCGTCGCCGGAGGGAGAGTACCCACGCTGGACGAAGTGGTGCACGCAGTGGAGAATGCGCTCAAAGGCCAGGTAGCGCGCTAGAGATCTTCAGCCAAACCCCCGTTGCGGAAGACGCAGGCGGACGCCCCCGGGACGGGGGCTGAGAGCGTAAAGGGGAGCAAAGGAAGGAGACACTCAGTGCCCAGAGTAACCCTCGACACTGAGAGCGGGATAAGGCTCTCTCCAGAACTCTATCGCCGTTGCGGGCTGCAGGCAGGCGCGGAACTGCTGCTGGAAGAAACGGAAACCGGGCTCGTGCTTCATCCCCTGCGCGCCGGCGTGCACAAGGTCTACCTGTTCCGCGCCGAGGTGCGTCGCTTCAACTTCCCCTCGTGCGTGGACTGCGACCTGCGCGATACGTGTGATATCGCCGCTGCTAACGATGGTTGCTAGGGTTGGTGCCCTTCCTGCGCCGACTGCTTGTGGGCGCAGGGAATTGTCACCTGCCCGTGAAGGAAGACGTTGCTCCAGAAGCCGCCTTTTCAGCAGGCTGAGATGTTACAGGAGAGGAAGTGAGACCCGTGAAGTACAAAGAGTTAGGACAACAGGTGGAGGCGCTTGGTGCCCAACTGACGCCAGCCTTCGTCGAAGAGGCCGTCCGCACGCTGCTACGCCAGGGCGAAGACGTGGGCGGCGGCGTCAATGCCCACCGGCTGGTCAAGTACCTGCTGGGCAACCCGCAGTTACGGGACGTCGAAGCGGTCTGGGCCTACGACCGGCTCAAGCCCGTGTTCCGGGCTGCCTTCGCCCACATCCCGTCGCTCTACTACTTCGAAGGCGACTGATGAGCGGAAGACGCCATCTTCCCGGTGGGAAGATCACGCGGATGAGGGTGAGGCAGACATTCATCCAACCCTTACGTTACATTCACAGAATCTTCATACTCCTGGGATATACTACGGGCACAAAATCACTCTCAGGAGATATGTAGATGTTGAAGCGTAAGAGTTTGTACGTAGTGTTGGGGGCAGTAAGCCTGCTGGCTGTGCTGTTGGGAGCCGTGGGCGTGGCCTACGCCCAGGGCCCGCAACCGCCACTCGATGATCGGCCTCTCTGCAATAGCGGCTCGTGTGACTGCGGCGGCCGGATGGCGGGTGGCCTGTCCTTTGGGATGCGCGGTTTCTCGCTGGTGGACGCCACGGCTGAGACCACCGGCCTTACGGTGGACGAAGTGATCGCGGCGCTACAGGAAGGTCAGACCTTCGCCGAGATCGCCCAGGCACAGGGTGTGGAGCCGCAGGCCATCGTAGATGCCTTTCTGGCGGACCGCCAGGTCGCGCTGGAGCAGGCCGTGGCCGACGGACGGCTGACCCAGGAACAGGCGGACGAGATGCTGGCGGAGATGACCGAACACGTCTCCGTTCAGATGGAGCAGACCTGGATGCCCCGCGCTTTCGGCGGTGGCCGGATGGGGCGGAGCGGCTCCGGGGGTGGCTCCGAGGGCGGAACCCAGCCGGGGAGCGGAACCGGTCCCCGGGGAGGAGGGCGCGCCCTCAGGCACATAAACTGGCTTGACAGCGCTCTCCGCTTCTTCCGGCACCAATAACCTCTGCCCTGTAAGTGGCTCGTGGGGGGCCACAGCCCAGCAGTGGGCTGTGGCCCCCTTCCCCTCCCTGCTCCCGGCGGACAACAGTCCGCCGTCCCCCTCCCCCTCCCGCGCTCCCGGCGGACAACAGTCCGCCGTCCCACCCAATCGCTGGACTGTTGTCCAGCGGGAGCGTCTACCGCGTCGCCTCTCTTCCCTTTTTCTGCATTACGGGTATACTGGGCCTATGGCTCAGACCATCCTGGTTGTTGACGACGAGCCGCAGATCGTGCGACTGGTGCGGGCCTACCTGGAGGAGGCCGGCTTCCGCGTGGCAATCGCCTCCGACGGAGAACAGGCCCTGTACGTCGCCCGCCACGAGATGCCCGACCTGGTGGTGCTGGACGTCTTGATGCCCCACGTGGACGGGCTCGAGTTCACCCGGCGCATCCGCCGCGAGCGGAACGTCCCGATCGTCATGCTCACCGCCCGGGCCGAGGAAACCGACCGCATCGTGGGCCTGGAACTGGGGGCCGACGACTACGTCACCAAGCCTTTCAGCCCCCGCGAACTGGTCGCGCGCATCCGCGCCGTCCTGCGACGCGCCCAGGCTCCACCTGAAATCCCCTCGATCCTCCGTGCCGGCCCCCTCACCCTGGACATAGCCGCCCACACGGTGACGGTATCAGGTCAGCCGGTAGACCTGACCCCCACCGAGTTCCGATTCCTGGAAACGTTGATGACTACTCCCGGCAGGGCCTTTACCCGGGGCGAACTCCTGGAGGCGGTGCAGGGAGTCGCATTCGAAGCCTACGAGCGGACAGTGGACGTCCACGTCAAGAACCTGCGCCGCAAGATTGAGCCGGACCCTGTCCGCCCGCGCTACATCTTCACCGTGCGGGGAGTAGGGTATCGCTTGAACTCAGAATTGGAGGCCCCGTAGCCTCCCCCATTCGCCGATTCGCTATGCGCAGTCTCTTCTGGAAAGGGATGCTGGCCTTCCTGGCGATCATCCTGGTCGCCGTCGGGACCGTAGCCCTCATGGCCGGACGGGTCACCGAGAGCGAGTTCCGCCGTTACACCGTCGCCCACGGAGGGGTATGGAACCGGCAGGTGATCGAACTGACTGCCTACTATACGAGCCACGGCTCGTGGGAAGGGGTCCAGGAGGCCTTGCCGACCCTCATTGCGATGATGGGGCCTTACGGTCGGGGGATGAACAGTGGGGGGATGGGCACTGCGCGGCTCGACTTCCGCCTGGCCGATGTGCAGGGGCAGATCGTGGGCGATACTACGGGCTTTCCCGCCGGCACCGCCTCGCGGGCAGAACTGGAAAATGGCATTCCCGTCACCATAGACAACCGGGCCGTCGGCTACCTGCTGCCCGCCCCCCAGGCTTCGACCGTCGCCGGTCTGGACGCGCCTCAGGCTCAGTTCCTGGCCCGCGTCCGCACGTCCCTCTGGGCTGCCGCGCTGGCTGCGCTGGCCGCTGCGCTGATCATCGGCCTACTCCTGTTTCGCTCCATCATCGCCCCCTTGCGGCGTCTCACCACCGCCAGCCGGGCCATCGCCGAGGGGGACCTTTCGGCCCGCGCCCCGGTCCAGGGCCAGGACGAGGTGGCCCAACTGGCAGATGCCTTCAACCACATGGCGGAGAGCCTGTCCCGCGCCGAGGAGGCCCGCCGGAGCCAGACCGCTGACGTCGCTCACGAACTGCGCACGCCCCTCACCGTCCTGCAAGGGACGCTCGAGGCCATGGTGGACGGAGTGTTCCCCACCGACCAGGAGAACTTGCTGGTGGCGCTGGGCCAGGTACAGACGCTCATCCGCCTGGTGGAGGACTTGCGCGTACTGGCGCTGGCGGACGCCGGGCAACTCCACCTCCACACCGCCGCGCTCGACCTGGAACCGTTCGTGCGGGAGATCGTGGAGGCCCACCGGCCTCAGGCCCAGGAAAGGATGATCAGCCTGGTGCTGGAAGCGTCTCTCGACCTGCCCCAGGTCCTGGCAGACCGGGACCGGCTGGCCCAGGTGCTGGGAAACCTGCTAAGCAACGCCCTCCGGTACGTGCCGGAGGGTGGCCACGTCGTCGTCCGAGTGAAAGATCAGGGACAGGAGGTGGCCGTCAGCGTGGCCGACGACGGGCCGGGGGTGCGGCCCGAAGACCTGCCCCGCTTGTTCGAGCGGTTCTGGCGAGGAGACCCAGCCCGACAGCGGGCCACGGGAGGCAGCGGGTTGGGCCTGGCGATCGCCCGCCACATCGTGGGAGCCCACGGCGGCCGGATCTGGGCCGCACCCACCCCCGGCGGCGGCCTCACCGTCACCTTCACCCTCCCCTCGGCAGGAAATGTACCCACATCGTAGGGTTTCCGTAGGGTTGGCGTATGGCAGGCGTCAAGTCTGGGCTGGCAAGATATGGTATGATACAGGGTGAGTCAGGGGCGGTTTCTCTTCTTCTCCTCCTTTTGGGGAGAGCCGAGGTGCGGTACCTCGGCTCTCCGCGTTTTTACGGCCGGTGAGCACATCCCGCCGGCCTGGCGTATCCCATCGGCCCGGCGTATCCCGTCACCCCGGCGTACCCGCCGGCTTTACCTTGTGGGGGCGGGTGAGTACACTGCGGGTGAGTACACTGCGGGTGAGTACACTGCGGGTGAGTACACCCGTACGTATGTTGACTTCCTGCCCATTCCCGAGTAAGATACAGATGTGCCCGGCGCACCCGCCGGCATCGTACGACGCACTTCGGCAGGAGGACAGACGTGGCGTATCGAAAAGGTGGCCGCGCATCATCCGCATACGAAGAGTCCACGGAGGCCGCCCCCATTGCCCTGCGCCTGGTGGTCGTCATCTCTTGCATGGCGGCCATCGCAGCCATGGCACGCGGCCTGTGGGGGGCACACTCGCCTATAGGGACCACGACAGGGCCCACCCCGTCCCCAGCCCTATCTGCTGCCCTACCCTCCACCCAGAGCGAGCCCGTAGTGGCGGCTTCGCGGATGAGTACATCCGAAGTCGCTTCCTCCGCCATGTCCTCCACGGACGCGAATCTATTGCCATCACCCAGCGTTCCAACCATCGGCCTCGTGGCCGGCCATTGGGGCAACGATACAGGTGCCGTCTGCCCCGACGGCCTCACCGAAGTCGAGCTCAACCTCGACGTCGCCCAACGCGTCGCCCGCATCCTGCAGGCGCTGGGCTATCAAACGACCCTATTCGAGGAGTTCGATCCGCGCTTGAGCGGTTTCTGGGCCACTGCGCTCGTCTCCATCCACTCCGACTCCTGCGAAGCCTTTCCCAACGCCGACCCCCCCGCCAGCGGGTTCAAGGTTGCCAGCGTCGAGGACAGCCTGGCGCCGGAGGCAGAGAAGCGGCTGGTGGCCTGCCTGGCCCAGTGCTACGCCGCCCGCACCGGGATGTACTTTCACGCCAATAGCATCACGTACGACATGACCCGTTACCACAACTTCTACGAGGTTGACGGGCGGACGCCCGCGGCCATCATCGAAACCGGCTTTATGCGCAACGATCGCCACGTCCTCACGCAGCAGGCCGATGTCGTGGCCCAGGGCATCGCAGACGGCGTCGTCTGCTTCATCGAGGGCGAACAGCCATAGGGTTGGAAGTTGGATGTGGGATGTGAGATGTTGGATGTTGGAGGGCGGCCTGTCATTCTGAGCGAAGCGAAGAATCTCGTTGGATGCTGAAGACGGGAGGTGAACGATGCCCTATGCCAAAGCGGGACTATTAGCCGGGAGCGGCCCTGCCACCGCAGCCGATCTCGACCTCATCCGCCAGGCCGGACTGGAGGCCCTCAAACTGCGGGCCCTCGTCAACCCGGCCTCTGACCTGTCCGCCTATCGAGACGCCGGGATCCACACCTTCCTGGTCCAGCTTCTCAGCCCGCAGCCGGGCGAGCGTCCCACTTCCCCGCAGGAATTCGTGGACTACTTTGCGCCCGCAGTGGAGCCCTTCGTGTGGGCCGGCGTGCGCGACTTGGAGGTGCACGGCGAGCCCAACCTGCCGGCGCGCGGATACGGCGTTTCGTGGGACAGCCCGGCCGCCTTCGGGGCCTGGTTCGTCTCGGTCGCCGGGAGGCTCAAGGCGGCCTTTGGCCCGCAGGTACGGGTGGGCTTCCCCGGCCTCACTCCGCCACCTCCCTGCCAGCCGGGGGCCGCGCCTGCGGTGGCCCAGGACGACTTTCTGGAAGCCTGCAGCGAGGCGATCCAGGAGGCCGACTTGGTATGCTGCCACGTCTATTGGGACAGCGCCGAGAGATTGCGCGCCTTCGACGGCGGCATGAGTTTCGTCCGCCAGTACCTGGAACGCTTCCCGACCATCCCGTTGGTCATCTCCGAATTCGCCAACGTCAATCCCAATGCCAACAGCGCCATCAAGGGGGACCAATACGCCGAGTTCTATTTCACGTGTGCCCAGTACGACGAGTGCCGCTACGACTTCCCCTGGCAACAATCGTTCTGGCCGCGCGTCCAGGCCGCCTATGCGTTTCTCCTCAGGTCACCCGACCCTGCCTACGCCTCGCAGGTGTGGCTTGAACCCAATGGCCAGCCCCGTCCGGTCGTCGCCCGGGTGGCAGCGCGCCCCCGCATGCCTTCTCCCGCCGCACTGCGCTTCACCTGGCCCAGCGAGTTCCGCCACTATACCCAGTTCTACGGGGAGAACCAACAAGACTACTTTGACACGTCGTTCGCTCACTCGCTGCACGGAGGCCACAACGGAGTGGACCTGCACGTCAGGCACGACGACCCGCCTAGTTCCCCCATCCGCGCTTGCCTGGACGGCACCGTCACAAAGAAGGAAATGCTCAATACCGGCTACGGCCACCACCTCATCGTCGGAAGCCAGGTAGCACAGGTTGGCCGGGTGACGCTCCTCTACGCGCACATGAGCCACGTACTGGTGGAGGAGGGACAGGCAGTACAGGCCGGCCAGGAGATCGGCGCCGCCGGCATGACGGGAGCGACCAACGGCCCACACCTGCACCTTTCGCTCAAGATCGAGGGGCTGAGGCTACCGGCCAACGCGGATTACGTCAACCCGCGTCCCTACCTCGATCCCTTGCCACGCCCTCGCGGCCGCCCCCGCATACCCTACGCCCGCACCTACGTACTCCTCCCACCAGGGGCCAACGTGACCTGGGCGCAGGCCGTGATGAGCGCCACCTGGGAGCCGCACCGCTTCACCATCGGCGGCAGTGCCGACGACGCGGGCATCGGCGACCTGGATTTTCGCCACGTCGTCGCCGTCAACCCTGCTGCGTGGGGCGCAGACCTACGCACCTTCTTCGCTACTCATTACCCCGGTATCGTCTACGTGCCCATAGAAGCCGAAAGCCCGGAATCGCTCGCCACCGGTTTGCAGACCCTGCCTGACATGCCGGCCCAACTGCCCACGCAGCCGGGGCCACCGCGGGGTCTCCCCCGCATCCCTTACGCCCGCACCTACGTGCTGTTGCCGCCGGGCGCCGGTGCCGCCTGGGCCAGCGCCGTCGTCGAGGGGGCGTGGGAGACACGCCGCTTCACCATCGGCGGCAGCGCCGACGACGCGGGCATCGGCGATCTAGACTTTCGTCGCGTCATCGCCGTCAACCCCGCCGGCTGGGGCGCAGACTTGCTGGCCTTTTTCGAGACCCACTATCCGGGCGTCCTGTACGTCCCGCTCGCGGCAGACACGCCACGGGAACTGGCGGAGCGATTGAGAGAGTTTTGAGCCGACGCGAAAGCGAGGAAAGGGGGCGGGGGGGGGAAGATAGCAAGTTGCTGAAGAGGCAAGCAGAGAGGCATGTAGACGAGCGGGTGGCGGCCCTGGTGCGGGAAGGCCAGGCTGCAGCCAGGACCGGCCAGAAAGCCCGCGCGCGGCACCAGTTTCGCACTGTGCTAACGCTCGACCCGGCCAACGTGAGTGCGCTGCTGTGGCTGGCGTGGCTCAGCGACGACCTGCGCGCCAGCCTGGCCTACGTCGCCCGCGCGCTGGAAAGCGACCCCGAAAACCCTCACGCTCGCGCGGCGCTGCAATGGGCACGCCGGCGCGCACCCTCTCCCCCACTCCAGGGACGGCCATCCCCCTCCCCATCTGAGAGCATACCTGAGAATTCAGCGGAGGCGGCTTCCACGCCGCCGAGTGGACCGGGCGTAGGAGCCCGGCCCGCTACTTCTCAGACAGGCTCTGACGCACCGGCATCCGGCCGCCGGTGGCGCCGCCCCGGCCCCGGCGTACTCGCCGGCCTCGCAATGCTGGGCTTGCTGATCATCCTCGTGAGCAGTGCCTTGGTCTGGTTCATGCCGGACGGTCTGTCCGCGTGGGCGGCCCTGGCCCCTACTCCATCTTCGACCCCGACCGCCACGGCCAGCCCCACCCCCACTCAGGTCGCTACGCCCACGTCCACTCTCACGCCCACTCCCTCACCCACCAGCAGCCCCACTCCCACACCGTCTCCGACCGGGACGCCGAGCCTGTCCCCCACGCCGACCGTCACTCCCACCGCCGCGACGCCACCCGCCTTACCCACCGCGCTTCCTCTCCCGCCGACGGCGACGATGGCCCCGCCCTCTATCCCCAGCAACATACGCTGGATAGACGTAGACCTGACCGCCCAGAGCCTCACCGCCTACGAGGGACTGACGCCGGTGCGCACGACGCTCGTCTCGACCGGGCTGCCGTACACCCCCACGCCCATCGGCCAGTATTATATCGAGGTCAGACTGCGCTACGACGACATGAGTGGCCCCGGCTACTATCTGCCCAACGTCCCCTACGTCATGTACTTTTATAGAGGCTTCGGCCTGCACGGCACCTACTGGCACGCCAACTTCGGCCACCCGATGAGCCACGGCTGTATCAATCTGCCCACGTCGGAGGCGGAATGGCTCTACGACTGGGCCGCAGTGGGCACGTTCGTCAACATCCATTACTGAATCCCCATGAGCCCACTACCTGCTGTGGGGTGCATGAGTTTGGCAAAATCATTCACCTGGGATATAATGTAGATGAGACAAGATCCTCGCTACTCCACACTGGACCAGGTCGAACGGCCGGCCCCACGGTGATGGCTATGTCAAGACAGGGCGACCTCCCGACCCAGTCGGAACTCACTGCGGCCCTGCGCAACTTTTTGCCCTCGTCCCTCGAGCGACAATGCCTCCTCGGTGACGAGATCAGGGATCCTGACCTCTGCGCGCGCCATCTTGCCGCATTATTGCGCACGATTTCCACCTACCTCCCTCATCAGGTCGTCGCCCCGCTGCTGGCCAACCCGGAGCCAGGCAAAGCAGAGGGTGGCTTTACCTACGGCACCGTGATGTTCGCCGACGTTTCCGGCTTCACGAACATGTCGGAACGACTCTCCCAATTGGGCAAGGCGGGTGCCGAAGAGATCACGGCCATCATCAACCGCTTCTTCGCGGCGTTGCTGGAAGTAGCCGACCGCTACGGCGGCGACCTGCTCAAATTCGGCGGCGACGCGCTGCTCGTCTTCTTCGGCGGCGAAGACCACGCCCTCCGCGCCTGCCTGGCCGCGCTCCAGATGCAGGAGCGCATGTCCCGCTTCTCCGAAACTCCCACTTCCCAGGGCGTATTCCAACTGCGCATGACGATCGGCCTCGGCACAGGTCCCCTTTTCATGGCCCACCTAGGCTCAGAAGACGGCATGGAGTTTGCCGTCATGGGCCGCGCGATGGCCCACATGGCCCAGGCAGAAGACCGGGCCTCAGCGGGAGAAATCTTCCTGGATACAGAGACAACCCAGGCAGTCGCCGGCCAGGCCGCAGTCGCCGGCCAAGCCGCAGTCGCCGGCCAGGCCCTCACCAATAGAACTGAAGACGACTTCTATCAACTGGTCGGCCTGCGGGAAGGCCCCCCCGGCCTGAGGGGGGTGGTGCGCAATCCCCTGGCCGCGGTGTCTCTCCCTCCCGTGGGAGATGACGTAGTCCCCTGGATCGCAGACACGCTGCGGCGCATTCGGGCCCTGGGGCTTTTCCTGCCGCCTGCACTGATAGACAAGATCAAACTGGAGCCAGAGCGAATCGCCATCGGCGGCGAATATCGGCCGGTCACGGTTCTCTTTGCCAATTTCTACGGCATTGACGAACTGATCGAGGCGCTGGGAGAAACCCGCAGCGCCGAGATCACCGCCATCCTCAACACCCATTTTACGACGATGAGACACATCGTCGCCGGGTACGGCGGCGTGGTCAACAAGGTGGATAGCTACGCCGTGGGCCACCGCATCATGACTCTCTTCGGCGCGCCCCGCGCCCACATAGACGACCCGGAACGGGCGGTGCGAGCGGCTTTGGAGATGCAAGAGGCGATGGGCGCGTTTGCCCAACTGGACACTTCCTGTGGCTCCTTCTGCCTCAAACAGCGCATCGGCGTCAACACCGGCCTGGTCTTCGCCGGCAACGTCGGCTCGCTCGTCCGCCAGGAATACTCATGTATGGGGGACGAGGTGAACCTCACCGCCCGCCTGATGGCCCTGGCCGCCGAGGGCCAGGTCCTCATCAGCCAGAGCACCGCCCGCCAGTCAGGTGGCGCTTTCCTGCTCCGCGAACAGCCAGCCGCGCGAGTCAAGGGTAAGGCACTGCCCGTCCATAACTATGAGGTGCTGGGCCTCCAGAAACGCCGCCTCCGCGCGCAGCGCCCGCTGGTCGGCCGGGATGTGGAATGGCAGGCCATCCACACCCTGACCGAGCGGGCCCTGGCCGGCCAGGCGCAAGTGCTCACCGTCACCGGTGAGGTAGGGCTCGGCAAGTCACGCCTCCTCGACGAGGTGACCACCCACTGGAGCGAGCAGCACGCTGCCCTGAGCATTAGCGCCACCTGCCCTTCCTTCGGCAGCCATACCCCCTACCTGCCCTGGCTGGACCTCTTACGCATGCTGTTTGGCCTCAACCCCGCCGACTCCGATCCGGTCAAACTGGAAAAGATCGAGACGCTGCTGCAGGAGATAGACCCCGCCTGGTGCGACTGGAAGACGCTGCTCGGCCGCCTGTTGGGCCTCGACGTCGAAGAGACCAACCTGGTACGTGCCCTCGACGCGCAGACCCGCCAGCGGACGATCTTGCGCGTCGTGACCGGCCTGGTGGATCGCGTCGCCAGCGAGCAGCCCCTGCTGCTGGCCATAGACGACCTGCAATGGGCCGACGACACCTCCATCGAACTGGTCAACCAGGTAGCGCGCCTGGTGACCGGGCGACCATTCCTGTTGGTACTGGCCAACCGGCCGGAGGAATCTACGGCCTCCATTCTTAAGGTCGCCGACCTGCCTCACCACACCGGCCTGTGTCTGAAGGAACTATCCGACGAGGCCAGCCTGCGCCTGCTGGACACCCTGCTGCCGACCACCCCCCGGATGCCAGACCATCTCAAGCGGCTGATCCTGGACAAAGCGCGGGGCAATCCCCTCTTCATTGAGGAAGTCGCCCACTCGCTGATCGAAAACTACCTGACGCTCGACGAAGGGACCGGCACGTATCACGCCCGGCCTGACCTGGAGCAGATCGAGGTGCCCGATTCGGTCAACCGGGTGATCATGAGCCGCATAGACCGGCTGGACGAGAGCAGCCGCAACGTGCTGCGCGTCGCCTCGGTCATCGGCCAGGAGTTCGAGCATTGGCTGCTCAGCGCCATCTACCCGTACCGCCAGGCAGCAGGAGAACTGCGCGAACGATTGGATGAACTATCGCAGCGGGAGATCCTGGAGGGCCGTTATCCTGACCTGATATACCTCTTCCGCCACGTGTTGACCCGCGAGGTGGCCTACGAAAGCCTGCTCTACGCCGACCGCCGCCACCTGCACCGGTCCATCGGCGAGTCTATCGAGGTGCAAAGGGCCGGCCGGCTGGCCGAGTATTGCGAGGTGCTGGCCCATCACTTCGGCCTGGCCGAGGAGTGGGATCATGCCCTGCACTATCACCTGCAGGCCGGCCTCAAGGCCCAGAGTATCTACGCCAACGAGGACGCCATCCACCACTTCCGCCAGGCGCTCAAAGCGGCCGAGCGGGTGCCCGCCAGTGCTGATGCGGGTGAGTACACGCGGGTGAGTACACCCGTGCGCCAACTGGCCGCCCACGAGGGGCTGCACGAAGTGCTGGACACGCTGGGCAACTATGACGAGGCATTGGCCCACCTGCAACGGGCACAAGACCTGGTAATGGCGATGGACTATGCGGGTGAGTACACCGCGGGTGAGTACACCCGTGCGCCGGAGGAAAAGGCCCGTCGCCTGGCCGACCTGTGCCGCAAGACCGCCGCCATCTACGAGAAAAAGAGCGACTACGACGCCGCCTTCGAGTGGCTGCAGGATGGCCTGAGCACACTGGGAGGGCTGGAGACCATCGAGGCGGCGCAAATTTACCTGCTGGGAGGTGGCATCTACCAGCGCCAGGGCAAGCACGAGGAGGCCATCGTCTGGTGTCAGAAGAGCCTCGCCGTGGCTGCTCGCGTTCAGACTCGCGCAAGCCGGCTTGTCTTGGGCAGGGCGTACTATAACCTGGGTGGGATTCACATTCGGCGCGGCGACCTGGAACGCGCGGTACAGTTCTGCCGCCAGAGTGTGCAGGTCTATGAACAGATTGATGACATCGTCGGCCAGTCGCAGGCCCACATCAACCTGGCCAATGCCTACTTCGAGCAAGGGGCCTGGTCCCAGGCCACCGACCACTACCTGCAGGCGCTGGAGATCAAGCGCAAAATCGGCGACGTCTACTACCAGGCCATGATCACACTCAACCTGGGAGGCGTATACCTGAACCAGGGGAACCTCGACCAGGCCAGCACTTATTATCAGCAGAGCCTGGAGATGTGGCAAGACCTGAGTTCTACCTACGCCATCGCCCTGCTGCACAACAACATGGGCATGGTGGCACTACGACGGGGTGATCCCGACGAGGCGCTGGCGCTCTTACAGAAAAGCCTGGCCTTGTTCCAGCAGATCGGTTCCGGGGACTTCCTGGCCGAGGTATACCGGCACCTGGCCGAGGCCCACCTGGGCCGGGCGGAACTGGAGGAGGCGCTGGACGATGCCCGGCAATCGCTGGACCAGGCCCAGGCGCAGGAGATGCGCCTGGAAGAGGGAGCGACCCGCCGGGTCCTGGGGCGAATCTACCTGGCCCGCCGCGAACTGGCCCAGGCGACCCAGGAATTGCGGGAGAGCCTGCACATCCTGGACGCATTGAACAGCCGTTACGAAGTGGGCCAAACCCTGCTTCAACTGGCTCACCTGTACCGGGTACAGGAAGACCAGGTGCAGATGCGCGAAAACCTGGAGCGGGCCAGGGCCATCTTTGAAGAACTGGGCGCCTGCCTCGACCTGGCCCAGGTTCAGGAACTGGCAGCCGGGTAAGAGAGTATCGTGGGCCGGCTCGTCCGCGGCCCAATGCGGGTGAGCACACCCGAGGAGGAATCGCATGAAGCGCGTGAAACGTGGACTCTGGATCATCCTTTCCCTGCTCCTGGCGCTGCTCATCCCTGCTGCCGCCCAGGGGCTGGGAGAGACACAGGCTAGGGTAGCCGAGAACACTCCGGTACCAGAAGCGCCCTCAGGCCCCCCCCCTCTGCCTCAGGACCCATTGGCAGGGGCCTACGCTGCAGATGGCGGTGCTGGCAGCCCGGCCGGGTCAGGTCCCCCCTGGCAGCAATCGCCTGACGGGCACCATCTTCTGCTGGCCAGTGCCCAAACCATGGGCCAGGCGTCCAACGCTGCCCTTCAGGGTGCCGGTGGCCCTGACCTGTTTGGCTACTGGTGGGACGACACGGTGACATACAACTGGATTGACGCGACCAACGGCACCGATACCGGCCTGGGGGGTAGCACCGAAGTCGTAGGGCCGATCTCCTTGCCCTTCTCTTTCAAGTTCTACGAGAATACGTACAACCGGATTTACGTCTCCAAGTACGGATACCTGGGGTTCACCAACGTCAACCTGACGCGCGAGCGAAGCCGCATTCCTTTCCCGAACACCCCCAACAACGTCATTGCCCCCTACTGGGCCCCATTCCTGCTGCGGGAGAGCGGCTACGCAGGTGAAGTCTCGTACATCAGCGGCGGCACGGCTCCCAACCGCTACTTTGTCGTCGAGTGGTACCAGGTTCGAGACCCCGACCAGCCAGCGGCAGTCGTGTTCACCTTCGAGGTGGTTCTGCACGAGAACGGCGACATCCGCTTTCAGTACAACATGATGACGTACGGGAACGATTGGTACTGCGGCCAGGCCGGCATCGAGGATCGCGAGGGCTTCGATGGGCTGGCCTATGGTTCGTTCTGCCAGGAATACACCTCCAACAAGGCGGTTCACTTCTACCGCCCCGAGCCCGCCGCCCGGTTGAAGATTACGCCTCTCTACCAGGGCCGCTTCGTGCGCGCGGGGGAGACGGCCGCCTTCCAGGTGGCCATTCGCAACACCGGCGAAATGGGCAGCGACGTCTATAACCTGTTCGCCATGGCAGCGGAGGGATGGGGGATGAGTCTCTCCGCTGCCGCAGGTCTCCCGCCCCTCGCCGACAGCGACGGTGACTATGCACCAGACACCGGCCCCCTGCCCCAGGGCGGTACGTTCACCGTCACCGTCATGGTTACCGCGCCCGCCGGGGCCGTCCTGGGCGACGCCAGGGACAACCCGTTGATCGTGTGCTCCTCGCTCAATCCAGACGAGTGCAAGACTGTCACTTTGCAGACCGCCATCCCCGTCCCCTTTGCGCAGGTCCTGCGCGACGACGCCGACGGAGCCATGAGCCTCTACCTGGTTCAGCCCGGCGCCCAGGCCTTGAAGAAGACGACACCCGACAAGCATAACGGCTACGAGTTGGCGGTGGCCGAGATGTCCAACGGCTTCGCCTACTTCTGGGCCAGGAGCCGCCTCGTGGGGAGCCTAACCGTCCGCGAGATCGAATACACCTTGCTGGATCGCTATGGCAACCCGAAGAGGGGAGTCAGCAGGCTGGCCGACCACTCGGGGGCGACGATGCACACCTACGACTACGCCCCTGCGATAGCCGTGGCTCCAGATGGCCGCATCGGCGTGCTGTGGTACCGCTATCTGTGGAACAGCAGCACCTCCCAGTTCAACTACAACGTGTTCTTTGCTGTCCTGAGCAGTTCGGGCGACCTGGCCTTCGGTCCCGTAAACCTGACCAGCAACAACGCCTGGGGACCATGGGGCGGGCTGAACCTGCCCCAATTCCTGTGGGCCCACATCGCGGCCACCGACGACAATCGTTTCGTTCTGACCTGGTTGCGGAAACATCAGGGGAGCAATGGCGAAGTAGATGACGTTTATTACGCGGTGCGCAGTAGCAGCGGGGCCGCGGTCAGGGGCGTCACCCGGCTCACCAGCGACACCGAAGGGGAGAACGATGGCTTCCATGGGCCGAACGTCGCACGCCTGTCGGGGAACCGCGCCCTGCTCGTTTTCCAGCGCGCAGGAGGCTATGGGGACATGGTCTATGCGGTGCTGGATAGTAGCGGCGCTCTGTTCAAGCCGGTGACGGAACTGACCAACGATGGGGGCACCTTTTGGGACTGGGGCTGGCCCGACGCCGCCCAACTGAGCGATGGCCGCATCGTCGTGGCCTGGACGATGGACGAGGATCCAACCGCTGGGATAACCCCTCGACTGCGCTATGCCGTGTTGGGCAGCAGTGCCGATAACTACAGTCGCCTCGCCGGCCCCTTCGCGCTGAGCGCGCCGGCTGCCTCCACGGGCGACGATCAGGTTTCTATCGCCACGGACAATGCCGGACACGCGATCCTGACCTGGAGAGATTACGACGACGACTATCGCGGCAACCTGTACTATACGCTGGTAGACGGCAGCGGCGCGCAACTCACGCCAGCGATGGTTTTCTACACCAGTCAAGCCTCCCAACCAACCATTGACACCAGCGACAGGGGCTACGGCAACACCTCTTACGCGCCTGGTCCCCACGAGCCGAACGACACCTGGCAGCAGGCCTATAGCATCAGCCCCAGGCTGACCTATCAGAGTACCATCGGCCACGAAAGGGACCTGGACTGGTTCAAGTTGAACGTCGGCGCGGCTCAGATCATCACTGTCAGCCTGACCAGCCTGCCCGCCGACTACGACCTGGTGCTCTTTACCAACCTGATCACGCCGACCCAGGAGAGCACCGTCGTCGGCGACCTGCAGGACTCGACGGACGTAGACGCCACCGGGCAGATGAACGCGATTGGGCAGATGAACGCCATCGGGCAGATGAATGCCATCGGGCAGATGAATGCGATCGGGCAGATGAATGCCATCGGGCAGATGAACGCCATCTCGGCCAGGGCGGGCCTGGAAAACGAGCAGGCGGTGGCCCGCATGCGCACCCCAGGCACGCTCTACATCCTGGTACTCTCCAGCAACGGGCAGTTCAGCCCTGCACCGTACACGCTGTCCACCCAAACCGGGCCGCTGCCGGCAGCGCCTTCCTGCGATAACTTGTTCACCTACTCCCCTGGTCCGGCCGCTTCCGTCTACACCGGCAAGAGCGTCATCACCTCCCCACTCACGCTCATCCTGGTCAACAAACTACGCCTGGACCGCGCCTACGACACGGCCGCCACCGCCAGCCTGATGTCGGCGCTGGAGAGCCTGGCCGACGATGCCACCGTTCAGGGAGTGATCGTCCCGGTGGAGAACACGCTCGCCGTGGCCAACGCCTACGACGTTTGGGATACCGGCAACGCCTGCAACCCCCAGGCCGCCAACCAGGTGGCGGAGGAGGTCAAGAGAATCGTGAGCGAATACGTGGCCGCGTATCCGAACATGCGCTACCTGGTGATCGTCGGCGACGACCTGATGATGCCCTTTTATCGCGTGCCGGACGACGGCGCCATCGCCAACGAGGCGGCCTACGCCGCCCGCTCGGCCGTGGACCCGAAAACCCCTGCCCGCGCTGCGCTCGAGCAGGGCTACATCCCGACCGACGACTTTTACGCCGACCACACACCGCTCCGATGGCGCAGCCGCGAACTGTTCGTCCCCGACCTGGCCGTCGGCCGCCTGGTGGAGACACCTGCCGAGATCGAAACGATGGTCCAAGCCTTCCTGGCCTACGACCTGGCCAAGCCCACCACCGGCCTGGTGAGTGGCTACGACTTCCTGACAGACAGCGCCCAGGCCATCGGCAAAGCGCTGGACCAGGCCGGCCTGACCGTCACGCCCCTCATCCGCGACGACTGGACCGCCGGCGACCTGCGGGACTACTGGCTGGAGCGCCCCAGAGACCTGGCCTCGATCAACGCCCACTTCGACCACTGGCAGGCCATCCCGGCCACGGGGACAGAGACGGTGGACACAAAAGACGTCGAAGCGGCCACGGCCAGCATGAGCGGCACACTCAGTTTTTCTATGGGCTGCCATTCGGGTTTCAGCGTCCACGACGCCCACGCAACCTCGGGCTACCCGCTCGACTTCGCCCAGGCGCTGGCCCGCAAGGGGGCCTGGTGGATCGGCAACACCGGCTACGGCTACGGCATGGACGACGCCATCGCCTTCACCGAGCGGCTGATGCACCTCTTCGCACAGCGGCTCACCGGCGGTGGGGAGATGCCGGTGGGCCAGGCGCTGCGCTGGGCCAAGCGGACCTACCTGGGCCGCGTGCCTTCTGGCGGCTTCGGCACCTACGACGAAAAGGCCCTGATCGAGGCCACGCTATATGGCCTGCCCATGTACCGCGTCTCCACGCCCGCCGGTCCACGAGCACTGGAGGGGGCTGTGCAAGGGGCTCTGCTCAGCGCCAGCAGCCTGCCGACCGAGACTATCTCCCTCAACCTAGCGTCCTCGTTCCAGTTGCAGACCACCGGCTCCGGCAACTATTATGCCATCGGCGGCGAGGTGCAGGCCAGCCCCGGCCGTCCGCTCCAGCCCCGCACCAGTGCCCTGATACCGGATAGAGCATGGCAGACTCCCCACGGGGCGGTGCTGGCCAGCGCCACCGCCGTCTACACCGCCGGCTTCAATCCCCTCATCTCCCATCCCGTGACCGACACGACGCTCAGCGAACCCGCGTTCGAGGCTGACGCCTGGGTCCCGGACAGCCTGTGGGCAGTCAACCGGTTGGGAGACGAGGCACGCCTGGTCGTGGTGCCGGCCCAGTTCCAGGGGAATCAGGACAGCGGCACGCTGCGGCGCTTCACGGCGCTCCAGTTCCAGGTTTACTATGCGGACGCGTTTGATACCGACTTCTCGTCGCCAATCGTCTGGATGGTGACGGGCGTGGCCGTGGGAAACCAGGCGGACTTACAGGTCACCGCCCAGGATAGTTCCGGCGTCGAGCGGGTGCTGATGGTCTACACCCAGACTGGTACCAATTGGGTGAGCCGTGACTTGGCGTACAACCCCACCCTGGATCGCTGGGAGACCCGCTTGACGGGGTTGGCCGGCCCGTTCTTCTACTTCGTCCAGGCCGTGGACGGCGCGGGCAACGTGACGGTCACGTCGAACAAGGGGCTGTTCTTCGAGCCGATCCGTCGCAACGTCTACCTGCCGCTCGTGATCCGGACCTACTGACCTCAGTAGATTCTCGTAAATCCTCGTAGGTCACGCTTGCAGCGTGACGGCACCCCCATCCGGGAACCGTCACGTTACAAACGTGACCTACGTCCGCGGCTCAGAGAGGATTCACCCGCCATACAGCGACTGATAATCCGGGCCCTCCCGCAAGGAGACGAGATCGGGATCCTGCTTCGACCATTC
>Ga0307377_10000066_pt1 | contig 150272 bp, 166 predicted proteins | sample TR3MG_FD_202535 | JGI IMG/M metagenome (GOLD analysis project Ga0307377, IMG submission 202535) | Soil microbial communities from Risofladan, Vaasa, Finland - TR-3 | ecosystem: Environmental > Terrestrial > Soil > Coastal area > Acid sulfate soil | place: Finland: Risofladan, Vaasa... | reverse complement strand
GACCCATCGGCGGGGGATGGGGGTCATCAAATCAATGATTTAGCGGAATCAGGGGCTTCTACCGTCTCGTCCTGACCTGCGCGAGCTTTTTGGGAAGCTCAGGTAATGCCACTATACGACGCCCGCGCGGTAGAATTCGGCATGATACTGAAACTCATGTCCCACGGATAGAAAAGAAGTGATTGAACTGGTCATCAATGGCGAAACCCGCAGTTTTCCTGCGCCGCTTACCCTGAGTCAACTGATCGAGTCGCAGGACTTGACGGGAAAACGCATCGCTGTCGAAAGAAATGGCGAGATCGTCCCGCGCAGCCGGCATGCCAGCACCTCGCTGGTCAGCGGCGACCGCCTGGAAATCGTCGTCGCTGTCGGCGGCGGCTGAAACGGGTGAGGCGTGAGGGGTAAGGGGTGAGGTGCGAAGCCCAGCCTGAGTCCTTCCTTCTCATCCCCGTGTCTTACCCCTTACCCCTCACGCCTCACCTGAATTTTATGAACCCTCTCGTCATCGCCGGAAAATCCTATGCCTCCCGTCTGCTGGTCGGCACCGGCAAGTACCAGGATTTCGAACAGACCCGGCGCGCGGTCGAGGCCTCGGGCGCGGAAATCGTCACCGTCGCCATCCGCCGCACCAATATCGGCCAGGATGCCGGCCAGCCCAGCCTGCTCGACGCGCTGCCGCCGTCGAGATACACCTATCTGCCCAACACTGCCGGCTGCTACACGGCGGACGACGCGATCCGCACGCTGCGTCTGGCGCGCGAACTGCTCGATGGCCATGCGCTGGTCAAACTGGAGGTGCTGGGCGACGCCGAATCGCTCTATCCCAACGTGGCCGAAACGATCAAGGCCGCCGAGGTGCTGGTGAAGGATGGTTTCCAGGTGATGGTCTACACGTCGGACGACCCCATCGCCGCCAAACAGCTGGAAGACATCGGCTGCGTCGCGGTGATGCCGCTGGCGAGCCTGATCGGCTCCGGCATGGGCATCCTCAATCCGTGGAACCTGCAGATCATCATCGACCGTCTTTCGGTGCCGGTGATCGTCGACGCCGGCGTCGGCACTGCCAGCGACGCCACCATCGCGATGGAGCTCGGCTGCGACGCGGTGCTGATGAATACCGCGATCGCCGGCGCCGGCAATCCGGTGCTGATGGCCTCGGCGATGAAGAAGGCGGTGGAAGCCGGGCGCGAGGCCTTCCTGGCCGGCCGCATGCCGAAGAAAATCTACCAGGCCAGTCCCAGTTCGCCGACCAGCGGCCTCATTACCGGTAGCAAATAACAGCATGACGACCGACACCGGTGCGCACCCGCGCATTCGTTCCTATGTGCTGCGCGCCGGGCGCGTCGGTTCCGGCCAGGCGCGCGCGCTGGCCGAGATCGGGCCGCAGTTCATGCTGCCGTACCAGTCCGGCTTGCTCGATCTCGATGCCGCCTTCGGCCGCAGTGCCCCCCGCATCCTGGAAATTGGTTTCGGCATGGGCGAGGGGCTGGCCGGGATTGCCGCTGCCCATCCCGAGAACGACTATCTCGGCGTCGAGGTCCATACGCCCGGCGTGGGTGCGCTCCTGAAGCAGCTCGGCGAGCGCGGCCTCACCAACGTGCGCGTCATTCAGTACGACGCCGTCGAGGTGCTGACCTGCATGCTGGCGCCGGCCAGCCTCGCCGGCATCCACATCTTCTTTCCCGACCCCTGGCACAAAAAGCGCCACCACAAGCGCCGCCTGGTCCAGCCACCGTTGGTGAGCCTGCTGGCCAGCCGCCTGCAGCCTGGCGGCTATATTCATCTGGCGACTGACTGGCAGGACTACGCCGAGCAGATGCTGGCGGTGCTCGGTGCCGAGCCGCTGCTCGCCAACACCGTGGCGGATTACGCGCCGCGCCCCGACACCCGCCCGCTCACCAAATTCGAGCAGCGCGGCATCCGTCTGGGCCATGGCGTATGGGACCTGGTGTTTCGCCGGGCCTGATTCGTACCGTCATGCGGCTATGATGCCGGCATGGACATCCTTGCCCTCGTCAAATCCACATTCGCGCTGTTTGCCATCGTCGACCCGGTCGGCGTCATTCCTCTTTTCTTCCTCGCCACCCAGGGCTATACGCTGGCGCAACGTCACGCAGCAGCGCGAATTGCAGCGCTGACAGTGCTGGGCGTGCTGACACTGTTTACCTTCGCCGGCGAGCCCTTGCTGCTGTTTTTCGGTATCCGCCTTGCTGCCTTCTCGGTGGCGGGCGGCCTGCTGCTGCTGTTGCTGGCGCTGTCGATGGTGGGGGCGCAAATCAGCCCGCAGCGGCAGACCGAGGACGAGGCGCAGGAGGCAGAAGAGAAGGATTCGGTCGGTGTGGTGCCGCTGGGGGTGCCGCTGCTGGCGGGGCCGGGTGCGATCACCCATGTGATCGTGGCGGCGGGCGCGGCGCAGGGCGATGCGCTGCATCAAGGTCTGCTGCTGATCCCGGTGGTGCTGGTTGCCCTGTCGGTATGGCTGGCGTTTCGTGCCGCGCCGATGATCGCGCGGCGCCTTGGAAAAACCGGGATTCATGTCGTCACGCGCCTGATGGGGCTGATCATCGCGGCGATCTCGGTCGAGATGATCGCGAGCGGCCTGGGCAAGCTGTTTCCGGGCTTGCTGGCTTGACAGAGTGTGCACTCTTCTGTCATCCCCGCGTTCTATGATGTATCCATAGTGGGCACGATTGCCGTGCCGGCCAGGCATTCATTTTCAAGGAGTCGAGTATGGAATTCGGTATCGTCGGACTGGGCCGCATGGGCGGCAACATGGCGCGGCGCCTGGCGCGCAAGGGCATCAGGATCGCGGTTCACAACCGCAGCCATGCGGTGAGCGAGGCCATCGCGGCGGAAACCGGCCATCTCGCCAGCGCCACCCTGCAGGAAATGGTGGCTGCCCTGCAGGCGCCGCGTGTTGTCTGGCTGATGCTGCCGGCGGGCGAGGCGAGCGCCGCCGCGCTCGAGTCGCTGCTGCCCTTGCTGGCGCCGGGCGATCTTGTCGTCGACGGTGCGAATGCGCACTTCAAGGACGATGCGCCGCGCGCGGTGCGTTGCGCAGAATATGGCGTCGAGTTTGCCGACGCCGGCGTCTCGGGCGGCGTATGGGGGCTCGACAACGGTTACTGCATTATGTTCGGCGGCAGCAATGCGGCGGCTGCGCGCCTGAAGCCCTACATGGAAGCGTTGGCGCCGACGCCGACCACCGGCTGGCTGCATACCGGTCCGGTGGGATCGGGACATTACGTCAAGATGGTTCACAACGGCATCGAGTACGGCATGATGCAGGCCTTCGCCGAGGGCTTTGCGCTGATGCAGGCCAAGCCCGATTTCGCCCTCGACCTGGCAGCGATCGCCGAATTGTGGCGTCACGGTAGCGTGGTGCGCTCGTGGCTGCTGGATCTGACGACGGATTTTCTGGCACAGGATCAGACGCTCGAATCTATCGAGCCTTTCGTGTCGGATTCTGGCGAGGGCCGCTGGACGACGCTCGCATCGGTCGAGCAGGGTGTGCCGACGCCGGTGATGACGCTCGCGCTGATGATGCGCTTCGCCACTCAGGGCAGGAACGATTACGCGGCAAAAATGCTGGCCAAGATGCGCCAGGGCTTTGGCGGCCACGCCGTCAAGGAGGGCTGAGATGAACCTGGGCAAGAACGATTCGGCAGATAATCTGCCGTGTACATTTGTAATTTTTGGTGCGACTGGAAACCTCGCGTCCAACAAGCTCCTGCCCGCGCTGTATCACCTGGAAGCTGCTGCACGGCTGACGGAGTCGCTCACGATCATCGCATTTTCGCGGCGCGACTGGACGACGGAAGTTTGGCGTGAGCACATGCGAAAAACGCTCGCGGGCAACATCAAGGGCTCGCTCGATACGCCGGTGTTCGAACGCTTCATTGCGCGCTTCAGCTATTTCAAGGGCGACCTCAACGACATCGCCGCCTACCGCGCGCTGGCCGAGCGGCTGCCGCCCGAATCGGCGTGCTCGAGCGCGGTGTTCTACCTTGCCATCAAGCCGGCGGAATTCGGTGCGGTGATCCAGAACCTTGAAGCCGCGGGGCTCAACAAGCCACGCGGCCTGCACCGGGTGGTGATCGAAAAGCCGTTTGGTGAAGACCTCGAGTCGGCGCAGATGCTCAATCGCCTGCTGCACCAGCATTTCGACGAGGAGCAGGTGTACCGCATCGATCACTTTCTTGGCAAGGAAACGGTGCAGAACCTGCTCGTCTTCCGCTTCGCCAACACGCTGATCGAGCCCCTGTGGAACCGCAACTTCATCGACCATGTGCAGATCACCGTGGCCGAGTCGATCGGCATCGAGAATCGTGCCGACTACTACGATCGCGCCGGCGCGCTGCGCGACATGCTACAAAACCATTTGATGCAGTTGCTGACCGTGGTCGCGATGGAGCCGCCCGTTGCGCTCGAAGCCGACGCGCTGCAGGACGAGAAGGTGAAGGTGCTGCGCTCGATCCGCCCGATCGCCAAGCGTGCGGTGCACGCACATGCGCTGCGCGCGCAATACACGCGTGGCACCATCGATGGCAAGCCCGTGGTCGGCTACCAGCAGGAAGAAAACGTCGAGCTGAATTCCATCACCGAAACCTTTGTCGCCGCCAAGTTCTACATTGATAACTGGCGCTGGCGCGGGGTGCCGTTTTACTTGCGCACCGGCAAGCGCATGCCGCACCAGACCTCGATGATCGCGATCCGCTTCCGCCATCCGCCGCAGCAGCTGTTCCGCGAAACTCCGCTCGAGTCGGTCGATCCCAACTGGATCCTGCTATCGATCCAGCCCGACGAATCGATGCGCATGGAAATCCACGTCAAGCAGCCCGGGCTCGACATGGACACCCGTCTGATGCAGATGAACGCGAGTTTCCTGAAGACCGATGAGCAGACGCTCGACGCCTACGAAACCCTGTTGCTCGACGTCATCGAGGGCGACCGTTCGCTGTTCCTGCGCTTCGACGAAATCGAATGGGCGTGGCGGGTGGTCGATCCCATCCTCAATCACTGGGCGATCGAGCGCGAATACATCCCGACCTATCCCGCCGGTAGTTGGGGGCCGGCCGATGCCAACCGTCTGTTCGACAGCGACGATCAAATCTGGCGCAACGAATTGTGATGTTGCCCGAATGGCGGGTGTTTGCCGATGCCGACGCGCTCGTGGCGGCGCTGGCCGATGCGCTGCGCATGGAGGCTGAAACCGCTATCGCCGCGCGCGGCGTGTTCCATCTGGTGCTGGCGGGCGGCACCACCCCGCTGGCGCTCTATCGCGCGCTGGCTGACCGGCGCGCGGGCGATGCGCGTTGGCAGGTCTGGTACGGCGACGAGCGCTACCTGCCAGCCGGCCATCCCGAGCGCAACAGCGTCATGATCGAAGCCGCCTGGCTTGCCGCGTCAAGCATCTCGCCCGAAAACCGTCGCCCGATCCCGGCCGAACGCGGTGCGCGCGAGGCCGCCGCGGCGTATGGCGAGTGGCTGGAAGGCGTGGGCGATTTCGATGTCGTGCTGCTCGGCATGGGCGAGGATGGCCATACCGCCAGCCTTTTTCCCGGACACGATTGGGGCGCTGCGCCAGGCAGCCCCGACGTACTCGCTGTCCTCGACGCGCCGAAACCGCCGCCGGAACGCGTAAGCCTGTCGGTGGCGCGACTGAATCGCAGTCAGCGCGTGTGGTTCGTAATCACCGGTCCGGGCAAGCGGGAAGCACTGACGCGCTGGAAAAACGGCGAGACGCTGCCGGTATCTACGGTGCGGGGCAAATTGGACACCGTGGCCTGGCTGGACGCAGCAGCCTGGCCGGCAGAGGAATAATCAGTCGGTGGCGTTGGATTTCGACGCCGCCGTTTTTTTGGGCGTGCTCGTCGCTGCCGCGAGCATCGCCTGCCGTGTCGCCGGCGTTTCCAGGCTGATGCGGCCGAGCATGCCGCTGCGGTAATCGGTGAGCAGGATCATCGCCGCTTTCTCCAGGTCGAGCTCGCCGCCGCGTCCTTTCAGGATGCAGCCGCGTTTTTTCGCCACCGCCTCCAGCACCCCGGTCGCATCGAGTCCTTCCAGGGCAAAGCCGTAGCGCGCCTTCAGCAGGGCCGGATAGCGCTCCAGCAGGATGCCGGCCAGAAACACCGCCACCTCCTCGTCGATCACTGCATTGCGGCCGATCGCGTGGCTGGCCGCCAGCATGAAGCCGTCGGTGTCGTGCTCGATCTTCGGCCAGGTCATCCCCGGCGTGTCGACCAGGATCAGGCGCGGCGACAGGTTGATGCGCTGTTGCGATTTGGTCACCGCCGGTTCGTCGCCTACCGCCGCGACCTTGCGCTTCACCCAGGTGTTCATCAGCGTCGACTTGCCGACGTTGGGGATGCCCATGATCATCAGGCGTAGCGGCTTGAAGGTGTCGTCGCGGTGCGGCGCCAGCTTCTGCGCCAATGTCGGCAGCTTGGCCACGTCGGATGCTTTCTTGGCGGAAATCGCCACCGCCAGCACGCCGGGCTGCCTGTTGAAATAGTCGAGCCAGGCGCGTGTCGCCTCCGGGTCGGCCAGATCGGCCTTGTTCAACAGCTTGAGGCAGGTGCGCTGGCGATGCAGACGCAGCTCGTGAATCATCGGATTGCTGCCCGCTTCCGGCAGGCGGGCGTCGAGCACCTCGACCACCACGTCGATCTGCGCCATCGTCTCCGCGGCCTTCTTGCGCGCGGTGGTCATGTGACCGGGGAACCACTGGATAGGCATGGGATGTGTCGTATCAGGAAAGGCGCAGCATTATCCCACCCCTCAACCCGCACCGCCTCCGCTGCCCATCCCATGCGCCGCCTGCAGCACCAGCGTATCGAAATCCGCTGCGCTCATGAGCCCGCGTTCGGCGACGATGTCGCGCACCGGTCGGCCGGATTTTTCCGATTCCTTGGCGACTTCGGCGGCCTGGTTGTAGCCGATCTGCGTGTTGAGCAGGGTGGCGAGCGCGACGCTCTGGTGGATGAAGAAGGCGCACCTTTCGCGGTTGACGACGATGCCCTTGAGGTTCTTTTCGGTGGTTGCGTTCATCGCATTGGTGAGCCAGTCCATGGCGTCGAACAGCGCGCTGCCGAGCGCCGGCATCATTACGTTGAGTTCCATCTGCCCGGCCTGCACCATGAACGAGACGGCGGCGTCCTGTCCCAGCACCTGGTAGCACACCTGGTTCAGCATCTCGAACATCACCGGGTTGACCTTGCCGGGCATGATGGAAGACCCCGGTTGCACCGGCGGCAGCTGGATTTCGCCAAGACCCGTACGCGGGCCGGAGGCGAGCAGGCGCAGGTCGTTGGAGATGCGGGTGAGTTCGAGCGCGAGGTTGCGGATTTCACCCGACAGCCGCGCGAGGTCGTTCATCGACTGCATCTGCGCGACCAGCTGGCCGACGCGGATAGGTTCGCCGGTGAGCTTCGCCAGTTCGGCAGCAGCGCGCGTCGCGTAGTCGGGCGAGGTGTTGAGCCCGGTGCCGGCGGCGGAGCCGCCCAGGCCGATTTCGCACAGCGCCGGGCGCACCGCGTCGAGCGCGGCGGCGCAGCGGGAAAGCGTCCACGCATAGCCGGCGAATTCCTGCCCCAGGGTAGTCGGCACCGCATCCTGCAGATGGGTGCGGCCGGATTTCACCGTGTCCTTCTCGCGCTCGGCCAGGCGGCTGAATTCGGCAGCCATGCCGTGCACTGCCGCGGTCAGGCGCGGCAGCTTGGCCAGTACGGCGAGGCGTATTGCAGTGGGAATGGTGTCGTTGGTCGACTGCCCCATGTTGACGTCGTCGTTGGGATTGACCGGCTGGTACGCGCCTTTTTCGCCGCCCAGCGCCACGCTGGCGAGATTGGCGATGACTTCGTTGCTGTTCATGTTGTGGCTGGTGCCGGCGCCCGCCTGGAAGCGGTCGACCACGAACTGATCGGCATGCTCGCCGGCGATGATTTTCTCGCAGACAGCGACGATGGCATCGCATTTTTCTTCGGACAGCCAGCCGGGTTGGCAGTTGGCGTGCGCGGCGGCAAGCTTGATCCGCACGTGCGCTAGTACGAAATCATCATCCGGGTGGCGTCCGGAAATGGGAAAATTGGCGACAGCGCGTGCAGTCTGTGCGCCATACCACGCGTCCCTGGGAACCTTGACCTCGCCGAGCGAGTCTTTCTCAATGCGAAATTCGTTCATGGTGGAAAATAATGCAGACGTTACAAAGCGTTCGATTTTATCCGATGTGGCTGGCCGGATTGCTGTTGGCGCTTGCGTCGTCGTCGTGGGTGCAGGCAGCGGATTTCAAAGTGACCGATACCGATGGCAAGATCCACACGCTGTCCGGCTACAAGGGGAAATGGGTGTTGGTGAATTACTGGGCGACCTGGTGCCCGCCTTGCCTGGAGGAAATTCCCGACCTGATTGCGCTGCATGGGGACAAAAAGAACAACCTCGTCGTCATCGGCGTGGCCATGGATTACCGAAATGCCAGGCAGGTGACCGATTTTGCCAACGGCCTGCTGGTTGACTACCCCATCGTGCTGGGCACCCCGGAGATCGTGAGACAGATCGGGCCGGTGCAGGGTTTGCCGACCACCTACCTGTATAACCCGGACGGTAAAATGGTCGCACAGCAAGTGGGCTTGATTACCCGCGCGGCAGTGGAAAGCTACATCGCCGGCAAACCGGCCCGCCCAAAAAAATAACACTACCTGCAAACCAAGGAGACATCCATGCGCCAGCTGCTTATCGTGTTTTTCATGCTTTTTTCTGCATCTGCCTGGGCGGAAACGCGCGATCCAGCCAACCATTTTTTCCAGCCCAAATTCGGCGATTTTCAGGCCGATCTGCAGGAAGCCAAAAAGCAGGGCAAGAAAGGTATTTTCCTGTTTTTCGAAATGGACGACTGTCCGTTTTGCGAGCGCATGAAGACCACCATTCTCAACCAGGCCGAGGTGCAGGATGCCTTTCGCGCAAAATTTCTGGTGTATTCGATCGACGTCAACGGCGATACCGAAATGACCGATTTCCAGGGCAAGGACACCAGCGAAAAGGCCTTCGCCTTTGCAAACCGCGTGCGTGCCACGCCGACGCTCCTGTTCTTCGACCTCGACGGCAAGCTGATTACGCGCCACACCGGCCCCACCAAGGACAAAGCCGAGTTCCTGCTGCTCGGCCGGTATGCCGCGGAGGGCGCCTACGCGACCCAGCCCTTCGCCAAGTATAAGCAAGGTAAATGAGGCGCGCCGCGTGGAGTGCGCTGCTGGCGTGTGCGTTGTCCGCCACGGCGGCGGCGGAACGGTTGACGCTGGACGAGGCGCTGGCGGCGGTGAGCGCCGCCCATCCTGACCGCCGCGTGGCGGAGAGCGAGCTGGCGCTGTCGCGCGCCGACCGTGAACAGGCGGCAAGCCGGCAGGATTTCAGCCTGTTTCTGGACGGCAGCCTGCGTAGGGGACGCCAGCCCGATGACGACTGGAAGCCCGACAATATCGGCCGCATCGTGGCGCGCAAGCCCTTGCTCGATTTCGGCCGCAGTAGCCAGGCGGTCGCTGCGGCGGACCAGGAGATCGCAGCCCGCCAGGCAGCGCTCTTCAATGTCGAGAACCTGCGCCGCATCGACATCATGGCGCGCTACTTCGACGTACTGCTGGCCGACCAGCAGTACGTCGTCGACAACGAGTTCATGACAGTGGCCTATCTCGACTGGGACAAGGCCAGAGAACGTTTCGAGCTGGGAATCGGCAGCCGTCCCGATCTGTTGCGGCTGGAAGCGTTCTACCAGGACTGGCGTGAACGCCGCAGCGCCAGCCAGCTGCGCATGCGCAGCACACGGCAGAAACTGACCCATACTATTTATCGCCCCGGCAAGCTGCCCACCGAACTGGTCGATCCCGAACTTAAGGACAACGCCCGGCCGCTGCCGGAATATGAATCCCTGCTGCCCTGGGTGATGGCCAGGAACCCGCGCGTACTGACGCTGCAGGCGCAGGCAGGGGCGGCAGACGCGCGGCTTGCCGCTGTGCGTGCGGAGCGCAATCCGACCCTGGATGCTGAAGTGATCGGCGGCGGTTATAGCCGCGAATCGTCCACCCGCGACGAACTCAGCGCGGGGCTGGTGTTCAATATCCCCCTTTATCAGGGCAGGCGCGTGGATGCCCGGATGGAACGCGAACGGGCGCAAAAGGAACGCAGCGTTGCCGAACTGGAAAAACTCAAGCTCGACCTGGCGGACACCCTGCTCGCCACGCTGCAGGAGATCGAATGGCTGCGTGACAGCGGCCGTCCCGCCGCCGGCAAACAGGTGGAATACCGCGACTGGGCGCTGGAGCGTGCGCGCGCCGAATACGAACTCGAACTGAAAACCAATCTGGGAAGCAGCATGGCCGAAACACAGGCGGCGCAGCTGCGCCACAAGCAGGTCGAATACCGTCTGGCGCTCGCGCTCGCCCGGCTGGAAGCATTGTCCGGTGGCAGCCTGCCGCCTGTTGAGGGAGCACAGTAATGAAACAACGCATTGTGGCGATCGCACTGGCCGGGTTTTGCCTGGGGGGGGGCGGCCCGCTATGGGCGGCAGGGCAGGTCGAACTCACCACCCGTGTGTCCGGCGTGGTCGAGGAAGTCCTGGTCAAGCCCGGGCAGCGCGTGAAGAAGGGGACGGTGCTGCTGCGTCTCGACAAGACCGTGCTGCAGGCCCGGCTCGACGAGGCGACGGCGGAGCAGGCGCGAGCGGATGCCGACGAGGAGGATGCCGGGCGCGATCTGGAGCGGGCGGAGGAACTGTTCAACCGCACCGTGTCGTCGACCAGCGAACTCGAAGCTGCCACGCTGCGTCACGCACGCGCGAAAGCCGCCCTGTCGGGCGCCAGTGCGCGTCGCGTGATTGCGCAGAAGAACCTCGCCGACGCCGAATTGAGGGCGCCGTTCAACGGTGTTGTCAGTTCGGTGCCGGGTGGGCCGGGCACCGTGGTAGCGGCGGACTGCCAGCCGAAGCCGCTGGTTGTCCTGGATTCGGGGCAGCCCTGATCCGCCGGGTCGAGGCGGGGCGTATTAGACCGGCGTGAATGCCGGCACCCCACCCGGCAGCCACCCGGTCAGGGTGGGAAAAAGCTTCAGCTGCGCGATGCAGTGGAGGTGTCGGCCGATTGGGTGCGGGGCACGTAATCCCAGTGGCGCTTCCAGGCGCCGACGACGAGATTGGGGTACTCGGGGCGACCCAGACTGCCGTTGTAGCGGCCCAGCGCACGGAATAAATCGCCGCGCTCGATGTCGATGTAGTGGCGCAGGATCAGCGCGCCGTAACGCAGATTGGTACGCAACTGGAACAGATTATGGTCGGGGTTGCCGATGGCCTTGACCCAGAACGGCATCACCTGTGTGTAGCCGCGCGCGCCCACCGGCGACACCGCATATTTGCGGAAGCCGCTTTCGACCTGGATCAGCCCCAGCATCAGTTGTGGGTCGACCCCGGCGCGTGAGGCCTCCCAGTGCAGGGTGGTCAGAAACTCCAGCCGTTCGGCCTCATTCGGGATGCGCTTGGCGAGCCGGCGCGACATTTCCTTCAGCCAGGCCGCCTCATCCGCGATATGGCGAAACGCGGTGCGGCTGACCGCGGTGTCGGCCAGTCCGCGCTGCAGGGACGAACGCACATTGGCCGACATCGCTTCCTCGCGCTGCCCGCCCGCCTGCACGGGCAGGGCAAGCAGCAGGGTGGCAATCAAGAGGCCGGTGTGCGTGGTCTTCTTCATGTCAGCTTTCCAGTAAACCTTTCAAAAATTTCGTTGCGTCGGCCAGCGCGATTTTTTGCGCTTCGCTGCTTTGACCCGGCGCGGCGCGGCGCGGCTGGTACTCGATCACGCCGTCCGCGAGACCGCGCTCGCCCACCGTGACGCGGTGTGGAATGCCGACCAGTTCGGCATCGGCAAACATCACACCGGGGCGCTCGTCGCGGTCGTCCAGCAACACGTCGAAGCCGGCGGAACCCAGTTCGGCATACAACGTATCGGCGGCGTGTCTAACTGCCTCGCTCTTGCCGTAGCCGATGGCCACAACCACGAGCAAGAAAGGTGCCATGGTTTTAGGCCAGATGATGCCGCGGTCGTCGTGGTTCTGCTCGATGGCCGCGGCCACGATGCGCGACACGCCGATGCCGTAGCAGCCCATTTCCATTGCCTGTGGCTTGCCCGTCTCGTCCAGATAGGTGGCATTCATCGCTTGCGAATACGTGCTGCCGAGCTGGAATACGTGGCCGACCTCGATGCCGCGGCACAGCTGCAGCGTGCCCTGGCCGTCGGGACTGGGGTCGCCGGATGTCACATTCCTTATATCGGCTACAAAGTCGGGTTCCGGTAGGTCACGCGCAAAATTAACCCCGGCCAGGTGATATTTCGGCTTGTTGGCGCCGCAGACAAAATCGCTCATCGCGGCGACTGTGCGGTCGGCGATGACCTTGATTTTGGCGCGGTCGATTTCGACCGGCCCCAGGAAACCGGGTGGGCAGTCGAAAACCGCGCGGATTTCGGTTTCGTTTGCCAGCCGGAAATCCGCCATGCCGGGGAGTTTGCCGAACTTGACTTCGTTCAGCATGTGGTCGCCGCGCAGCAGGACGACGACCAGCTTTTCGTCGGCCATGACGGCGATGAGCTTGACGGTGCGGGCCAGCGGGATGTCGAGCAGGGCGGCGACGTCCTCGCAGGTGATCTGTTTTGGCGTAGCCACCTCGCGCAGCGTTTCCTGCGGCGCGGCGCGCCGCGCCGCGGGGGCAAGCGCCTCGGCCAGTTCGACGTTGGCCGCATAGTCCGAATCCGGACTGTAGGCGATCAGATCCTCGCCGGAGTCGGCCAGCACGTGGAATTCGTGCGAGGCGGAGCCGCCGATGGCGCCGGTGTCGGCGGCCACGGCGCGGAACGTCAGCCCCAGCCGGCTGAAAATCCGTCCATAGGCGTCGTACATGGTCTGGTAAGTGGCAGCAAGGCTGTCCTTACCGGCGTGGAAGGAGTAGGCGTCTTTCATCAGAAATTCGCGCGCGCGCATGACGCCGAAGCGTGGCCGGATCTCGTCGCGGAACTTCATCTGGATCTGGTAGAAGTTGACCGGCAATTGCCGATAGCTCTTGATCTCGCGGCGCGCCACGTCGGTGATGACTTCCTCGTGGGTGGGACCGAAGCAGAAATCACGCTGGTGGCGGTCCTTGATCTTCAGCATCTGCGGGCCGAACACCGCCCAGCGCCCGGTTTCCTCCCACAATTCGGCCGGCTGCACCGCCGGCATCAGGAGCTCGATCGCGCCGGCGCGGTTCATTTCCTCGCGCACGATGGCTTCCACCCGGCGCAGCACACGCAGCCCCAGCGGCATCCAGGTATACAGCCCCGAGCCCAGGCGCTTGATGAGGCCGGCACGCAGCATCAGCTTGTGGCTGACGAGTTCGGCCTCGGACGGAGCTTCCTTGGTGGTGGAAATGAAAAACCGGGTGGCGCGCATGATGGGGGAGTCGGGACGAAAAACGGCATTTTAGCGTGCGGAGGTGTAATCTTTCGCGCTCGATTTTGGAGTGGAACGGCAATGCGCCTGAAATTTGGTAAACGCCGGGCAACGGATGACGGGCTGGAAGTGACCGAGGAGCGCGGCATGCGCGTGCTGCATCTGGGTAGCCGTGCGATCCAGAGCGCGATGCGGGTGAGCCGGCCGTGGGATCTGGAGCTTGCCTACACCCGCGCGATGATGGGTTTTCTGATGTTCAACCCGATGCCGCAGGAGGTGCTGATGATCGGCCTCGGCGGCGGCTCGCTCGCCAAGTTCATCCGCAAACAGCGCCCGCAGACGCGCATCACCGCGGTGGAGATCGATCCGCGGGTGATTGCCGCCGCGCGCACGCATTTCGAACTGCCGCCCGACGACGAGGCACTCAGCGTGATCGAGGCCGACGGCGCGCTGTATGTGCGCCAGCATCCCGGTAGTGCCGATGTCATCCTGCTCGACGGCTTCGATGCAGGCAATCAGGTGGAGGCGCTGGCGACCCAGACGTTTTATGCGGCCTGCCGACGTGCGCTCAAACCCGGCGGCGTGCTGGCGGTCAATCTATGGGGACGCGACAGCGGATTCGCCGAGTATTTCGCACGGCTGACGCGGGCGTTCGATGGCGAGGTCGGTTGGATCCCGGTGCAGAACAAAACCAACGTTATCGTGTTCGGCTTCACCGAGCCGGGCGCGGCGGCAAGGCTCGATGCGGCCCGGCCGCGGCTGGACGATCTGTCCAAACGCTACGGTCTCGACTTGCGTGGCTTCGCGCGCGACTTTCAGTGGGCGGCAAACGTCGCGCCCCTGCTGGAATAGCGTCGCCGCCATTACCGCTAGCCTTCAATTTCGAAGCGTGGGCGCCCGTCAGAAATATCAATTAAAACAATGCATAAAGGTAGGTTTCCGGATGGGCCGGGTTTGCATTTTCCGGTGGGTGTGAAAGAATGCGGGTAATCGAATATTTTTAGATGGTGGCGGCCATGATCGACCGAGAGGGGTACCGCCCGAACGTAGGCATTATCGTGTGCAATGCGCAGAACCAGGTTTTCTGGGGCAAGCGCGTCAACCAGCATGCCTGGCAGTTTCCCCAGGGCGGCATCAATGCAGGGGAAACGCCGGAACAGGCCATGTTCCGGGAACTGGAAGAAGAAGTGGGCTTGCAGGCCGCGCATGTACGCATCCTCGGGCGTACGCGCGAATGGCTGCGTTACGACGTGCCAGCCCACTGGACGCGGCGCGACAATCGCGGTCTCTATCGCGGCCAGAAGCAGATCTGGTTTCTTCTGCGGCTGACCGGGCGCGATTGCGACGTCTCGCTGCGTGCCAGCAGCCATCCCGAATTCGACGCCTGGCGCTGGAACCAGTACTGGGTGCCGATGGATGTGGTGGTCGACTTCAAACGCGAGGTCTACCGCCGCGCGCTTGAGGAGCTCGAGCGTTATCTGCACAAGGACGTGCATTATTTACGGCAACGCGTGCGGCCTCCATGCGGCCGGCGCGGAGCGGTGCAGGACCTGCAGTTGAAGCCCTGAACGCCGGGCAGTGGAGGTGCGATGAAGATACGGATCTATGCTTCAACCGCGCCGACGACTGCCATCGAGCCCATGCCGGGTTTGCCCCTGTGGCAGCTCGTCCCCACGCGCGACAGCGCCGGACAGCGGCTGACCGATTTCATGATGCTGATTCCTCGCCTGCGCAGCCGCCCGCCCGCCGAGATCGAGCGCACTTCACGCGAGATCCAGGCCGTGCTTGCCCTGCATCATGACGTAGTATTTGCCGACCTCAACCTGAAGCTGAACCTGCTGTGGGTGTCGTTACGCCCGCGGCAGGGAGCGATCGGCGAGCTGGCCGCGGCGATCCGGCTACGGGTGCCCGAGGCGGTGTTGGTGGCGCATTACGCTGACCCCCATTAAGCGCGTTTTCGATGTCGGCCGGGGACGTCGCCGCCCCACCCCCGATGCCTCCGGAGCGCCTTGGGATAGCCCTTCTGGTGGCGAGGGAACCCACGTCCTTTCTGCGTTTTCGTTTACCCAAAGCGATGGAATTCGTTAAAATGAGCGATTGCCAATTAACCTGCTGGAGCAAACATGGCCGTTTCCGAACTTCAGGTGCAGACAGCACTGAAAGAGTTGATTGATCCCAACACCCACAAGGATTATGTCTCGACCAAATCCGCCCGCAACATCAAGACCGACGGCGGCGCTGTATCGGTCGACATTTTGCTGGGCTACCCGGCGCAGAGTCAGTTGGCCCTCATCAAACAGCAGGTCGAAGACAGGCTTGGCGCCATTGATGGCGTGACCAGCGCCACCGCGAATGTGAGCTTCAAGATTGTTTCGCACGGCGTGCAACGCGGCGTCAAGCTGATCCCCAACGTGAAAAATATCATCGCGGTGGCGTCCGGCAAGGGCGGCGTCGGCAAATCCACCACTGCCGTTAACCTGGCCTTGGCGCTGGCCGCCGAGGGCGCACGCGTCGGCATGCTCGACGCCGACATCTACGGCCCCTCGCAGCCGACCATGCTCGGGATTACCGACAAGCCCGAATCGACCGATGGCAAGAACCTCGAGCCGCTGATCGGGCACGGCATCCAGGCGATGTCGATCGGCTTCCTGATCGACGTCGAGACCCCCATGGTATGGCGCGGCCCGATGGTGACCCAGGCGCTGGAACAGCTGCTGAACAACACCAACTGGAGCGAACTTGACTATCTGGTGGTCGACCTGCCTCCCGGCACTGGCGATATCCAGTTGACGCTGGCGCAGCGCGTGCCGGTGACCGGCGCGGTGATCGTCACCACCCCGCAGGACATTGCGCTGATCGACGCGCGCAAGGGCCTGAAGATGTTCGAGAAAGTCGGCATCCCCATCCTCGGCGTGGTCGAAAACATGAGCCTGCACATCTGCTCGAACTGCGGCCACGAAGAGCGCATCTTCGGCGAAGGCGGCGGCGAGCGCATGTGCAAGGATTACAACGTGGAATTTCTCGGTTCGTTGCCACTTGAGGGCAGTATTCGTGCCAACACCGATTCCGGCAAGCCATCGGTGGTGGCCGACCCGGATAGCCGCGTGACCGAAATTTACAAGCAGATCGCGCGCCGCGTAGCGGTGAAGATTGGCGAAACCGCGGTGGACCACTCCTCCAAGTTTCCCAACATCGTCATTTCCAACACTTGATGGTGCGAGGGGCCCGGATCCAGGAATCGGGATCCAGGGACGGTCAACCTGTGGCCGCGCCTGTTCCTGGCCCGCTTTCTCTCTGGCTTCTGGCCCCTAAATCCTGGTCCCCCAAATAATGTCTATCAAATCCGACAAGTGGATCCGCCGCATGGCGGCTGAGCATGGCATGATCGAACCGTTCGAACCGGGGCAGGTCAAGCAGGCCGGTGGCCGCTCCATCGTATCGTATGGCACGTCAAGCTACGGCTACGACGTGCGCTGCGCCAGCGAGTTCAAGCTATTCACCAACATCAATACGACGATTGTCGACCCCAAGGCGTTCGATCCGAACTCCTTCGTCGAGGTCACGGGCGATTCCTGCATTATTCCCCCCAACTCGTTTGCACTCGCGCGTACCGTGGAATATTTCCGCATTCCGCGCAGTGTGCTGACGATTTGCCTGGGCAAAAGCACGTATGCGCGCTGCGGCATCATCGTCAACGTGACGCCGCTGGAGCCCGAGTGGGAAGGTCACGTGACGCTGGAGTTTTCCAACACGACCCCTCTGCCCGCACGCATTTACGCCAACGAGGGCGTGGCGCAAATGCTCTTCTTCGAATCCGACGAGGTGTGCGAGGTGTCGTACCGCGACCGCGGCGGCAAATATCAAGGCCAGGTCGGCGTGACGCTGCCTAAAACTTAATCCCGCAGGACACGCGGGATTCGTATAATCCGCTTCTTTTAATCCGTCCGCTTCTAGCCCGGATGTCTCATCGATTCGCGTGATGATTGCCGAAGATTTTGTTCCTTTTGGAACAAAATACCGGTTAAGTGCATGCGAAATGATGACATCCGGGTCTAGGCTTTCCTCTGGAGCAGGCCATGCGCTTCCGCTTTCCCGTTGTCATCATTGACGAAGATTTCCGCTCCGAAAATGCCTCGGGGCTCGGTATCCGCACACTTGCCGACGCCATCGAGAAGGAAGGCATGGAGGTGCTCGGCGTCACCAATTATGGCGACCTGACCTCGTTCGCCCAGCAGCAGGCGCGCGCCTCGGCGTTCGTGCTGTCGATTGACGATGAGGAACTCGCCGGCAGCGACGAGGATACAAGCAAGGCGCTGCAAAAGCTGCGCAGCTTCGTCGAGGAAGTGCGCTTCCGCAATGCCGAGATCCCGATTTTCCTGCATGGCGAAACCCGTACCGCGCGCCATATTCCGAACGATATCCTGCGTGAGCTGAACGGCTTCATCCACATGCTGGAAGACACGCCGGAGTTTCTCGCCCGATATATCGGGCGAGAAGCGCGTGCCTACCTCGAATCGCTGGTGCCGCCGTTTTTTCGTGCGCTCACCCATTACGCGGCGGACGGCTCTTATTCCTGGCACTGCCCCGGCCACTCCGGTGGCGTCGCCTTTCTGAAGTCGCCGATCGGCCAGATGTTCCACCAGTTTTTCGGCGAGAACCTGCTGCGCGCCGACGTCTGCAATGCGGTCGACGAACTTGGGCAACTGCTCGATCATACCGGTCCGGTGGGGGCGTCGGAGCGCAACGCGGCGCGCATTTTCAACTGCGATCACCTGTTCTTCGTCACCAACGGCACCTCGTCGTCGAACAAGATGGTGTGGCACGCGACCGTCGCGCCGGGCGACATCGTGGTGGTCGACCGTAACTGCCACAAGTCCATCCTGCACGCGATCATCATGTGCGGCGCGATTCCGATCTTTCTGACGCCGACGCGTAACCATTACGGCATCATCGGGCCGATTCCGCTGGATGAATTCCGCCCGGAAAACATCGAGAAAAAAATTGCTGCGCACCCGTTCGCCAAGGATGTGAAGCGCAAGCCGCGCATCCTCACCATTACCCAGTCGACCTACGACGGCATCCTCTACAACGTCGACATGATCAAGGAGTTGCTGGGCGACTACATCGACACCCTGCATTTCGATGAAGCCTGGCTGCCGCACGCGACCTTCCACGACTTCTATCGCGGCATGCACGCCATCGGCAAGAACCGCCCGCGCGCCAAGGATGCGCTGGTGTTCGCCACCCAGTCGACCCACAAGCTGCTGGCTGGCCTCTCCCAAGCCTCGCAGATCCTGGTGCAGGATTCGGAGATGCGCAAACTCGACTTTCATCGCTTCAACGAAGCCTACCTGATGCACACCTCGACCTCGCCGCAGTATGCCATCATCGCCTCGTGCGACGTGGCGGCGGCGATGATGGAGCCGCCCGGCGGTCCCGCGCTGGTGGAGGAATCGATCAAGGAAGCGCTGGATTTCCGGCGCGCCATGCGCAAGGTCGACGAGGAGTTCGGCGACTCCTGGTGGTTCAAGGTGTGGGGGCCGCAAAAGCTGGCCGAGGAAGGCGTGGGCGACCGCGAGGACTGGATGCTGGAAGCCGGTGCCCGCTGGCACGAGTTCGGCAAGATTGCGCCCGGATTCAACATGCTCGATCCGATCAAGGCCACCGTCATCACCCCGGGGCTGGACATGGACGGTGCTTTCGCCGAGTGGGGCATCCCGGCGGCGATCGTCACCAAATATCTGGCCGAACACGGCGTCATCGTGGAAAAGACCGGGCTGTACTCCTTCTTCATCATGTTCACCATCGGTATCACCAAGGGTCGCTGGAATACGCTGGTGACCGCGCTGCAGCAGTTCAAGGCCGACTACGACGAAAACCAGCCGCTGTGGCGCGTGCTGCCCGATTTCATCGAGAAGCATGCGCGCTACGAGAAAACCGGACTGAAGGACCTGTGCGACCAGATTCACACCATCTACAAGGCCAACGATGTGGCGCGCCTGACCACCGAAATGTATTTGTCGGAAATGGCGCCGGCGATGAAGCCGGCCGACGCCTTTGCCAAGATGGCGCACCGTGAGATCGAACGGGTCGAGATCGACCAGCTCGAGGGCCGCATTACCGCCATGCTGGTGACGCCTTATCCGCCGGGCATTCCCTTGCTGATTCCGGGCGAGCGCTTCAACAGCACCATCGTGCGTTACCTGCAATTCACCCGTGATTTCAACGTGAAATTCCCTGGCTTCGAGACCGACGTGCACGGTCTGGTCGAGGATGTGGTGGACGGCAAGGCCACGTATTACGTCGATTGCGTGATGTGATGCCGCCGGACGCGGCAACTGACTTGATTCGCCAGACAAAAAGCGTATGATTCGCAGTCCCCGGTTTGCCGGGGATTGTTTATTGTCCCTGGCTGTTTATGCCGAGGCTATTTGACCTTGCTCCACCGCACCGCAGCGGGGGGCTTAACCGAAAGGAAACTCGATGCGGCATTACGAAATCGTATTTATCGTCCATCCCGATCAGAGCGAGCAGGTGCCCGCCATGATCGAACGTTATCGCGGCAACATCACCACGCGCGGCGGCAGCGTTCACCGCCTGGAAGACTGGGGCCGCCGCCAGATGGCCTACCCGATCCAGAAAGTTCACAAGGCTCATTACGTGCTGATGAACATCGAGTGCGACCAGGAAACCCTGGACGAGCTCGAACATGGCTTCAAGTTCAACGATGCCGTGCTGCGCCATCTGACCATCAAGCACGCCGCCGCCGTGACCACGGCCTCGCCGATGATGAAGGAAGAAAAATCGCGCGACATCCTGGACAGCGCCAAGGCTGAAACGGCCAAGGCTGAAACGGCCAAGGCTGAAACGGCCAAGCCAGACGTGGCAGCCGAACAGCCAGCCGCTGCCTGAGTGCGTGGTCTGATGAGTGAATAGGCTGGTCATCAGCGGAACGCTCATCCAGGTCGACCCTTTGCGTTACAGTCCGGCGGGTGTGCCGATTGCCGAAGCGGTGGTTCACCACTGCAGCAGTCAGGCGGTGGCCACGCAAGTCCGGCAGGTGGAATGCGAGTTGACGGTACAGGCGAGCGGAACGCTTGCTGCGCAACTGGCGCAACTGGCCAGCGGAACGCAGGTGAAACTGGAAGGTGCGTTGAACCGGCGCAGCGTGAAAAGCCGTCAGCTGATCCTGATATTGAATCGAATTGAAAAGGAATGAATCATGGCACGTCCCATGGGTGGTAAATCCGGCGGCAAGTTCGCCAAAAAAGGCGGCCGCGACAGCGGCAATCGCGGGCTCTTCAAGCGTCGCAAGTTCTGCCGCTTCACCGCCGAAAAAGTGGTTGAGGTCGATTACAAGGACATCGACGTGCTGAAGGAAATGGTCGCCGAAAACGGTCGTATCATTCCGGCGCGCATCACCGGCACCAAGGCGGGCTACCAGCGTCAACTGGGCACCGCGATCAAGCGTGCGCGCTTCCTGGCGCTGATGCCTTACACCGATCTGCATTGAGGAGATGACCATGCAAGTGATTCTGATCGACAAAGTCGGCAAACTGGGCGACCTGGGTGATGTGGTCAAAGTAAAAGACGGCTACGCCCGCAACTATCTGATTCCGACCGGCCGTGCGCGTCGCGCCACGCAAGCCAATATGGAAGCATTCGCCGCGCAGAAGGCCGAATTGGAGCGCGTTGCCGCCGAAAAACTGACCGACGCCCAGCGCCGTGCCGAAAAGTTCGAAGGCACGAGCGTGACCATCAGCCAGAAAGCCGGCGTCGATGGCCGCCTGTTCGGTTCCATCACCAACGCCGATATTTCCGATGCGCTGAAAGCGCAAGGTCATGAAGTGGCCAAGTCGGAGATCCGTTTGCCCGAAGGTCCGTTCAAGACTCTCGGCGAATACCCGGTGGTGCTGGTGTTGCACACCGACATTACCGCCAACATCACGGTAGTGGTGACCGGCCAGCAGTAACGCCGCCGGGCAGATCGAAAAGGGGGCTTTGGCTCCCTTTTTTACGTGTGCCCTCAGGATATACCCGGCTGTACATGCTTTATCCACAGCCTTGTCCCTTTGTGGGGGGGGCGCGGAAGACTAGAATCCGGCCATGGCCGCTATCCACTCGTTTAATCCGAATTCCGATCCCCAGCTGGCGCAAATGCGCCTGCCGCCGCATTCCCTGGAAGCCGAGCAGGCAGTGTTGGGCGGCTTGCTGCTCGATAACGGCGCATGGGATCGTATTGGCGATGTGGTGTCGGAAAGCGATTTCTACCGCCAGGATCATCGCCAGATCCTGCGCGCGATCGTGCGGCAGATTGCGGAAAACCGCCCGGCGGACGCGGTGACGGTGACCGAGACGCTGCAATCGCTGGGTCAGCTCGAGAGCGTGGGCGGGCTGGCCTACATCGTCGCGCTGGCGAGCAACACACCGTCGGCGGCCAACATCCGCCGCTATGCCGAAATCGTGCGCGAGCGTTCGGTGATGCGCCGTCTGGCCGAGGTGGCGACCGGGATTGCCGACACCGCTTATGCTCCGGCCGGGCGCAGCGCCTCGCAGTTGCTCGACGAGGCCGAGGCCAAGGTGTTCGAGATTGCCGAGTCGGGCAGCCGCGGCCAGGCGGGCTTCACTGAAATCAAACCGCTTTTGAAAGAAGTGGTCGAGCGCATCGACGAGCTGTATCACCGCGACAACGATTCCGGTATCACCGGCGTGCCTACCGGATTTCACGACCTCGACCAGAAAACCTCGGGTTTTCAGCCGGGCGACCTGATCATCGTTGCCGGGCGCCCGTCGATGGGCAAGACTGCATTCTCGATCAACATCGGCGAGAACGTCGCGCTCGATACCGGCTTGCCGGTGGCGGTCTTTTCCATGGAAATGGGCGGCCAGCAGCTGGTGATGCGGATGATCGGCTCGGTCGGCAAGCTCGACCAGCACCGCCTGCGCACCGGCAAGCTGGGCGAAGACGACTGGCAGCGTCTGACCTACGCCCTCGGCAAGCTCAACGACGCCCCCATCTTCATCGACGAAACACCGGGGCTCAATGTGCTGGAACTGCGCGCACGCGCCCGGCGCCTGCAGCGCCAGTGCGGCAAGCTCGGCCTGATCATCATCGACTACATCCAGTTGATGTCTGCCAGCAGTTCGGGCGAAAACCGCGCCACCGAAATCTCGGAAATCTCGCGCGCCCTCAAGGGTCTGGCGAAAGAGCTGCAGGTACCGGTGGTCGCGCTGTCGCAGCTGAACCGCAGCCTCGAGCAGCGCCCCAACAAGCGGCCGGTGATGTCCGACCTGCGCGAATCGGGCGCCATCGAACAGGATGCCGACGTCATTCTGTTCATCTACCGCGACGAGGTCTACAACCCCGACACCCAGGACAAGGGCACCGCCGAAATCATCATCAGCAAGCAGCGTAACGGCCCTATCGGCACAGTGCGGTTGGCCTTTGTCGGCGAATATACGCGCTTCGAGACGCTGGCACAGCCGGGTTCCTACTGAGTCCATGCGTCCGATCAAGGCGCGGATTTCGATCGGTGCAATAGCGCACAACCTGCGCGTGGCGCGCCGTCACGCGGGAACGGCATGCGTGTTTGCGGTGGTCAAGGCCAACGCCTATGGTCATGGACTGTCGCGCGCGCTGCGCGCATTGGCGGCAGCGGACGGCTTCGCCGTGTTGACGCTGGAAGAGGCCGCCAACCTGCGCCTGATGGGGGTCGAGAAGCCGATCCTGCTGCTGGAAGGGATCTTTGGCGCGGATGAGATCGCCACCTGTGCCGAGCTTGACCTGTGGCCGGTGCTGCACCACGCCACGCAGCTCGACTGGCTGCAACAGCAGCCGCCCGCACGGCCGCTACAGGTCTTCCTCAAATTCGACAGCGGCATGCGCCGGCTTGGATTTCCGCTGGCCGATCACGCCGCCGTCGTCGCGCGGGTGCGCAGCCTGTCCGGGGTGGCCGGCATCACGCTGATGACCCACTTCGCCCAGGCAGACGAGGCCGCCGGCGTGGACTGGCAGTTGCGGCCGTTTCTGCGCGAGATCGCCGGCTATGGCTTGCCGTGGAGCAGCGCCAACTCGGCGGCGCTGCTGCGCTACCCGGATACCTTGGGCGCATGGGCGCGTCCGGGACTGATGCTGTACGGTGCCTCGCCTTTTGTCGATGTTCCTGCGCGGGAATTGGGGCTGCGGCCGGCGATGACGTTGCAATCGGAAATCATCAGCGAGCGGGTGCTGCAGGCAGGCGAGGGGGTCGGCTACGGCCAGCTGTTTCGCGCCGAACGCACGATGCGGGTGGGGATGGTGGCCTGCGGCTATGCGGACGGCTACCCGCGCCATGCGCTGACAGGCACCCCGGTGCTGGTCAACGGCCGCGCCAGTCGAACCTTGGGACGGGTGTCGATGGACATGCTGTGCGTCGACTTGAGCGAATGCGCAGACGCAGGCATCGGCACCCCGGTGGTGCTATGGGGGGAGGGGTTGCCGGTGGACACCGTGGCCGCGGCCACGGGCACCAGTAATTATGAACTGCTGTGTGCCCTGGCTGCGCGCGTCCCGGTGGAAGAGATCGCCTGAAAGCATGAGCCATCCTGCTTGAATGCGTTCAGTAGACGGCCGGTTTGTGCGGCAGCCGGGCCGACCGGCGCCGGGCATCGGCGCGCTTCACCTATTCGGGCAGCGCATAGGGCAGGGGCTTCAGGGTCAAGGCCGCGCCGTCGGCGGCTTTCAGATGCAGGGTCTGCGTATTCGCACTTTCGACCTGGGCGACGGCCAGCACATCGAAACCGCCGGCCGGCGCCGGCGCTGCGTTGACCACGGTTCCGGTGGCCTGGCCGTCCATGTCGGCACTGTATAAAGGGTCACCTGGCGCGGCTTCGGCGTCCACATGCGCCAAAAACATGCGGCGCTTGAGCTTGCCCAGATACTGGCTACGCGCGACGATTTCCTGGCCCGGGTAGCAGCCCTTCTGGAAGCTGACCCCGCCGATGACTTCGAGGTTGACCATCTGCGGCACGAACAGCTCCTGGGTGGCGGCGACGATCATCGGAATGCCGGCGTTGAGCCGCAGCCAGTCCCATACTGGCGTCCCGACCGGGGTGGCCGACTGGCGCAACGCCTGCCACACGGCGGCGGCACGCCCAGGCACGATCGACAGCACGAACTTGTCGTCGCCCAGGCGGATCACCTGGCCGGCCTCGCTGGCGACCGAGTGCATCGCGGCTTCCGGCACGGCACCCATCGCGGCGGTCACCGCCGCCAGCGCCTGCCTGCCGGCGACGACCAGCCGCACGTTTTCGTCGCTGGCATCGCGCGTCTGCACCTTGGCGCGCAGAATGAACATGGACAGGCGCTTCAGCACGCCGGCAAGAATGTCGCCCGAAAGCTGCAGGCAATAATCCTCGTCCTGCCGCCACGCCAGGAAATTGCCGAGCAGGCGCCCCTTGGGGTTGCAGTAGCCGCTCCACTGCGCGCTGTCGGCGTGCAGCGCGCGCACATCGTTGCTGACCTGGCCCTGCAGGAAAGCGGCGGTGTCCTCGCCGCGTAGCGCGATGACGCCGAGTTGCGACAGATCCGCCACAATGGTGCCGTCCGTGGCGGCCGCGCGTTCGGCGGCAGGGTCGCCATAATGCAGCACGCTGTCGGCTTCGATGGCTGCGCCTTGGGATTGCAGAAAGGTTTTCCAGGAATCGATCACGATGCGTTCCAGCTAAGGGGAATGGAATGAAGGCCGAAAGTGTACACGCTGATGCGCGAGATTGAGCTCAAACCCTCACGCCGACTGGGGCTGTTGCTGGCGGGCATGCTGCTGCTGGCGCTGGCCGCCCTCTATCTCGCGGCGCTGCCGGGCAGTTTGCAGCTGCTGCTGGGCATGATCGTAACGGGCCTGGGCGTGTGGGGTTGGCAGCGGGCGCGCTCGCCGGCCAGCCTGCGTATTGCGGCAGACGGCCGCTTGCAATGTCTGGATGATGCCGCTGAATGGTGCGAAGCCGAAATATTAGGCGACAGTTTTGTTTCGACCGCCTTGATCGTGTTGCGCTACCGGGTGGCAGGCGAACCGGTGCGGATCCTGACGCTGCTGCCCGACAGCGCGGCTGCCGACGACCTGCGCCGCCTCAGGGTGTCGCTTCGCTGGACACGCCGCATACGCTCGGACACAGCGTCCCAGGACACGGGTTGAGCACCGTGTTGCCGGCGATCGGCAGCGTCTCCGGGTAGTCGCGGCTGTAGTGCAGGCCGCGGCTTTCCTGTCGCAACTGGGCCGAGCGGATGATGAGGTCGGCGCTTTGCACCAGGTTACGCAGCTCGATCAGGTCGTTGCTGACGCGGAAGTTGCGGTAGAACTCGTCGATTTCGTCGCGCAGCAGGCGGATGCGGTGCGAAGCGCGCGTCAGTCGTTTGTTGGTACGCACGATGCCGACGTAGTCCCACATGAAGCGGCGCAGCTCGTCCCAGTTGTGCGAGATCACCACTTCCTCGTCGGGATCGGTGACGCGCGAGGCGTCCCACGGCGGCAGGCCGAGCGCCGGGGCGGGCGGGGTGGCAAGAATGTCGCGCGCGGCGGCATGGCCGAACACCAGGCATTCGAGCAGCGAGTTCGACGCCAGCCGGTTGGCGCCATGCAGGCCGGTGAACGTGACTTCGCCGACCGCATGCAGGTTGCACAGGTCGGTGCGCGCGTCCATGTCGGTGACCACGCCGCCGCAGGTATAGTGCGCGGCCGGCACCACCGGGATCGGCTGGCGCGTGATGTCGATGCCGAGCTCCAGGCAGCGGCCGTAGATTGTCGGGAAATGCTCGCGCACGAAATCGGCCGGTTTGTGGCTGATGTCGAGGTAGACGCAGTCGATGCCGCGTTTTTTCATCTCGAAGTCGATCGCACGCGCCACCACGTCGCGCGGGGCGAGTTCGGCGCGTTCGTCGTGAAACTGCATGAAGCGGCTGCCGTCGGGCAGCAGCAGCCATCCGCCCTCGCCGCGCACCGCTTCGCTGATGAGGAAGGACTTGGCGTGCGGGTGGTACAGGCAGGTCGGGTGGAACTGCACGAATTCCAGGTTGGCCACCCGGCAGCCGGCGCGCCACGCCATGGCGATGCCGTCGCCGGTCGCCGTGTCGGGATTGGACGTATAGAGATAGACCTTGCCGGCGCCGCCGGTGGCCAGCACGGTGTGGCCTGCGGCGAAGGTCTCGACTTCGCCGCTGTCCTTGTTCAGCGCATAGGCGCCGTGGATCTGCCGCTCCTCGCCGCCGGCGCGCTTGCCGGTGATGAGGTCGATGGCGACGTGCTGCTCGAAGGTCTCGATATTGGGATGGGCGCGCACGCGGTCGAGCAGGCTGGTCTGCACCGCGTGGCCGGTGGCGTCGGTCGCATGCACCACGCGTCGCCTGGAATGGCCGCCCTCGCGCGCCAGATGCAGGCCGCCGGGCGCCTGCGGATCGGGCGTGAAGGCGACGCCGTTGGCGGTCAGCCAGCTGATCATCGAGCGCGCCTGGCTGGCCACCATGCGGGTGACCGCTTCGTCGCACAGGCCGGCGCCGGCGATCAGGGTGTCGCGTACATGCGCCTCCACCGAGTCGCCGTTGTCGACTGCCGCCGCAATCCCACCTTGCGCCCAGTCGCTGGCGCCGTCGATCATCTGGCGTTTGGTGACAATGGCGACGCGGCGCTGGTCGGCAAGCCTGAGCGCGGTGGTCAGCGCGGCGAGGCCGCTGCCGAGGATGAGGACGTCGTGTCTATGCATGAATCGGGCGATGATAGCAGGCTTGGGCCTGACCGGAATCACCCCGCTGCATCGAAATTGGCGGGTGAACTTTTTGGCCGGGGCATCCTCTCATCTTTCGGAAGCTGCGGTCACGTATACTTTCAGCATAAACATAAAGCAGCAGGGAGATATGTCAGACCGCGAACTGGATCAGGTGTTGGTTGAACGTGCTCAACAGGGCGACAAGCGCGCATTCGAGCTGCTGGTGATCAAGTATCACCGCAAGGTCGGACGGCTGTTGTCGCGCATGGTGCGGGACGCGGCGGAGGTGGAAGATATTACGCAGGAAGCTTTTATCAAGGCCTATCGCGCGTTGCCGGGATTTCGCGGCGAAAGTGCGTTTTATACCTGGCTGTACCGCATCGCCGTCAACACCGCCAAGAATTACCTGGTGGCGCACAAACGCCAGCCGGTATCGAGCGATGTGCAGGCGGAAGATGCCGAGAATTATGAGGAAGGCGATCTGTTGCGCGACATCGCGACGCCGGAAGCGGAACTTCATACCAAGCAGATCGCCCAAGCAGTGAATGAGGCCGTCGATGCGTTGCCCGAGGAATTGCGGACGGCCATCACGCTGCGTGAAATCGAAGGCATGAGCTACGAGGACATTGCGCAGATGATGGAATGCCCGATTGGCACCGTGCGTTCGCGGATATTCCGTGCGCGTGAGGCGATTGCCGAAAAAATACGCCCGATGCTGGGCACCCGTCAGGATAAAAGGTGGTAACCATGTCAGCACTTCGCAAACTCGATACCTTTCCCCAGACAGGACCGGCCGACGACCGATTGTCGATGCTGTCCGCCGCGCTCGACGGTGAAACGGCACGCGCCGAAACCGAGGCCTGCATCACGGCGATGAAGCATGATGAGGTCTTGCGGCAGAAGTGGTCCGAATACCACATGGTCGGCGACCTGATGCGTGGCATGGTGCCGACGCAGGACGATTTCATGGCACGCTTTTCGGTGCAACTGGCAGCCGAACCTACCGTGCTGGCGCCGCGCCGTAGCGTGTGGCCGCAGCGGCTGGCAGTGGCATCGTTCGCTTCGGTTGCGGTATGGGGCGTGATTGCGCTGATCGGGCTGCTGTCGGATACCCCTGCCACTGCACCGATGGCGGTGGCGCCAGGCTTCCAGCAGGCCGGACTGGCTTCGAGCCCGCGTGACGACGACCGCTTCGCTTCCTATCTGGTGGCGCATCAGGAATTTGCCCCGATGGCGGTGGTTTCGCCCTACCAGCGCGTGGTGGCGGTTGCGGCGGAGCCGCGTTGATGCCGGCGGGCGTTGTGTGGCGGCAAGACTGGCTGGCAGTGGGGTTTGCCGCACTGATGCTGTTGTCCGGCACGGCGCGCGCCGACGCCGCGCTCGATTGGCTCAACCGCGCTGCCGCCGCCGCCAAGCAGCAGAACTACAGCGGCATCTATGTGTATCACCACGGCGAACACGTCGAAGTGCTGCGTGTGCTGCATCGCACCGATGCCACCGGCGAACTGGAAAAGGTCGAGGTGCTGGACGGCACGCCGCGCAAGTTCCTGCGCATCAACAACGATGTCTATTGCCACTTGCCGGACGGTAAGAGTGTGCGGCTTGAGCGCAATGCCCTGCGCCGGTTCTTCCCCGCCTTGCTGCCTGCCCAGCCGGCCGGCCTGCTCGAATATTACGAGGTGAAACTCGGCGGCGTCGAGCGGGTGGCGGGCCGGCCCTGCCAGGTGGTGATGCTGGAGCCGCACGACGGCTATCGTTACAGCTACAATTTGTGGCTGGATAAACAAACCGGACTGCCGCTCAAGTCGCGCGTCGTCAACGACAGCGGAGGCGTGGTGTCGATGTTCGTGTTCTCCGAAATCCAGATTGGCAAGGCGCCCGATGCCGGGTCGTTTCGCAACGATCTGGCGGGCAAACGCGTCCAGCAAGCCAGTCTCGACAAACCGGCCGAGGTGGCCTGGGACGTAACCCCGCCACCGGGATTCGAGCGGGTGCAGGAGGCCGTGCGCGTACTGCCGGGCAAGCCGGCGCCTGTTACCCATCTGGTATTTTCAGACGGACTCTCCGTGCTGTCGATGTTCGTGGAACGCATCGATCCCCAGATGCCAAACCTGCGCGGGCTGTCGGCTGAGGGCGTGATCGGCATCTATGCGCGTGAGGTCGACGGTCACACCGTGACCATCCTGGGCGAAGTGCCGAACATGGCACTGATCGAAACAGGCAACTCGGTCAAACGGAAGTAAGTATCGCCATGCTGGAGCAAACCGCCGAAGTCATCAAAACCGCAGCGGATGGCATCTGGGTGCAGGCGGTCGAGCCGTCCGGCTGCGGTACGTGCGGCGGGCAGGGCTGTGCGTCGCGCCGCATCGCCGAGATGTTCCAGCGCAAACCACGGCATTTTCTGGTCGACTGCGACCTGTCGCTGGCGCCGGGTGACCGCATCGTGGTCGGCATCGCCCGCGGTAGCGTGCTCAGGAGCGCATTGCGCGCCTATGGACTGCCGTTGGGTTTGATGCTGGCGGGCGCGTTGCTGGCACAGGCCGTCCAGCCCGGCGATGGCCCCGCAGTGGTTGGCATGCTGCTCGGGGGCGTAGCGGGCTGGCTGGCCGCGCGTGGCGGTCGCGCGGCGCGTCCGGTTGTGCTCAGGCGTGAAGACATCAAGCTGTTCACATGAGGAAAGGAGAACCGCGATGAGGATGGGAGTGGCATTGACCGCGACAGCACTGGTGTTTACCTTGTCTGCGCCGGCGTTGGCAAAAGAAGCGATGGACGTGGCCGATCTGGTCGAAACACAAGGCCCGGCAGTGGTCAACATCAGCACCACCAGGCTGGTGAAGCATGGCGCCGAGGGCTTCCCTTTCGCGGTGCCCGACGATGAAGCCATGCAGGAGTTCTTCCGCCGCTTCTTTCCACCTGGCGTCCCCGGACACGGGCCGGAGCAGGAAATTCCCGCACGCGGCACCGGCTCCGGCTTCATCGTCAGCAATGACGGCTACATCCTGACCAACGCCCATGTAGTGCGCGGCGCCGACGAAGTCGAGGTCAAGCTCATCGACAAGCGCAAATTCAGCGCAAGAGTGGTCGGCTCCGACAGCCGCACCGATGTTGCGGTCATCAAGATCACCGCCAACAACCTGCCGGCGGTCAAGCTGGGCGATCCCGCCAGGCTGCGGGTGGGCGAGGCGGTAGCGGCCATCGGTTCGCCGTTCGGCTTCGAGAATTCGGTTACCGCCGGCATCGTCTCCGCCAAGGGGCGCTCGCTGCCCTCGGAAAGTTACGTGCCCTACATCCAGACTGACGTGCCGATCAATCCGGGCAACTCGGGCGGGCCGCTGTTCAACATGAAGGGCGAAGTGATTGGCATCAACTCGCAGATATACAGCCGCAGCGGCGGATACCAGGGGGTATCGTTCGCGATTCCGATCGATGTGGCGATGGAGGTTGCCGAGCAGCTGAAAAGCGGCGGCAAGGTCTCGCGTGGCTGGCTGGGGGTGGTGGTGCAGGAAGTGACCGCCGATCTCGCCGAGTCCTTCGGCATGGATCGCCCGCGCGGCGCGCTGATCGCACAGGTGCAGGCGGATAGCCCTGCGGCCAGGGCCGGCTTGCAGGCGGCCGATGTAATCTTCATGTTTGACGGCAAGCCGGTGGAGAACTCTGGCGATCTGCCGCGCATGGTCGGCATGACCAAGCCGGGAACGAAAATTCCGCTGCAGGTGTGGCGCCGCGGCAAGGTGCAGAAGCTGGCGGTGGTGCTGGGCGAATTGCCGGGCGAGGAGCTGCCCGCCGGCAATAGCGGCAAGACCTATTCGCGTGGCGGCCTGGCCCTGTCCGAACTCACGGCCGACCAACGGCGCGAGCTTGGGATCGACCACGGCCTGCTGGTGGAAGAAGTGAGAGGCGACGCCGTGCGTGCGGGCATCCGCGTCGGCGACGTGATCCTCGCGGTGAACAACGGCAAAGTGCCCACGGTCGAAGCCTTCCGCAAGGCGATCGCCGCCGTTCCCAAGGGCAAGAGCGCGGCGCTCCTGGTGCGGCGTGGCGAAGGCTCGCTCTACATTCCGCTGAAGATATCGGGTGAGTAAGACACCCACTTTGTACCCGCAAGGGGCAGGCCGTGACTGTCCCCGCATGGGGGAGGCCGAGGTTTTCCCCGCATGGGGGAGGCCGTGGTTGTCCCCGCAAGGAGGAGGCCGTGGTTGTCCCCGCAAGGAGGAGGCCGTGGTTGTAAAGCCGATGAATCGGCAACAACCTCGCTCTAAAGACGCTAAAGCGTCAACACTCACGCTCTACACGCGGGCAGGCTGCCCGCTGTGCGAGGAGATGGCGGCAGAAGTCGGCGCGCTGATCGCGGGAACCGGCCACCGTCTGACACCGGTGGATGTGGATGCCGATCCGTTGCTCAAAACGCGCTACGGTTGGGATGTGCCGCTGCTGTTCGACGGTGCCACCGAGATTTGCCGTCATGAGCTTAATCTGCATGCGCTTCAGGAATGGCTGCGCGGACGGCCCTGAAATCCGTTAAAATTCTGGGTGTTATCGCATCCCTAGCCGGGCACGGAAACGTGCCCGTTTTGCTGTGTCCCAGAGTCTGATCCGCAATTTTTCCATCATCGCCCACATCGACCACGGCAAGTCCACGCTGGCCGACCGCCTCATCCAGTTTTGCGGCGGCCTGTCCGACCGCGAAATGGGGGCGCAGGTGCTCGATTCCATGGACCTGGAAAAGGAACGCGGCATCACCATCAAGGCGCAGACTGCCGCGCTCAGCTACAAGGCGCAGGACGGCAAGGTCTACCGCTTGAATCTGATCGACACCCCCGGCCACGTTGACTTTTCCTATGAAGTGTCGCGTTCCCTGTCCGCGTGCGAGGGCGCCCTGCTGGTGGTCGATGCCTCGCAGGGAGTGGAAGCGCAGACGGTGGCTAACTGCTACACCGCGATCGACCTCGGCGTCGAGGTGATCCCGGTGCTGAACAAGATCGACCTGCCTGCCGCCGACCCGGACCGGGTGGCGGAAGAGATCGAGGACATCGTCGGGCTGGACGCGAGCGAGGCGGTGCGTGCATCGGCCAAGACCGGGATCGGCATTGCCGAGATTCTTGAAGTGGTGGTGAAGCAGGTGCCGCCGCCGCGTGGGGACGAGAGCGCGCCGCTGAAGGCGCTGATCATCGACTCGTGGTTCGATAACTACGTCGGCGTGGTGATGCTGGTGCGGGTGATCGACGGCGTGCTGCGTCCCAAGGACAAGATCCGCTTCATGGCCTCCGATGCGCAGCACCTGACCGAGCACGTTGGTGTATTCACGCCGAAATCGGTTAACCGGCCCAGCCTGTCGGCAGGCGAGGTCGGCTTCGTGATCGCCGGCATCAAGGAACTCAAGTCGGCCCAGGTGGGCGACACCATCACCCTGCTCGACCGGCCTGCAAGCAAGGCGCTACCCGGCTTCAAGAAGGTACAGTCGCAGGTCTTTGCCGGCCTCTACCCGATCGAGTCGCACGACTTCGAGGCGCTGCGCGACGCGTTGACCAAGTTGCAGCTCAACGATGCGGCGTTGCAGTTCGAGCCCGAAGTCTCGCAGGCGCTTGGTTTCGGCTTCCGCTGCGGTTTTCTCGGCCTGTTGCACATGGACATCGTGCAGGAGCGGCTTGAGCGCGAATACAACATGGACCTCATCACCACCGCGCCGACGGTGGTGTACGAAGTGGTGCTCAAAGACGGCATCGTGATCAAGGTCGAGAATCCGTCCAAGCTGCCCGAGCTGTCGAAGATCGAGGAAATCCGCGAGCCCATCATCACCGCGACGATCTTCGTGCCGGAAGAATTCGTCGGCAGCGTCATTACCCTATGCAACCAGAAACGCGGCATGCAGCTCGACATGCAGTATCACGGCCGGCAGGTGATGCTGCGCTATGACCTGCCGATGAACGAAGTGGTGATGGATTTCTTCGACAAGCTGAAGTCGACCAGCCGTGGCTATGCCTCGCTCGACTACGAGTTCAAGGAATACCGGCCGGGCGACCTGGTCAAGCTCGACATCCTGGTCAACAACGAAAAGGTCGACGCGCTGTCCCTGATCGTGCATCGCGCCACCAGCGTGTATCGCGGGCGCGAACTCGCTTCCAAGATGCGCGAGCTGATTCCGCGCCAGATGTTCGACGTCGCGGTGCAGGCGGCGATCGGCGCCAACATCGTCGCGCGGGAGAATGTCAAGGCGCTGCGCAAGAACGTGCTGGCCAAGTGCTACGGTGGCGACATCTCTCGCAAGAAGAAGCTGCTGGAAAAACAGAAGGCCGGCAAACGCCGCATGAAGCAGGTCGGCAACGTCGAAATCCCGCAGGAAGCCTTTCTTGCGATCCTCCAGGTCTCGGACAAGTAAATATGAATTTCGCGCTCATCCTTTTCATCGCGCTGGCCATCACCGGCGGCATCTGGCTGCTCGACGCGCTGCTGCTCAAGCGTGGCCGCGACCGGGGCGCCCGCGAACCGCTGTTGGTCGAGTACGCCAAAAGCTTTTTCCCGGTCATCCTGGTGGTGTTCGCGCTGCGCTCCTTCCTGGTCGAGCCGTTCAAGATTCCGTCCGGCTCGATGATGCCGACGCTGCTGATCGGCGACTTCATCCTGGTCAACAAATACACCTACGGCATCCGCCTGCCGGTGCTCAACAAGAAAGTGGTGCAACTCAACAATCCCGAGCGCGGCGACGTCATGGTGTTCCGTTATCCGGCCGACCCCGGCCTCGATTACATCAAGCGCGTGATCGGCGTGCCGGGCGACGTGGTCGAATACCGCGACAAGCGGCTCAGCATCAACGGCCAGCCGGCGAGTGCGGTCAACACCGGTACCTACAGCTATGTCGGCAACGGCCTCAGCTACATTACCGCCATGGTGTACCAGGAGCATCTCAACGGCGTTGGCCACACCATGATGACCGAGCCGGGCAAGCCCACGGTCTACCCGTCGCAGGTGGTCGACTTCCCCTATCGCGAAAACTGCTCCTACAATGCCGAGGGCGAAGGCTTCGTCTGCAAGGTCCCGGAGGGGCAGTATTTCATGATGGGAGACAACCGCGACGCCAGCAACGACAGCCGTTACTGGGGCTTCGTTCCGGACCGGAACATCGTCGGCAAGGCCTTTTTCATCTGGATGAATTTCGGCGACTTTAGCCGCATCGGCACTACCCTTAAATAAGGAGACACCATGACCCGCGCATACCCTCTGCAATCCCGGCAACGCGGTCTGAGCATGCTCGGATTCCTGTTCGTCGCCGCCGTGCTGGTCTTTGTGGCCATGCTGGCAATGAAGCTGGTACCGGCCTACATCGAGTTTTTCTCGGTGAAGAAAATTCTCGCCACGATGGGGCAGGAATCCGATTTCAGGTCGAAAAGCAATGCCGAAATCCGTAGTGATTTCGCCAGGCGTGCCGGCGTCGGCTATGTCACGGCGGTCAAGCCGGAACATCTCACGATCGACCGTCGCGGTGGCGTGCCGGTCGTGTCCGCCGATTACGAATTCCGCACCAAGCTCGTCGGCCATGCCAGCCTGGTGGTCGACTTCAGCGCCAGCACCAACCCCAACGCCGCGCCCGCCCGGATTGAATAACGCCTTGCTGAACCGGCGCCTGCAGCAGGCGCTGGGTTATACCTTTATCCGCGCCGACCTTCTGATCCAGGCGCTGACACACCGCAGCTACGGCACGGTCAACAACGAGCGGCTCGAATTTCTCGGCGACTCGGTGCTGAACTGCTCGATTGCCCGCGCGCTTTACGATGCGTTTCCCGATTTGCCCGAAGGCAGTCTTTCGCGCCTGCGCGCCAACCTGGTGCGGCAGGAAACCCTGGCCGAGGTCGCGGCGAACCTGCGGCTGGGAGAGAGCCTGCGCCTGGGCGAGGGAGAACTCAAGAGCGGCGGATTTCGCCGCCCGTCGATCCTGGCCGACGCGCTCGAATCGCTGTTCGGTGCGATTTTCCTCGAGGCCGGGTTTGACGAGGCGCAGCGCGTGGTGCACGGGCTGTTCGCCCCGCTGGTGGCGCAAATCGATCCCAGTGCCTCGGGCAAGGATGCCAAGACGGAGTTGCAGGAAATGCTGCAGTCACGCCGTCTGCCGCTGCCGGACTACCGGCTGGTCGACACCGAGGGCGAGGCGCACGACCAGAGCTTCATCGTCGACTGCGTGTTGACCAGGCCCGCAATCAGCACGCGCGGCGCCGGCAAAAGCCGCCGCGCTGCCGAACAGGAGGCGGCGCGTCAGGCGTGCGCCGCATTACGAAATGAACCGGCAGCAAAGAAGAGCGAACTGCAAAAATGAGTGAATTCAAGTGCGGCCTCATCGCCATCGTCGGGCGCCCCAACGTCGGCAAGTCGACACTGCTCAACCGGATTGTCGGGCAGAAGGTCAGCATCACCTCGCGCAAGGCACAGACCACGCGCCACCGGGTGATGGGTATTCACACAACCGATGAGGCGCAGTTCGTGTTCGTCGATACGCCCGGCTTTCAGACGCGCTATACCGGCACCATGAACCGCGCGATGAACAAGCGGGTGCGCGAAACGCTGTCGGATACCGACGTGGTGATGATGCTGGTGGAAGCCGGGCGGCTGAAGAACGAGGATCGTCAGGTGATGGAGTTGCTGCCCAAGGATCGCCCGCTGATTCTGGTGGTGAACAAGATCGACCAGGTCAAGGATCGTGCCGAGCTGATGGCCTATCTGCAGGAAGTCACCGCCGCACATGCGTTTACCGAGATCGTCCCGGTATCGGCCAAGCAGGGCAACAACCTCGAAGAACTGTTGAAAACCCTGCAAACGCATCTGCCGGAAAACGCGCCGCTGTTTGACGCGGACGACGTCACCGACCAGACCGAACGCCAGCTGGCCGCCGAACTCATTCGCGAAAAAGTCTTCCGTCTGTGCGGCGAGGAAATCCCATATGCGGTTGCGGTGAGCATCGACAAGTTCGAGGAAGAGGGCAACCTGCGCCGTATTTTTGCCACCATCCTGGTCGACCGCGACAGCCACAAGCCCATCCTCATCGGCAAGGGCGGTGAAAAGCTCAAGACCATTTCCACCCAGGCACGCCTCGACATGGAGCGCGCATTCGACAGCAAGGTCTATCTGGAAGTCTGGGTCAAAGTGAAGGGTGGCTGGGCCGACGATGTGCGCATGCTGAAATCACTGGGGCTGGATTAGAGCAGGTGCCGGGTTGGAAACCGCTCACCACAGAGGCGCAGAGACACGGAGAAAATCCTCGAAAAAACCATACTGGGAAAACCTCGACTTTCCACGACACATCGCCCCGACTGGTTTTACCTCTGTGTCTCTGCGCCTCTGTGGTGAAAATCTTTTGACGATCTATGTCTCCCCCTGATCGCATCAATAACGAGCCCGGCTTCATCCTCCACACCTATCCCTTCAAGGAAACCAGTGTGGTGGCGGAGGTGTTCACCCGCAGCCACGGGCGCACGGCGCTGATCGCACGCGGCGCGCGCCGACCGACCTCGGCCCTGCGCGGGCTGATGCAGCCGTTCATCCCGCTGCTGCTGTCGTGGTTCGGCAAATCCGAGCTGAAAACCCTGCACGCCGCCGAATGGCAGGGCGGCCTGATGGCGCCGCAGGGGCGCGCGCTGATGTGCGGGTTTTATCTGAACGAACTGCTGCTGCGTCTGCTGGCGCGCGGCGATGCGCATGAGTTGCTGTACGACCGCTATGCCGACACGCTCGACCAGCTGGCGGGCGAGGCTCGCGGCGCCGATTACGAGCGCATCCTGCGACATTTTGAAAAAAATCTGTTAAGTGAAATCGGCTATGGCGCCACCTTCGACGTCGACGCAGACAGCGGGGCGCCGATCGAAGCCGGTGTCCGCTACGTGTTCCAGCCCGAACGCGGCGCGCTGCGTGCGAGCGGGCAGCCGGGCTGTCCGGTTTCGGGCCAGACGCTGATCGATCTGGCAGCAGGCCGCTTCGAACAGCCGGCGACGCTGGTCGAGGCCAAGACCTTGATGCGCACCCTGATCAACCACACCCTGGGCGCAAAGCCGCTTTATACTCGCCAGCTGTTACGCGAACTCACAGAATTGAATCCACCCGGCTGAATCATGAGCATCTATCTCGGCGTCAACATCGACCATATCGCCACCCTGCGCCAGGCGCGCAAGACCCGCTATCCCAGCCCGGTCGAGGCAGCGCTCGCCGCGGAAACGGCTGGCGCCGATTCAATCACCCTGCACCTCAGGGAAGACCGCCGCCACATCCAGGATGCCGACGTGGCGATCCTGCGCCAGGTCCTGAAAACCAAAATGAACCTGGAAATGGCGGTGACCGATGAAATGCTCGCCATCGCCTGTACCACGCGGCCGCAGGACGTCTGCCTGGTACCGGAAAAGCGCGAGGAACTCACCACCGAGGGCGGGCTCGATGTGGCCGCCCAGCTGCCCAAAATGCACGCGGCCTGCACGCGGCTGGCGGATACCGGGATCCGGGTCTCGCTCTTCATCGACGCCGATTTTGCGCAGATCGATGCGGCGCATGCAGCTGGCGCGCCGGTGGTCGAAATCCATACCGGCGCCTATGCCGACGCCGCGACGGATGCGTTGCACATGATCGAATTCGAGCGCATCCGCAAAGCGGTTGCCTACGGCCGCAGCATCGGCTTGACGGTCAATGCCGGCCATGGCCTGACCTACCACAACGTGCAGCCCATCGCGGCGCTGCCGGGCATCCACGAGCTCAACATCGGCCATGCCATCGTCGCGCAGGCGCTGTTCGTGGGCTGGAAAGAAGCGGTGTCGGAAATGAAAAAATTAATGCAGGAAGCGGCTCGTGGCTGCAATTGAGCGTCGCGGATCGGTCGGGGAGAAATAGTCGAGGCAGCCCCTCGGAAGGGCATTCGCCGACGGCGGACGAACCGTCGGGTTTCATTTCCTTTAGAATGCCGCAAAACAAGATGCCGTTGGCACGGTTATGGATACCTTGGAAACAGCTGCCAAACCACTGCTGACGCTTTCTCTGATCGTCGAGCCTGATCGACAGCGGCTGGCGCGTTTTGTCATCGATGCAGTCGGTGTGCTGGGGGGCGATGTGTTTGCCGCATCGGCGCGGGTCGTGCCGATGCTCGATACCTTGCGCAGTGACGGGCTGTCGGCCTCAAGCACCATTGAGGTGCGGCTCACGCTGGAGGATCGTGCGCTGTTTCTGGAATGGCACGACAAGCGTTTCGCTCTCATCATGCTGCCGCTGACGCCGGATCCGCAGAAGGTGGACAAGCTCGCCGAGCAACTGCGATTTGCCAGCGAATCGGCCGATCCCGAGCTGCTCAAGCGCCGCAACCGGCAGATCAGCGAGGAACTCGAACGCTATATGCACGAGGCCGCAGTGCAGATTGCCGAGATGGAATCGGTGCTGGAAAAGAAGAAGCGCGAGCTTGAAGCATCGATCCACCAGGCCGAAACCGACGCGCTGACAGGGCTTCATAACCGCGGGGCCTACGATCTGCGCCTGCGCGAGGCGATGCTGCGCAGCCAGCGCCAGCATGAGCCGATGTGCCTGCTGTTGTTCGACCTCGACCATTTCAAGCAGGTCAACGACACGCATGGCCACCAGTATGGCGACGAATACCTGAAAAAGATGGCGCATGCCATGCGTGCCGCCGTCCGCGAGCATGTGGATATTCTCTGTCGCATGGGGGGCGATGAATTTGCGGCCATTGCCTTCTGTGAAATCGAGGTTGCGGCGCGCATCGCAAGCAAGGTGCTGGATGGCATGAACGGCAAGGTGAGTATCGGCATTGCGCTGTGCCGCGCCGACGACAACATCGAATCGCTGGTCGGCCGTTCCGACGCCGCGCTCTATGAGGCCAAAAGACGCGGTCGCGGCCAGTGCGCGACCGAAGACGACATTACGCGGGGCGTAGTGGGACACGATTGAAAACCAGGCTTCTGTTGGATCAGGTCATCAGCGACGACAGCAGCCAGGTGCTGTTGCGCTCGAAGTTGCGCGCGGTTTCGCGCCGCATGGGCTTCAAGGATACGGTGCGCGAGCGCATCGAACTGGTCTGCAACGAAATAATTACCAACCAGCTCAAGTACGCGGGCGGTCACGGTCTGGTGCAGATATGGGAACAGAGCAACAGTGAGTTTGCGGCGCTGGACCTGTTCGCGCTCGATTTCGGGCCCGGCATACCGAATCTGCCGGTGGCCCTGCAGGACGGCTATACGACCTCGGGCACCATGGGCAAGGGGCTTGGCGCGGTCCAGCGGCTTTCTTCCGAGTGCGGATTCTATACGCTGCCGCATGGGGTGGCGCGTGATTCGCCATGGCATGGCATGGTCGTGTGGGCGCGTTTCCATGTCGGTAACAAGCCGAACCCACGACGCTTTCAGTGCGGGCATTACGTGCGCGCCTATCGGGACGATGTGTACAACGGCGACTGCATCTGTATGCGGCCGGATGGGTCTGGAATCCGATGGTTGCATGCGGATGGGCTCGGGCATGGCAAGGAAGCAGCCGACGTGCTGATCGGCGCCGACGAGGTGCTGGATGAGACTACGCCACTCGATGGCGCCCTGCAGAATCTGTCGCATCGGCTGCGCGGCGGGCGCGGTGCTGTGGCCATGGCCTGCGGAATCGATTTCGACACCGGGCGGCTTGGCATTTGCGGGGTCGGCGACATGGCTGCCTTCCTGATTTGCAACGGTGAGCGCAGGGTGCTCAATTTTTCGCCCGGCGTGCTGGGGCACGAGCATCGCTCGTTCGAGATGGTCGAATTACCTTTCCCGCAGCAGGCATTGTTCGTGACGGCGTCGGACGGCCTGCGCAGAAACTGGAGCCTCAGTACTTTCCCGGGATTGTGGCGCCTGCATCCGCAACTCATCGCGCTATTGCTTGGCAACGTGATAACGCGCAACAATGACGACAAGTCCATATTTGTTATAAGGGCAACACCAATAAAGGGGGAGGAAAGTGGCCAAGAATACTAAGTCAGGCAAGAGCACCAACCAGTTGCTGATCGAGCAGATCATGACCAAGGTCGCCACGATCTCACAGAATATCGAGAAACGCGGCCAGAGCATCTTCGGCCAGGGCAATCTGCTCACTCTCGACGAGATCAACGACTACAGTCTCGAGTTCCTCGAGCTGTTCGTCCTGTTGTTGCAGGCGGGCGAGAAGGTGGACCGGCGGGGCAGCGAGTACAAGGCTTTGCGGCAGTTCTTCAGTACCTTCTCGCAGCAGATCCAGATTCGTGGCGGCAATCTTGAAGAGTTCGTGCGCTACATTCATTTCATGCAGGAAGTATTTCTCGATAACCTGGAGGCCGACGATACCGTCGATTTCCATCAGACGCGTGAAATCCTGCTGCTGCTGGCCACGGTGTTCAACGACATCATTCTCGACGTGTTCCATGTCTATCTCGCCGAGAAAGAACACACCATCCAGGCGCAGCAGGAGGAGCTCAAGCACACCTCGACTCCGATCACCGAAATATGGGATGGCGTGCTGACGCTGCCGATCATCGGCACGCTCGACTCCTCGCGCACTATGTCCGTGATGGAGAACATGCTGTCGCGTATCGAGGAGGATCATGCCAAGGTCGTGGTGATAGATGTAACGGGGGTGCAGGCGATCGATTCGCAGGTGTCGCATCATCTGGTTCAGATGGTCCGCGCGGTCGGCCTGATGGGCGCCAAGGCGATCCTGACCGGCATCCGCCCCGAGATTGCACGCGCGATTACCAGCCTGAACATCGATCTGTCGATGGTGTCGACCCGCTCGACCTTGTCGGACGGCCTCAAGGAGGCTTTCAGCCTGCTCGGCATCACCGTCCATGCCGCAGATACGCATCGGCACTGATCACCGGGGGGAACGGTAAGCCATGGTTCAGGGCATGCACCTGACGCCGATCGGCGACGGCAATGTCTTGCTGGAACCGAGTGATGGGCTGGATCCGGGCGAACCGGATACCTATCTCGTTCCCCTGACGGGGGTCTTGCAGCAGATGCGGGCGCAACGCCTGCTTTACGATTTGAAGAATGTGCCCGTCGTCGACAAGCTGTATTACACCTGGCTGGTGAGTGTTGCGGCCATGTGCCGTATCTCGGGCATCGACATGGTGGTGGTGAATATGCGTCCGGCGACGGCCTACGCGCTTGCCCTGACGATGAAAAACAGCCCTTCCTTCGACTGCGCGCTGGATGTCGATCGTGCGCGTAACATGCCGAGTGTCACGAACCGGAAATAACGGGTGTCCCCCATCGTTCTCCAGGGCATCGGCAGCGTGCGTTCAAGCGGCGCCAAGCTGGGCTGAACGTCTGCCCGGCAGGGGTTTGCACAAGGGGTGCATTAGCGCAGCACCTTTTTCTTCAGTTTGAGGCGTACGTAGAACAGCACGATCACCGCGACCGCACCCAGCGTGATCAGCGTGATGAGATGCAGGTTGTCGCGGATGGCCGCCTCGTTGTGGCCGAGGGTGTAACCGAGCACCGCGAGGATGGTGACCCAGATGCCCGCGCCGAGCGCGGTATAGAAGCTGAACACAGCGAGATTCATGCGCGCCAGCCCCGCCGGCAACGAGATGTATTGCCGCACCGCAGGAATCAGTCGCCCGGTGAAGGTGGAGATATGGCCGTGGCGCGCGAAGAACCCCTCCATGCGCTGCAGCGAGTACTCCTTGAACAGCACGTACTTGCCGTAGCGCAGTAGAAACGGCCGCCCGAACTTCACCGCCAGCCAGTAGTTGAACAGCGCGCCGAACAGGCTGCCGCCGATGCCGGAAAGGATCGCCAGCGCCAGATTCATCTCGCCCTTGTAGGCGAGGTAGCCGGCCGGAATCATCACCACTTCGCTGGGGAAGGGAAAAAAACTCGACTCCAGCGCCATCATGAGGAAGATGCCCGGGTAGCCCCAGGCGCCGACGGTGATGACGATGGTTTGGATGAGTTCGTGGAGCATGACATTAGGGGCCAGGAGTGGGGCTAGGGAAGCGCTGAACAATTCAATATGGCCGTCATTGCGACCGCGAGCGAAGCGCGGCGGGAAGCAATCCAGCGTATTGATCAAGTAGGCATTTCTGGATTGCCGTGTTGCTGCGCTCCTCGCAATGACGAATTAATCAGCGATTCCCTAGGGACTAGGGGGATTGTGCGGCTCCGCCGCGCCCTAGCCCCTAGTTTCTAGACGACCGCTTCTTCCTTCTTCTCCACCGGCTTGATGAAGTGCTCGCGCTTGATGCCGAACATCAGCAGCAGCGGCGAGCCGACCAGCACCGAGGAGTAGATGCCGAACATGATGCCGATGGTGAGCGCGAGCGCGAAGTTGTGCAGTGCCTCGCCGCCGAAGAGCAGCATCGACAGCACCATGATCTGGGTCGAGCCGTGGGTGATGATGGTGCGGCTCATGGTGCGGGTGATGGCGTCGTCGATGATATGCGGGATGGTGGCGCCGCGTAGCTTGCGGATGTTTTCGCGGATACGGTCGAAGATGACCACCGATTCGTTGACCGAGTAGCCCAGAACCGCCAGCACGCCGGCCAGCACGGTCAGCGTGAATTCCCACTGGAAGAAGGCGAACAGGCCGAGAATGATGACGATGTCGTGCAGGTTGGCGATCATGCCGGCCACCGCGAAGCGCCATTCGAAGCGGATCGCCAGATAGGCCATGATGCCGAATACCACCACCAGCAACGCCAGGGCCCCGCTGTCGTAAAGCTCCTTGCCGACCTGCGGGCCGACGAAATCGACCCGCCTGAGCTTCACTTCGGCATCGGCTGCGGTCAGCGCGGCCATCACGCGGTTGCTGGTTTGCGCCGCATTGCTGTCACTCTTCACCGGCAGCCGGATCAGTACATCGTGGCTGGTGCCGAAGCTTTGCACCGAAACCTCGGACAGGCCGGTTTTTTCGAGCGCGCCGCGGATCGCCGGCAGGTTTGCAGGCTTGCCGTAGCTGACCTCGATCACGGTGCCGCCGGTGAAATCGACGCCGAGGTTGAGACCTTTGTCCCACAGCGCCCACACGGAGAAGAGGAAGGTGAGCAGTGAAATTGTGGTGGTCACCTTCCCCCAGCTCATGAAGGGGATGGTTTTTTTGAAGGGGAAGAAATCGATCATGGTCGGGCCTTAAATCGAGAGTTTTGCCAGGCGCGCCTGGCGGCCGTAGGTCAGGTTGGCCATCGCGCGCGACACGGTCACGGCGCTGAACATCGAGGTGAGAATGCCGAGACACAGCACCACGGCAAAGCCGCGCACCGGACCCGAGCCGAGCCAGAACAGCGAGAAGCCGGCGATCAGGGTCGTGATGTTGGCGTCCAGGATCGTGCCCCAGGCGCGTTCGTAGCCGGCGCTGATCGCCGCCTGCGGGGTGGCGCCGTTGCGCAACTCTTCTCTGATCCGTTCGTTGATCAGCACGTTGGCGTCGATCGCCATGCCAAGGGTGAGTGCGATCGCCGCCATGCCGGGCAGGGTGAGCGTGGCCTGCAGCATCGACAGCAGCGCGATCAGGAAAAAGCCGTTGATCGCCAGCGCCAGCGACGAAAACAGCCCGAACACCCGGTAGTAGAAGGTGATGAACACCACCACGGCGATGAAGCCCCAGATGTTGGCATTGAAGCCCTTGGCGATGTTTTCAGCACCCATGCTGGGGCCGACGGTGCGTTCCTCGACGATCTGCATCGGCGCGGCCAGCGCACCGGCGCGCAGCAGCAGGGCGACGTCGGAGGCTTCCTGTGCCGACTCCATGCCGGTGATCTGCACCCGTCCGCCGCCGATTTCCTCGCGGATCACCGGCGCGGTGATCGCTTCGGCGCGACCTTTCTCGATCAGCAGGATGGCCATACGCTTGTTGACGTTTTCGCGCGTCACGTCCTTGAAGATGCGCGCGCCCTTGCCGTCCAGGTTGATATGCACCGCGGCCTGGCCGCTGGCGTTGTCGAAACCCGGCGTGGCGTTGGTGATCGAGTCGCCGGTCAGCACCACATCCTTCTTTACCGCGATCGGCGCGCCTTCGCGGGTGGGCACGATTTCCGTGCCGAACGGCGCCTGGCCTTGGGCCAGCGCCTGCGGGTCGGCCAGTTCGTCGACCATGCGGATTTCCAGGGTTGCAGTGCGGCCGAGGATGTCCTTGGCCTTGGCGGTGTCCTGCACGCCGGGCAGTTGCACCACGACGCGGTTGGCGCCCTGCTGCTGGATCACCGGTTCGGCCACGCCGAGCTCGTTGACGCGATTGCGCAGGGTGGTGATGTTCTGCTGCAGGGCAAATTCCTGCACCTGTTTTTCGGCTTCCGGCTTCAGCCGCGCGGTCAGGGTAAAGGCTTCGGCCTGGTCTTCGGTGGTGTAAGCCAGATCGGTGAACGCCGTCCCCAGTTTGTTGACGGCAGCATCACGCTGGTCGCGGGTGGAAAAATGCACGGTGACAGCATCGCCTTCGCGGCTGATGCGTCCGTAGCGGATCTTGTCGCTGCGCAGTTCGGTGCGGAAATCGCTCTGATAGCGGATGGCGGCCTTTTCCAGCGCCGTCTTCATATCGACTTCGAGCAGGAAGTGCACGCCACCGCGCAGATCGAGGCCAAGGTTCATCGGCAGCGCGCTGATCGCCGACAGCCATGCAGGCGAGGCCGGCAGCAGATTCAGCGCAACCGTGTAGCGCTCGCCCAGGCCGTTTTCCAGCACGTCCTTGGCCTTGATCTGCAGATCGGTGCTGGCAAAGCGCGCCTTGATGCTGTTGTCTGCCAGTTCCATTCCACTGGTGGCCAGACTGGATGCCTTGAGCAGCGACTCCATCTGCGCCAGCAGCACGGTATCGACCTTTTCGGTGGTGCGCACCGGCGATACCTGTACCGCAGGAACCTGGCCGAAAAAGTTGGGCAGGGCGTAGAGCAAGGCGGCCACCAGCGTGAAGCCGACGAGCACATATTTCCAGAGTGGGAAGCGGTTCATTTTTTAAGGGTTAGGTGTTAGGGGAGAGGGGTGAGATGGGAGCGACGGTGGGCGCAGATGCCTAACACCTCACCCCTTTCACCTCACAGGCCTTTGATCGTGCCCTTGGGCAGCAGGGTCTGGATCGACTGCTTCTGTATATGGGTGATCACCCCGTCGGCGATTTCCAGCGAAACGAACTGTTCGCCGATCTTGGCGATTTTGCCGACCTGGCCGCTGGCGGTGAGTACTTCATCGCCTTTCTGGATTTCAGACAGCATCTTTTTCTGTTCCTTGGCGCGCTTCATCTGTGGGCGGATGAGCATGAACCAGAACAGGATGAAGATGATGATGAGCGGCAGGAACTGGGTAAAGCCGGGGGCGGCCGGCGCGGCGGCTTGTGCGTGGGCAAGAGAAATCATGGTTGGCGCTCCGAATGCGGATTAATAAAACCGGGAGATTCTACCACCCGCGGGTTTGCATCTCGTGAAACCGCACCGTGAAATCGGCAAAGCAATGGGCCTCGATGGCGTCACGCATGTCGGCCATCAGGCGGTGGTAATAGTGCAGGTTGTGGATTGTGGCGAGCCGCGCGCCGAGGATTTCGCCGGCGCGGATCAGGTGGTGCACGTAGGCGCGGCTGAAATGGGTGCAGGTGTGGCAGGTGCATGCCTCGTCGATCGGCGCGGTGTCGGTCTTCCAGCGCGCGTTGCGGATGCGCATGTCGCCATGCCGGGTATACAGGATGCCGTGGCGCGCGTTGCGCGTCGGCAGCACGCAGTCGAACTGGTCGATCCCCTGCGCCACCGCCGCGACCAGGTCCGATGGCGTGCCGACGCCCATTAAATAGCGCGGCTTGGCGGCCGGCAGCTGCGGCGCGGTGTGGGCGAGGATGCGTGCCATGTCGTCCTTCGGTTCGCCCACCGAGAGGCCGCCGATGGCGTAGCCGTCGAAGTCCATGCCGATCAGTTCGCGTGCCGATTCGTCGCGCAGCGTCTCGTACATGCCGCCCTGCACGATGCCATAGAGCGCGTTGGGGTTGCCGGCGTGCGCCGCTTTGGAGCGTTCAGCCCAGCGCAGGCTCATCCGCATCGAATCGGCGGCCTCGCGCTCGGTGGCGGGGTAGGGCGTGCATTCGTCGAATATCATCACGATATCGGAGTTCAGCGTGCGCTGGATCTGCATCGAGATTTCGGGGGTGAGAAAAAGCTTGTCGCCGTTGATCGGCGAAGCGAACTTCACGCCCTCCTCGGTGATCTTCCTGAGCTTGCCCAGGCTGAACACCTGGAAGCCGCCCGAATCGGTGAGGATGGGCCTGTCCCAGCCCATGAAGCGGTGCAATCCGCCGAAGCGTTCGATCACGTCCAGCCCCGGGCGCAGCCACAGGTGGAAGGTGTTGGACAGCACCATCTCGAAGCCGATTTCGGTGAGATCAAGCGGCGACATCGCCTTCACCGTGCCGTAGGTGCCCACCGGCATGAATGCGGGCGTCTGCACGGTGCCGTGCGCGAGATGGAGCTGGCCGCGGCGTGCACCGCTGTCGGTGGCGAGGAGGTCGAATTTCATTCGGTTGGGCGTTTTTCCAGAATCATCGCGTCGCCATAGCTGAAGAAGTGGTAGCGCTCGGCAATGGCATGGGCGTAGGCTGCGCGGATACTGTCGAGGCCGGCAAAGGCGGAGACCAGCATCAGGAGTGTGGACCTGGGCAGATGAAAGTTGGTGATGAGCGCGTCGACCACTTTGAAGCGATACCCCGGCGTGATGAAGATGTCGGTTTCGCCGGCGCCTGCGTGCAATGTGTCAGCCTGTGCCGCTGCCTCCAGCGCACGCAGGCTGGTGGTGCCCACCGCCACTACCCGGCCGCCGCGGGCGCGGGTTTCAAGGATCGCGTCGACGGTCGCCTGCGGAATCGTGTAGCGCTCGCGGTGCATCCGGTGGTCGGCAATGTGGTCCACCCGTACTGGCTGGAAGGTGCCCGCACCCACATGCAGCGTCACCTGAGTCGTACGGATGCCCTGTTCGCGCAGCGCATCCAGCATCGCGGCGTCGAAATGCAGCCCGGCCGTCGGCGCTGCCACTGCGCCGGGCTCGTTGGCGTACACCGTCTGGTAGCGCGCCTCGTCGTCGGCCGTCGGCGTGTGTTCGATGTAGGGCGGCAGCGGCAACTGGCCGAGCTGCTCCAGCACCTCCAGCACCGGGTGCGGGAAGCGCAGCAGCGTCAGCTCGTCCTGCCGCGCCAGCACGTCGATGGCGATTTTTTCGGAAAGATGAATGCGGGAACCCGGCCTGGGCGCATGACTCGCGCGGATGAAGGCCAGAGCCTCGAATTCGCCCGTTACCCGTTCCACCAGCAGCTCGACCTTGCCGCCGGAATCCTTGCTGCCGAACAGCCGTGCCTTGATCACGCGGGTGTCGTTCATCACCAGCAGGTCGCCCGGATGCAGCAGGGTCGGCAGCTCGCAGAACCGGCGGTCGGCGAGCGCGCCGGACACCCCGACGTGCAGCAGCCGGCTGCCGCCACGCACCGCAGGCGGCAGCTGCGCGATCAACGCGTCGGGTAAATCGAAATCAAAATCGGCGACCTGCATGGGGCGCGATTATAGCCGCCGGCATCGGACGGGATGCTCGACCCCCGGTATAATGCCCCCCTTTCTTGGCTGTCCCTGATTCCCATGTCTACCCTTGCCATCATTTTGATCGCAACTGCGGCGGGCAGCTTGCTGAGCTTGTTGCTGGCTGCGGTCGTGGCCTTGTCTGCGCGTCCCAGCTGGGTGCCTGTGCTGGTGAGTTACGCCATTGGTGCGCTGCTTGGCGCATCGTTGCTGGAGGTTTTGCCGGAAGCGATCAAAATGGGCGGCGATGTCGACACGGTCGCCATGGCGTTGCTGGGCGGCATCTTGCTGTTCTTCCTGCTGGAAAAACTGGTGTTGTGGCGGCACTGCCACGACGAGATTTGCGAGGCGCATAGCAGTCATGGCCATGACCATGGACGTTCCGGACTGATGATCACGGTGGGCGACACTTTTCATAATTTTGTCGACGGCCTCATCATTGCTGGCGCCTTTCTGGTGGACTTCCGCCTGGGAGCGGTGACTACACTGGCGATCATCGCGCACGAAATCCCCCAGGAGATCGGTGATTTTTTGATCTTGTTGCATTCTGGCTATAGCCGAACCCAGGCCTTGCTGCTCAACCTTTTGACCGGGCTGGCGACGATGGTCGGAGCACTGCTGGGGTATTACGCGCTGTCGATGCTGGAAGGCTGGACCCCGGCGCTGCTGGGGCTGGCAGCGGCGAGCATGTTGTACGTGGCTTTGTCGGACTTGATACCGGGGCTGCACAAGCGTGCGGAAATCGCTTCTACGCTGCAGCAGCTAGCGCTTATCGGACTGGGGATCGGCAGCGTCGCGCTGGCCGGTTATGCCATCGGTCACGGCCATTGAGCGCCGCCGCCGCTGCGGACCATCGGCCGCATAGACGAACAGCGCCAGCGGCAACACGCCGAGAAGGATCAGGATGGCCAGCGCTTTGCCGATGCTGCTGGCGGTAATCGCCATCATCAGAATCACATAGGCCCAGCCGATTGCTACGATATACATCTCAAGCTCCATCAGGATTGAGCGTCATGGTAACCAAAGCAAAGCCCGCCCGCACGCCGACCGTCGGATTTGTCTCGCACATTACCTCCGCATCGTGTCGCTCCGACTGCCCACTTTGCCGTGGATTGGGTGGTCAGTTTCAGTGGAATACGCATGGCAGGCGTAAAGGTCTTTTCGCAGCGCATAAAATCCGTTGAGATAGCCGGCGCATGAGGCAAAAGTATTGGTTGCATTGGCACTGATCGGAGCGACACCCACAAACGGCAATGCCGGGAAAGTAATAAAACTGCCTCCCCCCGCAATGGAATTAAGCGCGCCGCTGCACACTCCCGCGAGGAGCAGCAACAGCAGCTTAGTTGTCATGGTTAAGTAGGCGAGGGCCGGGAGAAAGGTCGCGACATTCCGTCTGGTGGCGTTTTGAGCTTGATTGTTACGGGATGGAGGCGTCCTCCGCCTGGGCAAACGTCCCTAAAAACAGCTGCAGTTCATCCTGGTGCTGGGTGGCAATTCTGGCCAGCATCTCTTCCCCCTTGGGGCGCAGGTGGACTTCCACCACGCGTCGGTCATGACGGCCGGGATTGCGCGCCACCAAATTCAGCTTTTCGCAGCGGTCGATCAGGGCAACCACACCATTGTGTTGCGCTTGCAAGCGCTCCGCCAGTTCGCCGATGGAGGCCCAGTCCCGGTCCGGGAACCCCTTCACGTGCAGGAGCAACTGATACTGCAAAGGGGTCAGCCCCTGGTCTTTGCACAATTTCTCGCTGATGCGCAAAAAACGACGCAGGCGATAGCGAAAACGGGATATCCGTTCGTATTCGGCTTTCTCCAGGAGGGGCTGCTTATGCGTGCTTGAATCGGTTCTTGACATAGTTTGATTGATGGTCTAGAAAATAGCATGGTGTGATGCATTTTGCCATGGTGAGCGGACGATGTTAACGATGCCCGATAAAGCAGGAGGAGTGCCATGAACCTTGTTTCACTTTACAAATTGCCATTTTCCAATACGCAAGGCTGGTCCGAGCTGGAGAAAGTCCGCCCTGGGCTGCTCAAGGTGTTCGTCTTCATTGTCCTGCCACTGTCGTTGCTACCGCCGGCCATGCTGTATTACGCAGGTTCGAACTATTCAGAAGTATTCCTCAAGGGGACTGCAGTCAAAGCTTGGAGCGATATCGCAGTGGTCTTTTTTCTTGCCGAGATGCTGACCCTCTTGGGGATGGGTTGGTTGATCAAGCAGGTTGCCGAGAGCAACGGGCTGGAAATCGATTATCACGATGCCTATCTGCTGGCGGCCATCGCCCCGATTCCCCTTTGGCTTTCGTCACTTGGACTCCTGGTTCCAAGCCTTGCATTCAACGGGGTACTCTCGCTCGCGGCACTGGGACTTTCCTGCGCGATCATCTATCACGGTGTCGAAGGTTTGTGCCACACGCGTGAGGATGTGACCGCCGCTGCCATCGTGCAGATGGTGATTGGCGCAGGTCTCATTGCCTGGGCGCTGCTTTTGATGATGGTGATGCTGTGGTAGCGGCGGGGTCAGTTTAGGGAAGCACTGATTAATTCGATATGGCCGTCATTGCGAGCGCAGCGAAGCAATCCAGCGTATTGATTAAGCGGGCATTTCTGGATTGCCCTAAAGGACTCCGATCCACTATGGGCTGAAGCCCATGTGGAATCGTATGCCACGTCGCTGCGCGCCTCGCAATGACAAATTAATCAGCGCTTCCTTAGGTAAGACACATGACCCGTCACCACCGGTATGCCGGGTGCGGAAACGAAAAGGGGTGGCTTCAAGCTGCCCCTTTGTTTTTGTTTGTTATGGTAAAAAAAGCGGAGTCAGACATCGCCATTTGGAACCTGACGCACGTCTTGTGAAAAATCATCGCCTTTCATCGATTAGGGTGCTTCATGCGGACAAAAGTCATTGCTTATGCTGCGCTGCTTTCGCTGGGGTTCGTCATCCCGGCTTGGGCCACTCCACGCACCCTGCCTGTGCCGTCGGCCCAGGAGAAAGAAGCACCGCTCATGAATGAACCCCGGCAAGAACGGGTTACGCCGCCGGTGCCGCCGCGCGGCCAGATGCTTTACGAGAATCACTGCATGTCCTGCCACGAAAGTGTCGTTCACATCCGTGGCAACCACCGTACCCGATCGCTGGCGGAACTGCGGGGGAGGGTGTCGCACTGGGCAAACGCTTTGCACTTGCGCTGGGGCAAGGAAGAAGTCGAGGAGGTGGTGACCCACCTCAATGATCGTTATTACAAGTTCGAATCCCGCTAGAAATAAAACAAGCGCATCGAGAGGATGTGCCTATGCGTTTTAGCCAGGCATTCAAGGCAAGGCCGTCGCTATGGATGTTGATGCTTGTGCTTGCCTGCGGAGTATGGCTCGCAAGCGGGAAGTCCTTTGCTGCCGTATCAGACATATCCGTCGAACCGCTACGCGCGAAGTACGCGGAATTGGGCGAGCAGCTGCGCAATAACGCGTTTCAACGGGCGCTCTATCTTGATTCTTCGCAATCTTCGACCGATTTGAAGGGCGAAATCTACGCCGTGGTCGATTACCCTTTTAACATCGTTAACGGGGCGCTCAACAACCCTGCGCATTGGTGTGATGTGCTGATACTGCACATCAACGTCAAATACTGTAATGCTTCCAGACGCGCGGACGGCACGGTCCTTACTGTCAATATCGGAAGAAAATTCTTTCAGCCACTGGAAGATGCCTATCGTCTCGATTTCAACTATCGAGCGGTCGTCACGACGCCGGAGTATTTCGCACTGGAACTCAATGCGGATGACGGACCCTTGAGCACCCATGACTATCGTATCTGGATTGAAGCCACATCACTTGATGATGGGCACACCTTTCTACATGTCACCTATGCCTATGAGTTTGGTTTGATTGGCCGTCTTGCGATGCAAGTCTATCTGGCAACAATCGGCAGGGATAAGGTCGGGTTTACCGTCACCGAAACACTGCCCAATAGTCGCCCTGTTTATATCAAAAGGGTTCGCGGCGTGGTGGAACGCAATACCATGCGCTATTACTTGGCTATCGATGCCTATTTTAACGCGTTGACCACATCGCCCGAGGATCAGTTGGAGAAACGATTGCAGAAGTGGTATCACAGCGCTGAACAATACGCCCGCCAACTGCATGAAGTAGACTGGAACGATTACCTCGACATGAAACGAAGGGAGTACCAGCGCCAGCAGGTTGCCCAATAGGCTGGCGAACCAGAGGCGAACCAGAGGGGTCAGTTCATACTGACCCCTTATCGCTCTGGCGACCGGATCGATTATGCTTACGCGCAATAACAACAAGCGAATGCAAGGGGGCATGTGAATTCATTCAACAAGCGTACAGCTGTCAGGATTTCTGCAGTCAGCCTGTTGCTCGCCATTGTGGCCAGTCCGATCGCCTGGTTTATCGCCCGGGAAAACGCCGAGGAAAGCACGGTTGCGCTGGCGATGGAGGAGTCGCGGCGCCTGCTGCGGCATTTCGATGCGATTGCACTAAGCGGGCCGGATGCAAGGGAGTACGCCAGCCAGGCGGCAGGGACGATCACTGGCGGCCTGTTCGACATCGCCGAGGTGTATGACCGCGATGGCAACAAACTCGCCGAGTCGATGACCCAGGATGGCCAAATCATTGAGCCGTTGCTGTCCAAGCATGGCCGTCCGCAATACAGCGAAGCCTCTTACGAAAGCCTGAAACTGGAAGGCGACCGCTGGATATTGCGTGTATTCGTGCCACTGCAGGAAAGGTCGGACACCCAGGGGGCGGCCAGGATCACCGGATATTTCGAAGGGGTGCGGGTCGTCTCCGAATGGCAGCACCAGCAGATGCTCGACGATGCGCTGAGCGCCGCGCTGATGGTGGGCCTGGCCTCGCTGCTCTGCGGCGGCGCCATTTATCCGGTGGTCATTCGCCTTTCGGCGGAAAACGAGCAGAAGGCCCGCGAGGTGCTGGATTCGCACATCTCGATGATGGAGGCGCTGGGCCGCGCCATCGCCAAACGCGATTCCGATACCGGCGCCCACAATTACCGCGTGGCCTGGATCGCCGCACGCATCGCCGAACGCCTGGGGATGCGCGACAAGGCGATGCAATCGCTGATCGCCGGGAGCTTCCTTCACGATGTCGGCAAGATCGGCATCCCGGATGCCATTCTTCTGAAGCCCGGCAAGCTGGATGCCGACGAACTCAACACCATGCGCACCCATGTGCAGCAAGGGGAAGAGATCGTCACCGGGATAGGCTGGCTCGACGGCGCGAGTGCCGTCGTTGCCGGCCATCATGAGAAATGGGACGGCTCCGGTTACCCGCGACGGCTGTCAGGTCAGGACATCCCGCTTGCAGCGCGGGTGTTTGCGGTGGCCGACGTGTTCGATGCGCTCTGCTCGAAGCGCCCGTACAAGGAGCCGATGGGCCTGGACTCGGCCATGGAGATTCTGGAGAAGGATACCGGCAGCCACTTCGACCCGGAGGTGATGGCTGCCTTTCGGACCATTGCACAAGAGGTGTTCGACCGTCTTGCCGGATGTGGCGAGGACGCCGCCCGGCAATTGCTGGAAGTGAAAGTTCGTTCACATTTCGGCATCTAGGAGCCTGTCGGACTTGAAGGAAATCGGCTGCAAATCCGCCTGGCCGGTTCATATTTCGCCGCTTTCTTGGGCAATAGAATGACTATTGTCCGGCGAAACCGTCAAAATTATGTCCCGTCGGGACGGTTGCTCCGTAAGGGGGCGCAGCCTGTTTAGTCCAGCAGCTCCTTGGGCACATTGCCGCCGTTGGCGGCGATTTGCGCGAGCACGGTCTTGTGCAGCCACATGTTCATCTTCGCCGAATCGCCCATCAGGTCGGCCGGGCAGCCCAGTTCCGTTGCCAGTTCCTTGCGTGCTGCAAAGCTGCTGTCGATATCGAGAAGTTTCAGCAGGTCGACGATGGAGGTCCGCCAGCTCAGTTTCTGCGGGTTTGCTGCTGCGCGCTGCTCCAGTTGCGCGACGACGTCGACGAGCGCGACCGGCTTCGGCGGTGGCGCACCCGTGGCCCCAGGTATGGTGGTGGGTGCCGGGGCGGCGGCTGCCTTGTCGCTGCCGATGCCGAGCTTCGCGAGAATTTTGCTGAAGAATCCCATGGTTCTCTCCTTTGCGGGTTGGTGGGACGGCATGACCCTGCAAGATTGCATGGCCGTACCGCCTCCGTTCGTGAATACATTCACTGTAGCAACGATAAATTGGGCGATTGGTCAACCGGATTCACGACTTCGTGGCCAGGCCTTGCGTGAATAAACGGCCGCTGACGCCCGGGCCGCCCCGCAGCCCCCGTGCTACCCTCCACCCCGCCATGCGACTCCCTCAACTCCGACAACGTCTACGCGATCTGGGCGCTGCCCCCTGTCATGAGGGGCGCGTGCTGCGGGCGTGGGTTCAGGGGCGCTCGCTCGACACCAAGCGGCGGCGCGCCGAAGACTTCCTGCCGCTGGCGGTGCGCGATGCGCTGCCTGGCCTGTTCGATGAATTGCGCGGCCTGGCGCGGGTGCATTCCGAGCACGCCGGCGAGGACGGCTCGGCCCGATTGCTGGTGGAGCTGGCGGATGGCCAGACGGTGGAAAGCGTGCTGCTGCCGCGCGACGGCGTGTGCGTGTCCACCCAGGTCGGCTGTGCGGTGGGGTGCGTGTTCTGCATGACCGGCCGCGCCGGCTTGCTGCGCCAGCTCTCCAGCGCGGAGATCGTCGCCCAGGTGGTGCTGGCCCGCAGCCGCCGCCCGGTGAAGAAGGTCGTGTTCATGGGCATGGGGGAGCCGGCCCACAATCTGGACAACGTGCTGGAGGCGATCGAGCTGCTCGGTGTGGAAGGCGGCATCGGCCACAAGAATCTGGTCTTTTCGACCGTCGGCGACCGGCGCGTGTTTGAGCGCCTGCCACAGTCCACGGTGAAGCCTGCGCTGGCGCTCTCCCTGCACACCACCGACGCCGAGCTGCGCCGGCGCCTGCTGCCCAGGGCGCCCGACATTGCGCCGGCCGAACTCGTCGAATTGGGCGAGGCCTATGCCCGCCGCACCGGCTACCCGATCCAGATCCAGTGGACGCTGCTCGAAGGGATCAACGATACCGATGCCGAGCTGGACGGGATCGCACGACTGCTGGCCGGAAAGTTCGCGGTGATGAACCTGATTCCCTACAACAGCGTCGAGGGCGTCGAGGGCTTCGACTACCAGCGCCCGAGCTGGGAGCGCGCGGCCGCGATGGCGCGCAGCCTGCACCGGCGCGGCGTGCTCACCAAGCTGCGCCACTCCGCAGGGCAGGACGTGGAGGGCGGTTGCGGGCAGTTGCGGGCGCGGGCGCTGGGCGTGGCGGTCGGTTTTTCGCCCGCCGGCTTGCCCTGACGCAATAAATTGGGCGAATAAATGGGGTCAGTTTAGTCTGACCCCATTACCCTTTTTTTTCGCCCTGGCCGAAATCCATACGAGAAGCCGAGGAACTCTTCCTCGTAGATCGCGCTGAGTACTTTTACGACTGCTTGCTGCATGATCTTGTCTTCTATGGCGGCGATGCCCAGCGGACGCAGTTTGCCGTCCGCTTTGGCGGTCCAGGTTCGCCGCGAGGCTTGCGCCCGGCACCCCTTTAGTTTGTTTACCTCGCCTGCCTGCGCATCGCCGCAAAACCCACGATAGCCAGGAGCATGGCAAGCATGATCATTGCCCACTCGGAGAGCGTGGGGATGCCTGTGGCAGCTGAAGGCAGGACAGCAGTCACGTTCACGCTTTCGTTCAAGGCGTTGCAGCCATTTGCCGTCGGCAAATTATTTGAATCACCACCGTAGTTGGCAACCCAGCGATAGGTGCCGATCGCCACAGGCGTGAAAGGCGCGGACGAATAGTTGCCGTTGCCACTAACTGCCACTGGCGATGTAAAGATCGCCGCGCCGGCACACAACGTATCGTTGGGGCCATACAAGTTGAAGGTGATCGTCCCTGTTGGAGCGATGCCGCCGCTCAACGTCGCGATGTCGCTGATTGCCCCTCCGAGCGTCACGCCGGATGAAGCCTGTGTTGTGAGCGTTGTAATCGCGATTGCCGGGACGGTCAGGGTGGCGATGGCCGCCGCCGCGTTGTTGCCGTTGCTGGTCGCCAGGGCGCCGGCGGGCAGCGTGTTGATGTAGGAGCCGCCGGTGGCGGCGGTCACGTTTACCGTGACCGTGCAACTGCCGGCGGCCGGGATCGTGCTGCCGGACGACAACGCTACCGTGCCTGCACCGGCGATGGCGGTCACCGCGCCGCCGCCGCCGCAGGTGGTGGCGGCAGCCGGGGCGGGGGCGATCACCACCCCGCTTGGCAAGGTGTCGGTGAGCGCGGCGCTCAGGGTGGCGATCGCAGCATCGGGATTGCTCAGGGTGATGGTAAGCGTCGAGACTCCGCCCGCATTGATGGTGGCCGGACTGAAGGTCTTGCCCAGCGTGGGCGGCAGGACGGGGGAGACGACGGTCAGGGTGGCGATGGCCGCCGCCGCGTTGTTGCCGTTGCTGGTCGCCAGGGCGCCGGCGGGCAGCGTGTTGATGTAGGAGCCGCCGGTGGCGGCGGTCACGTTTACCGTGACCGTGCAACTGCCGGCGGCCGGGATCGTGCTGCCGGACGACAATGCTACCGTGCCTGCACCGGCGATGGCGGTCACCGCGCCGCCGCCGCAGGTGGTGGCGGCAGCCGGGGCGGGCGCGATCACCACTCCGCTTGGCAAGGTGTCGGTGAGCGCGGCGCTCAGGGTGGCGATCGCAGCATCGGGATTGCTCAGGGTGATGGTAAGCGTCGAGACTCCGCCCGCATTGATGGTGGCCGGGCTGAAGGCCTTGCCCAGCGTGGGCGGCAGGACGGGGGCGCTGCACCCACCGATCGTGTTGCCACCGGTAGACATCGTCACGATACCGGTTGCAGTAACGGCTCCCGCCAGCACACGCCCGGACACGTTACCCCCACCCACTGTGATGCTCGTGTCCGCGATCACGGTTCCCATGAAGGAGTTGCCATTGAGCGTCGCGAATGAGCCGACCCGCCAGTACACGTTGCACGGGTTCGCGGTGCCGGTCACCACCGAACCGACATTCATAATCAGCGAGCTCGCGACGTTGAATACAAAGATACCCGTCTTACCGGGGCTGGGGTCGTTGAGCGTCAAGGTTGTCGAAGCCCCCAGGTCTGCCGCGCCAGACGAATAAAGGCCTGGAGTAAGCGTGAGGTTATCGAGAGTGTTGCCCAACGGAGTGCCCAGCCCCTGCCCCGCCAGAAAACCATAGGCAGTTGCGGCATCAGTATGAGCCTGTGCCGTGACCGGATCGGCTGCCGTGTATAGAACAAAAGGCGCTGGCACGGTCGAAGGGGGAAAATTAGTGATCGTGGGAACCGTTGGAGCAGAACCAACATTGCCGTTGACCACCGTACCGGGAAGGGTCGAACCGGTTACCTCCGAGTTACCGAGAGCCCCGAACTGCTCCGCCGCACCAAGTGTCGGGGCTACCGCCACTACGGCCAGTGCCGGAGCGGAAGCCAGAAAAAACACAATGAATCCTACGCATGTCAGCAAGCCACGATTACATCGCCTGAACCAGGAGTTTGCTTCAGCAATATGGGACTCAACGTGCTCTGGTTTAGTGCTGGTGTAAATCTGATCGTTCATGGCGTTGCCCCCGTGCAGTAGGCGATTTGACCAATTATGTAGCTTAAAATCGTAGCCATGTGCATACATACAAACAAAAAGGGGCGCTTATGCGCGCCCCCGGGGTTTATGTAGCCACTTTATTTGCCTGCCTGCGCATCGCTGCAAATCCCACGATAGCCAGGAGGGATGCCAGCAGAATCATCGCCCACTCGGAAAGTGTGGGGATGCCTGCGGGGGTGGGGCAGCAGTTTTTGCCATGCGCTCGATTGGGGCGTTGCAAACATTTGTCGTCGGCGAATTGTTTGAATCACCGCCGTAGTTGGCGATCCAGCGATAGGTGCCAATTAGCGAAGGTGTGAAAGGCAAGGACGCATAGAAACCGTTGCCGTTGACTGCCACTGGCGACGTAAAGATTGCCGCACCGGTGCAAGTCGCGTCATTGGGGCCATACACGTTGAAGGGAATCGTCCCTGTCGGCGCACCGCCGCCTGTGCCACCATCGCTCAACGTCGCGCTGTCGCTGATCGCCGCTCCAAGCGCCACGCCAGGCTTCGTTTATCCGATTGCTTTCTTAAACGTTGACCCGCAAAAAAGAGAAACAACAACGCCATGAACCCGAAGATCGTTATCAGGGGCGAAACCGATGCCGATGTGAGCGCGATCACCGACGTGACCGTCGCCGCGTTCAAGACCCTGGAGATCAGCAATCACACGGAGCAGTTCATCATCGCGGCACTACGCGCCGCCGGGGCCCTCACGCTATCGCTCGTCGCAGAAATGGAGGGCCGTGTGATCGGGCATATTGCGTTCTCGCCCGTGACCATTTCGGATGGCACCCGGAACTGGTACGGCCTTGGACCTGTTTCGGTGTTGCCGGCGTACCAGCGGCAAGGCGTTGGCAAAGTCCTGATACGGGAAGGGCTGGCACGGCTGAAAGCCATGAATGCGCAAGGATGTTGTCTCGTTGGACATCCGGATTACTACCGGAAATTCGGGTTCAAAAACATGCCGGGACTTGTGCTTGAGGGCGTGCCGCAGGAGGTCTTCTTCGCGCTGTCTTTCGACGGACAAACTCCGCAGGGCGCCGTCGCCTTCCACGAAGCATTCAAGGCGGATGGCCCGCAAGCGGGGGCGGTAAAGGGGCAGGGCTCGAATTAAATTCAGACCGGCAAACCGGCCTCACCCCTTCAACTTCGAGAACGCCGCCGCCATCGCGCCCCCCATCGTCGCTGAAGCGGGCGCACCGTTCGGTTTGCCGCCCGCCGGTTTGCCCTGAGCGCGTGGGTCGCGCGGCGGACGCGGGGCCGCGGGTGGCTTCTCGCCCGTCTTCTCCGCCGCATCGCTCAGCCGCATTGTCAGCGCGATGCGCTTGCGCTTCTCGTCCACTTCCAGCACTTTGACCTTCACGATCTGTCCGGCCTTGACTACGCTGTGCGGGTCTTTGACGAAGTTGTTGGACAGCGCCGAGATGTGGACCAGGCCGTCCTGATGCACGCCGATGTCGACGAACGCGCCGAACGCGGCGACGTTGGTGACGATGCCTTCCAGGATCATGTCGGGCGTCAAGTCGGACAGTTTTTCCACGCCTTCTCTGAAGGTCGCGGTGGTGAATTCGGGGCGCGGGTCACGACCGGGTTTTTCGAGTTCCTTGAGAATGTCTGTGATGGTGGGGATGCCGAATTTCTCGTCCCGGTATTTCGCCGGATCGAGTGACTTCAAGAGGCTTCCGTTGCCGATCACGGCTTTGAGGTCCTGCTTGATGTCGGCGAGGATCGCTTGCACCAGCGGATAGGATTCGGGGTGGACGGCGGAGGCGTCGAGCGGATCGTCGCCGTCCATGATGCGCAAAAAGCCCGCCGCCTGCTCGAAGGTCTTTGCGCCCAGGCGCGGCACGTCGAGCAGTTGCGCGCGGCTGGCGAACCGGCCCTGGGTCTCGCGGTGGGTGACGATGGCTTGCGCCACGCTGTTGGAGAGGCCGGAAACGCGCGCGAGCAAAGGCACCGACGCCGTGTTGACGTCGACGCCGACGGCGTTGACGCAGTCTTCCACCACCGCATCGAGCGAGCGTGCCAGCTGGAATTGGCTGACGTCGTGCTGGTATTGGCCGACGCCGATGGATTTGGGATCGATCTTCACCAGCTCGGCTAGCGGGTCCTGCAGGCGGCGCGCGATGGATACCGCGCCGCGCAGCGAGACATCCAGTTCGGGCAATTCGCGCGAGGCGAATTCGGACGCGGAATACACCGACGCACCCGCCTCGGACACCACCACGCTGGTCAGCCGCAGTTCGGGGCGCAGCTTGATGAGGTTGCGCGCCAGCTTGTCGGTCTCGCGCGAAGCGGTGCCGTTGCCGATCGAGATCACCGTAACCCGGTGCTGCTCGGCCAGCCTGGCCAGCGTGTGCAGCGAACCGTCCCAGTCGTTGCGCGGCGGGTGCGGGTAGATGGTGGCGGTATCCAGCACCTTGCCGGTTTCGTCCGTCACCGCCACTTTCACGCCGGTGCGGATGCCGGGGTCGAGCCCCATCGTGACGCGCGGCCCGGCCGGCGCGGCCAGCAGCAGGGCCTTGAGATTGCGCGCGAACACGTGGATGGCGTCGGTCTCGGCGCGGTCGCGCAGCGCGCCCATCAGCTCCAGTTCCAGGTGCATGAAGCTCTTCACGCGCCAGGTGAAGCGCACCGTGTCCATCAGCCAGCGGTCGGCAGGACGGTTCTGGTTCTGGATGCCGAAGCGGCCGGCGATGCGCGCCTCGCAGGGATTGTGCGGTGCGCTCCAGCCCGGCCGCTCTTCCTCACTGTCGAGGCGCAGCCGCACGTCGAGCAGGTCCTCGCGCCGTCCGCGGAACAGCGCCAGCGCGCGGTGCGAGGGGATGGTGTTGATGGATTCTGAATAATCGAAGTAGTCGGCATACTTTTCCGCTGCGGTTTCCTTGCCGTCGCGCACTTTCGATTCGACGATGCCGTGTTCCTGCACGTAGTCACGCAGCCATTGCAGCAGGGGCGCATCTTCGGAAAAGCGTTCCATCAGGATCTGCCGCGCGCCGTCGAGCGCGGACTTGGCGTCCGCCACGCCGGGGTTGTCGCCCTGCTCGGTGGTGAAGGGCTCGTGCAGGAATTTGGCCGCTTCCTCGTCGGGATTGAGCATCGGGTTCGCCAGCAGGGCGTTGGCCAGCGGTTCCAGCCCGGCCTCCTGCGCGATCTGCACCTTGGTGCGGCGCTTCTGCTTGTAGGGCAGGTAGAGGTCTTCCAGATGCGTCTTGTCCGCCGCCAGCGAGATCGCCGTCAGCAGTTCGGGTGTCATCTTGTTCTGCTCGCTGATCGACTGGATAATGGCCGCGCGGCGGTCTTCCAGCTCGCGCAGATAGCGCAGCCGGTCTTCCAGAAGGCGCAGCTGCGTGTCGTCCAGGCCACCCGTTGCCTCCTTGCGATAGCGCGAGATGAACGGCACCGTCGCCCCCTCGTCGAGCAAGGCAATGGCCGCGATAACTTGCACAGGTTTGGCCGCGATCTCAGCGGCGAGTCGGTGTTCTATGGAAGGAAGCATGGTTCTGTTTACTGAATGAATCGGCCGCCGCGTCGCGGAGCCGATGGGTGAAGGACACGGGTTGTGCATTATGCCGAATATCCTCAGAGCAGCGCACCACCTCTTCCAACCATTTACCCGGTAAAAAATGGGATCATTGATCGATCCACCTGCCCCGGCCTCCTCGTAAATCGGAGTAAACCCTTCTTTAGTATCGATCGATATGAGCAACAACACTGTCCGCGCCCGACTGCCCCTCTCGTTCAAGGGAGAGACTTACGAACTCGATTCCGTCATCGACCTGGATGGATGTCTCGACGCGTCTGGCGAGGCGCCCGATTTCCACCGGCTTCTAGCCAGGGCGGCGGGGATCGATCCCTACTCGTATCTGTATGAAGTGCTGGCGACGCACGAGATCGAGTTCTCGGATGGCACGAATGTCGCGGCGCGAAGCTGCCGCAATGGCCGGTTCGACTGGACTCGATTCGAGCAGGAGCGACGCGGGGAACAGGACTGGCAAGTTGTCAGGGCCATCGCGCAGCAGATGCTGGGTGCGCGCGACCTGGACGCAGATCCGGACTTGGGGGCGGCCCTGCTGGCAGCGTATCGGGTGGGGAAGGCGAGCGGACTGAAGGAGCCGGGCCCGAATTAACGCGACACGGCTGCCGGCGTGTCAGGCTCGGCTGTCGGCGCCACTTCGCTGACGAGCTCCTCGGTCCAGGCAAGCGATTGCAGCTGGACCAGGTTGATCTCTTCCGGGCTGGAGGCGATGTCAGCGGCGTAGCGGGTGATTTGCCCGAAATCGCCGCGCTCCGACGCTTCGGCGAGTTTGAGAAAGGGCGCATAGGGCCCGGTCTGGTGGACCAGGGCCTGAACGATGGGGTCGGGCATGGGCAACTGTTCGAGCAGATAGGCGAGCGGGACGCCCAGCAGCGGTTCGGCCAGGGAAAACAGCCCGGTCATGAACAGCTCGTCCTGCGCCTCGTGGTTGAGCCGGGTTTGGCCGAGCAGTTCGCACAGGCGCCCGCGCGTGACGGCTGTCCGCGCCAGCAGGGCGTTGGTTGGCGTCGGGTTGGCGGTGACCAGGAGCAGCGCCAGCCAGCGATAAAGCGTCTTCAGTCCAATCTGGGTCAGGGCCTGGCGCACGGTGTGGACTTGCTGCCGCAGGCCCAAGGCGGCGGAATTGGCGTAGCGCAACAGGCGCAGGGTCAGGGCGGCATTGCGGCGCAACGGTTCTTCAATCTCGCCCAGGTCTTCGCAGACCCGAACTTTGTTCATCAGGTCAAGAACCGCCAGCTGACCCGGCTGGATGGCCTTGTTGGCGAGATTCTCCGGGCGGGCGAAATAATAGCCTTGGAAATACTGGATGCCGCTGTCGCGGCAGAGGTCGAACATCTCGCGGGTTTCGACTTTTTCGGCGATGAACTGACCGGTAAAGTTGAGCCGGATGTGCGCGATGATTTCCTCGGTCTTTTCGGGAGGCTGCTCAAGCACGTCGAGCTTCACGAAGTCGACCATCGGCAGTAGCGGGCGGTACTCCTCCAGGCAGACGAAATCATCCAGGGCAAAGCGGTAGTCGAGCTGCCGCAGTTCCTGGATACGGGCGATCAGCACCGGGGTGACCGGTACGGTCTCGAGGATTTCGTAGACGACGCAGTGGGGCGGGAGCAGGCAGACGAAGTCACTCATCAAGGTGGCTTCGTCCAGATTGATGAAGGCGAGCTTGCCGTGTAGCAGCCAGTCGGGTCCGAGACAGAGGGTGTTGCTGATGACCTCGACGCCGGCTTGCAGCTGACTGGTGATCTGGGCCGAGACGGAAACCAGCGATTGCCTGAACAGGAGCTCGTAGGCGAACAGGCGATGCTCGGCATCGACGATGGGTTGACGTGCGAGAAAGGTTTCCTTGACCATCCAGCGCTCCTCGAAAGATTTGTTATGTGTTTGCCAGCAGGAGCTACATATCGGCTCAATCCGCCCAAGGTGAGCATGGGACCGTAAAGACGGTAGGGTGGCTGGCACCCTGCCTGTTTACATCAAGATTTAGCTTCGGCAGCCGGGACGCTTGCTGCGACGGTGGAAACTGCCCCGGCAGCTATTCTGCCTGTAAGTGTGCGGCCGTACTGACGACCGCCAAATACTGCTTAAGATAATATGCGCCGACAGGACAACTCAAGCACGTAATGACGCGGACTAAATTTTTTCCCTGGCTGATTGCCGAGTCCACGCCCTGAGCATAGGCGAGAAATTGCGCGCCATCCTGGGCGCCTTTTTCGCCACGCTGGCCGTCGGCCTGGTCGGCAGCCAGTTTCTGCAGGGCAGTGGGCTGCATATCATGGTCACTTCCATGGGCGCTTCGGCGGAGCTGCTGTTCGCCGCGCCCCATAACCCACTCACCCAGCTCTGGCCGCTGATCGGCGGGTACCTGATCGCCAGCGACTTTTCCTTCGTGCTCGAACCGGTTGGGCTCAATGCCCTGCTGATGCTGGTCATGGCACTGGTCATCAACAATCTGTTCGGGCGCCGCTATCCGCTCGCGCTTATCCGCCCGGGACACGAAGCATCGGCACGACGCCCCCAAGCCGCTCGACCGCATTGGCATCGACAAGAGCGATTTGCACCAGGCTTTGCGCGACATGGATGCGTATCTCGACGTCGGCAAAGCCGATCTGAAGCAGATCTACCGCCGGGCCGGCATGTATGCCCACCAGCGCAAGATGGGAGAGATCACCTGTGGCGACATCATGTGCGCGACGTCATCTCGGTCGATTTCGGCACGGAACTGGAAGAAGCTTGGACGCAACTGCGCCCCACAAGATCGGCGCCATCCCGGTTGTGGACAAGGCGCGGCGCGTGATCGGCATCATCTCGCGGGTGGATTTTCTCAAGCGCGCCAACCTCAAGGCCTACGAAACCTTCGAGGAAAGCTGGTCAAGTTCATCCGCCGTACGCCTGGCGTTACCTCGGCAAAGCCGGAAGTCGTCAGCCAGATCATGGCCACGCCTGCAGTCACGGCACCCAAGGATATGAATATCGTGGAGTTGGCGCCCCTGCTATCCGATCACGGTCTGCACCATATCCCCATCGTCAACGCCGAGCAGCGGCTAGTGGGCATGGCCCCCCAGTCCGACCTGATCGCAGCACCTACGCTGGCGGCGGCCGGTCTGAAGGAGCGATGCCATGAACGCGCCCACTAAGGAACCGCTGATTAATTTCATTGCGAGGCGCGCAGCGACGTGGCATACGATTCCACATGGGCTTCAGCCCATAGTGGATCGGAGTCCTTTAGGGAAATCCAGAAATGCCCGCTTGATCGATACGCTGGATTGCTTCCCGCCGCGCTTCGCTGCGCTCGCAATGACGGCCATATCGAATTAATCAGCGCTTCCCTAGCAAACGCTACGCGTTTTGATAATGGCTGGCGTTGGCTGGATCAGAACCAAAACGACGTGTCCTTCGCCAGGAACTCGCCGTGCGGCATATAGTGCGAGCCATCGCAGGAAAAGGTCACGCTCACCATACCGTTGAAAATGTTGATTGAAGCCATGCGCAGGTAGATCGTCTGATCGGTGAGGCGCAAGGCCTGCAGGGTTCTCAGGATGCGGCCGATTTCTGCCGGTGCGATTGCGGCATCGGGCGGATAGGTGCGCGGCGGATAGATCAGGCAGATATCGGGATCGCCCAGGGTCTCGTGATCCAGGATGCGATAACGCAAGGGATCGTCCAGCGTCCAGATGGTAGCCAGGCTGCTGGAAAAATGGATTTGGCATTGAAATACGCCGCGCTCCGTCATCAGTTCTTCAAGGATGGACAAGGCCTGTTCCAGATTGCGATCCATTGGGTTTTCCACCCGGCTTTGCTGAAACACTGTGCCGCGGATCGCCGGATCGCCCTTCACCTGGCGCCAATCGCCCGGCTCTTCGTAGAGTTCAGACGTCACCGGCAGATTGCGCAAATCGAAGTTGGCACCGAGGTAGCCCAAGGTCTGGGAATCCCGGCTCACGACCTGGAGCGCCGTGAGCGAGGGCCGGTGTTCACTCAGGCCGATGTAAGCATCCGAGAGCAGAAACCCCCATGACGGGACCGCTTCCTGCATATACGGGCGCTGCGAGCGGTCGCGTCCGAGGTGTTCTGGCACGACCCCTTCCGGGCCGATATTGTTGCAAATTTGTATCCCGTCGCTTTCCACGCAATACAGGGACGAACAATGTGGAATGCTGGAGAAGTGCTCCGAGAGAACCGCATCCAGCGCTTCGCAATTGCCCCATGCCGGTGCGCAATGCTCGGCCAATTGCCCCAGCGGTTCTCGCAGCATACGCGCCAGCTCGCCGCGCTGCTGGTATATGCAGTCTTTCCATGAACGAGCCATGACGCTTTCATCATTCATGGGTGAGCCAACGCTTTCTATTCGATGCATGCAGATGTTCCTCCGCATAGCGGGCAGCCAATTTTTTGAAGAGGCCTACCCTCCAACCGATAAGGCCGATTTCGAATCGGCATGCACCCAGACTCGACGCCTTGCGGCGACAGGGCGCTAGAGGGGGCTTCAGCGCATCCCCCGCTTGGCTGATGCAACGGTCTTGCCGACGACCTCGGAGCCAGGCGCAGTCGATTGCTCCCGCCCATTGCCGCTCGTGTCCAAGCGTTCGACGATGCGGTCTGCGCCCCGTGTCTCCCAGCTCTGCCCCAGGGCGTTGTGGAAGGCACTGCCGGTGGTGCTCATGTGCATAGCCACATAATTGCGGGCCTGAACACCAGCGCTGACAATGGGGTTGGCGCCGAGTTCCGCAGCGGTGGCAGTCGTGACTGCCATGGCAAAGCCAACGACGGCCACACCGGCCATGAGCACGGTCAAGAGTTTGTTGCGGGTATGCTGGGCATGGTGCTTCATTTGCGATACTCCTTTTGTGCATAGAGGTTTGGATGGGCGGTTTTTGTTTTTACAAGCCAACACCTCAAAGCACATGCCATGCCAGAACAGCATTTCTCTTGTTTTTCATTGGCTTGATTGAAATTTATGGTTGTGGGACGTCTTTATTTCGTCGCCTCCCGGCGACACAAAATAGGGCATAACAAGCAACTCATTGTAGGAATGGACATTTTCTTGTCTTTTAACGGAGACAGGTTCTACCGCCGGGCCGGCATGCCTGCCAACGCAAGATGAGGGAGATCGCCTGGCGTCCGGGGATATGCATGTCGTGGAGCGGGTGCCCCTGCTATCCGATCACGGTCTGCACCATATCCCCATCGTCAATGCCGAGCAGTGGCTACTGGAAAGGATCACCCAGCCCGACCTGATCGCAGCGCTCTATGTTGGCGGCAGCCGGCCTGAAGGAGCGATGCCCGTCGTTCCATCGATCATCTGACTATCTCCGGCAGGCAGCTTCGCCGCCCCTGCCCATGGCCGGCTTCGCGGCTAATATAACGATTTCCGGGAGATCCAATGAACAAGCTTCTGCCGATCGCGGTACTCGCTGCCGCCGCTTATTTCGTGCTTGCCCCGGGCCCTGACACGCCGGAAAGCCGTCAGGCAGCAGGCCTGCCCGCTGTATCTTCGACTGCGCGTGACAGTAACGATGCCGCCATCGAAAACGCCTTCTCCAACCGCCTTGGCAGCCAACTGGTTGAAGGGAAGGGAACGGTGGTGAAAATGCTGGCGGACGACAACGACGGCAGCCGGCATCAGCGCTTCATCATTCGGCTGGATTCCGGACGGACGCTGCTGATATCGCACAATATCGATCTGGCGCCGCGCATCGACGGGCTACGTACGGGAGACACGGTGGCCTTTTACGGTGAGTATGAATGGAATTCGAAAGGTGGCGTGATTCACTGGACGCATCACGATCCACAGGGTCGCCACCCCGCAGGCTGGATCAGGCACGATAGGCGGACCTATCGGTGACCGGGAAACTGCTATTGCTGCCGTGCACCCCGGTTCATTTTTTTGCCGGCATCCAGATGGCAAACCAGGCGTTTTATTGGTGGGATATTTTCTTGAAATGCTTCAGACAAAGTGGCCTGGACGAGACGTCATGCGATCGAACGCTTTTGATTCGGCTGCCCGACGCTGACAGGTGTAAATAATCCCGATTTTTTCAGTCCATTCCCCATAACCACTCGTTATGAATGCCCCGAATGCAAGGTTTTGGGACCATGCCCCGCCTGCATCGTTGCCGGGTTTTGCTGACGGTTCCGGTTATATTCGGATACAACCCGTTACATTTTTGCGGGTACTCGACATCACGGGGATACATCTCTTCTTCAGAATACGTTCCATGCCTTGCCTGTACCGGGCCGGCAGTTTTTTTCAACATTTCTGAAGGAGATTCGTAATGAAATCGATTCAAGGTTCTTTTGCCAAACGCGCCCTGATGGTGGGCTTGATCGCGGGCGGCGGCATTCTGGCGGCCTCGTCTTTCGCGATGCCTGCCGGAGGGGCGGAAGGCAAGACGGGATGCGAAGCCAGGCAGGGGCAAAAGCTCGACGGCAAGTGGCAAGAACAGCGTGCCAAGCGCCTGTCCGGGCTGAAGGAAAAGCTCGATCTCACGCCAGCGCAAGAGGCTGCATGGGATGCCTTTGCCGGCGCCGCTCAGCCAGGAATGCGCCAGGGCGTGGACAGGCAGGCCATGCAGGCCGAGTTTGCAAAGCTGAACACGCCGCAGCGCCTGGACAAGATGCTGGCCATGTCGGAGCAGCGTCGCGCCAGGATGATTGAGCGCAGTCAGGCGACCAAGGCCTTCTATGCCCAGCTGACCCCCGCGCAGCAAGGCGTGTTCGATGCCGAGGCGATGCCTGGCCGTCATCGGGGCCACGACCATCATCGCCATCAATCCTGAGTGATCAGGCGGTAGTCTGGAATTTGTGGGCGGGCAACCGCCCACTTTTTTGGTCCGCTAAGAAATAATTTTCAGGCCGCCGGCCATTACGCCTCATTCGGATTCCGGCTGTCTGTGCAGTCCGGCAACACTGCCGACAATTGCCCGCTTGCGGCCCGCCCCCGGCCGAAGCCATGGCATCGCAGTAGCGCGAAACTTGCGGCGAGGACGTCCTCCCGCAAATCGATTGAAATACGTCACGGCCCTTGGAGCAGCACCCGCCGGCAGCCCGTTGATGGCACAATCCATCGAACATCCTTAATCCAGGCAATCCAGGAAACTCCATGAAGAAATCCGATCTCGACAAAAACGAAGGCCTGAAAATTACCGGCCAGATGAAACAAGCCGGCACGCCGGATCGCTTTGGCAGTGCGGCCGGCGCGGTCGTGTCCCGGCGCGAGCAGCGCAAGCTCGAGCAGGCACAGGGCCTGGTTGCGTTTGCCGTCAAGCTCGATGGCGAATTGGTTAAGAAAATTCACGCTCTTGCAGATGCCCGCCAGGCGGGCATCAATGAAACCGTCGCCGACTTGCTGGCCAGAGGTTTGGCCGACAAGACCTGACACTAGCAGTACCGATCAACACCCAAGGGGAATAACGATGGCCATACCGGATACTCACAACTTTGCCGTGTTTTGCGATTTTGAAAACGTGGCCATCGGCCTGAAAGAAGGCAACTATCCCGATTTCAAGATTCGCCCCATTCTCGAGCGTTTGCTGCTCAAGGGCAGCATTGTGGTGAAGAAGGCTTACTGCGACTGGGACCGCTACAAGGAATACAAGCGGGACATGCACGAGGCGGCGTTCGAGCTGATCGAGATCCCGCATCTGCGGCAGTCGGGCAAGAACTCGGCGGACATCCGCATGGTGGTGGATGCGCTCGACCTCTGCTACACCAAGACGCATATCGATGCCTTCGTCATCATCAGCGGGGATTCCGATTTTTCGCCGCTGATCTCCAAGCTCAAGGAAAACGGCAAGAGCGTGATCGGAATCGGTGTGCGCGGCTCGGCGTCGTCGCTGCTGATCGCCAACTGCGACGAGTTTATTTTTTATGAAGACCTGGTGCAGGCCAAAGCGCCGAAATCCCCCGCCAGGAAAGTGGCCGCGCCTGCCCCGGCGGTGAAGGAAATCGCCGCCGGCGCGGCCAAGACGGCGAGTCCGACCCGGCGGCGAGCCCGGCCGGTGACGGAAAAGGTAGCAGACGGCAAGAACCGGGTTGCGGAAAAAGCCGAGCCGAGCGCCGAGGACAAGAAGAACCAGGCGATTGAAATCGTGGTGAGCACGCTGGAGCAGTTGATGGCAGAGCGCGGCGGCGAAGGCGCCATTTCGGCGTCGCTGATCAAGAGCACCATCAAGCGGGTCCATCCGGGCTTCAGCGAGTCGGAATACGGCTACAGCGCGTTTGGCAAGATCCTCGACGACGCGCACAAAAAAGGCATGCTGGCGGTGGAAAGGAAAGAGGGCGGCGCAGTCGTTGTCAGCCTGCCCCCTTCCAGGGGCTGAAGCGGATCATGGGCGCATAGGGGCTTCGCCTGTCCCCCGGCCCTGCCAAGAGGACAGCCTGAACCGTCCCTTTCCCATTACGTTGGACTCAGGCCGCCCTGATCACGGGCATTTTCTTCATCAGCTTGCGCAACGTGTCGCACAGTTCAGGTGTGTCTTGCTCGTGATGCACCGACACCACATGCTGAACGGCAACTTCCAGAAGCCCGGCTTCTCATTCACCCAAATTGAACCTGATCCAATGAACCGGAAATACAGGATGTGACGCCTTTCCCGGTGGGGGTTGGGGTTCCTGGCTTCGCGCACATCCCTGGCGTGCCCGGCCGATCCGCATCCCGGCCACACCACTTTCCTGAATGTCCAGCGGGCTGATCGGCTCGGCCGGCCAATGGCCGCGGCCCGAGCGGGTGTGGAGGCAACGCTGGGCCTGCTGTTCGGCGCCTTGCTGAAAATTGCCCTGGCTTTCACCATGATGGGCGTGTTCGCGCTGGACCGCCTGCTTCGCGTTGAGGCGGCGATTTACAATGGGTTCAAGTGTGTCTAAGCTTATAAATGTCGGAAACCTTGCATCATTACCAAGAGAGGGAAATATCCATGAATGCCCATTATTCTGCCGAAGCAGATCCATCCGATGCCACGAAAGAACAGTTGATCGACGATTTCAAGGCGGTAGTCGCCGATGCGGAAGCCCTGCTGAAGGCCACGGCCGGCCAGGGCGGCGAGGCGGTGGCCGCTGCACGCGCCAAGACGGACGCCTCGCTCGCGGCGGCAAAAGCGAAAATGGCCGATGCCCAGGCCGCGCTGCTGGTCAGGACACGGGCCGCAGCCAGGGCGACGGACGAGTACGTCCACACTAATCCGTGGCAATCCATGGGCGCCGCCGTCGGTGTCGGCTTGGTGATCGGCCTGTTGATCGGGCGGCGCTAACCAGGCAATGGCTGAGGAATCTCATGCTGCGACCGGAGGGTTGTTCGAATCCCTGAAAACGCTGTCATCGTGCCTGGTCGGCATTGTCCATACCCGTCTCGAGCTTCTGTCCACGGATATTGCGGAAGAGCGTGAGCATCTGGTCCTGCTCCTGGTGATGGCGCTGGTTGCGCTGTTCTGTCTCGGCGTCGGCATCGTGTTGCTGGCAATTCTGATTGCGGTTGCCTTCTGGGAGTCGCACCGGATCATGGCGCTGGGCGGGTTGACCGGTGTTTTCCTGGTGGCCGGCGCCGGGGCGGGGTGGTTGGCCATGCACAAGGCCAGAACCAAGCCGCGGCTGTTCGATGCGAGCCGGGCTGAATTGTCCAAAGACCGGCAGCGCCTCACCGCCGGATCATGAGTCGAGCGGCAGCCTTTTCAGGCTGCATACCCGTACACGGCGAAGTAATGGCAGGCAGTCCCTGCCATGACGAACAGATGCCAGATGAAGTGGCCGTATCGCAGGCGCGCGTCGAGCGCGAAGAAAATCACCCCCAGCGTGTAGGCCAGGCCGCCGGCGACCAGCCATAGCAGGCCGGCTACGGGCATGCGGGTGGATAGAGGTTCGGCTGCAATCACGATGAGCCAGCCCATAAGCAGATAGAGACCGGTGGAGAGCATGGGGTGGGACATCCGGCTCAATGCCTTCAGCGCCACCCCGACCGCGGCCAGCCCCCAGACAAGTCCGAGCAGCGTCCAGCCCCATGCGCCACGTAGTACACCGAGGGTGAACGGCGTGTATGTCCCCGCGATGAGAAGGAAGATTGCGGCGTGCTCGACGACCCGAAACACGCGCTTGGCGCGGCCGGCCGGCAGGGCGTGATACAGGGTGGAGCCGAGGTAGAGCAGCACCATGGTCGCGGTGAAGATGCTCGCGCCGACAATGAACGCCGCATCGCCATGCCGGACCGCACGCACGATCAGGAAAGGGCTGGCAACGAGCGCTGCGACCAGCCCCAATCCGTGGCTGAGGCTGTTCGCGATTTCTTCCCCTCGCGACTGCCCGCGCTGGTTTGCCGCTGGCGGCAGATCCACGATATCGGCCCGATTATCCGGGGTTGGTCGCCGCACGCATCGTGGGTTTGCGGTTATTTCTTGTCCAGCCTGGTGAACTTCGAGCCTTCCAGGGTGAGGTTGTACATCAGGCCCTTCTGGCCGAAGATGAAGCCGATCACCGGATCCTTGATGTTGGTGGTGTCGACCGCCTTGCCGACGCCGATGTCCACCAAGGCGACCGAGCCATCCACCCCCACTTTCCAGCCTTCGCTTTCGCGGAATTTCTTGAGGGCGGATTCCTCCGTAAAGATCACCACGATGCTCTTGGCCTGCGCGCCCAGCTGTAAACCAACGGACGCGGCGGCGGTGCTGTAGTAGTCGACGGTTTTCCCGCCCACCCGCAGCGCGCCTTCGCCGTATTCGCCGCCCACGCCGATGCCGGCCTTGTAGACCTTGGGAAACACCAGCACGCCTTTTGCGATCCGGAGAAAGGCATCGGCGCCGTCGATTTTCCGGAAGTCGGCCAGGGCCCGGTCGACCTCCCGGCCAATTTCCGCCGCGCTGGCCGCGTGCACCGAAGGCGCAGCCAGAAACAGGGCGATCAGGGCCGTGAATAGCAGGGCAGGGCCGGAAGGGTGCCGTGTCGAAATAATGTAAGACATGGGTTCTCTCCTTGGATGGAAGCATGACCTTCAATATAGTGCAGGCCGATCGGGTTGGCCTCAGCGATATTCCGCTGCGTGGCTATGATGAAGGAACCGACAAGCATCAGGAGTATGGACATGGATCACACCGTCACGCTGCTAATGAATCAGTTCGTCACCCACGACGTGAAGCGCTTCATCGTCAGCAAGCCGGAGGGGCTTTCCGTCGATCCCGGCCAGGGCGTCGAGCTGGCGATCAATCTGCCTGGCCTGCGCGAACAGGGACGACCCTTCACGCCCACCGGCCTGGCTGCCGACCGGGTGCTCGAATTCACCATCAAGGCCTATCCGGCCCACGCCGGCGTGACCCAGGCGCTCCACCAATTGAAGCCGGGTGCGGAACTGCTGATGTCCGAGCCTTTCGGCACCATCCGCTACCAGGGGCCCGGCGTCTTCATTGCCGGCGGCGCCGGCATTACGCCATTTCTGGCCATTCTGCGGGGGCTGGCGCACAGGGGAGAACTGGGCGGGCAGACGTTGATCTTTTCCAACAAGACCCCGCGTGACGTGATCTGCGAAAAGGAGCTGCGCCACCTGCTGGGCGAGCGCTGCATCCTGACCTGCACCGGCGCCGATGCCCCTGGGTATGCGCACCGGCGGGTCGACCGCGCATTCCTGGAAGAAACGATCGACGACTTCAAGCAGCGATTTTACGTCTGCGGCCCGCCCCCCTTCATGGATGCGGTCAACGGCGCGTTGACGGATCTGGGCGCCAGCTCTGAAAACGTGGTATTTGAGCGGTGAGTGCCTGCCCGTCCCATTAGCCGGCGCGGGCTCAAGTTAAGACGGGAGATACCGATTCATCGGGTATTCCGTTCGGGTGCGCATTCGCGATCAATGCGGCACGCCGGACTGTCTTGGAGAGATGATGCCGCAGCAACCGAAAAGTCTGGCAGCCTGGCTCGCCTTTTTGGGGCAGGCCGATATTCCTGTTTTAAAGTACACCGCGCGCGAACTCGAACGTCTGTGCGCCGATGAGGTACTTCTCAATGCGCGCGGCATTGCCAATGTCGTGACCGACGATCCGCTGATGACGGTCAAGCTGCTGCGCTACATGCAAACGCACAAGCATCGCAACCAGAAGTATGAACTGGTGGACGTGAAGGAGGCGCTGCTCATGATGGGGCTGGATGCCTTCTTCCGCGAGGTGCCGGCGATGCCGATCGCGGAAGACATACTGCATGGCCACATCGAGGCGCTGGTGCAGCTGCTGCATACGGTCCGGCGTGCGCAGCGTTCGGCGCATTACGCATTCGACTGGGCATTGCGCCTGCACGATCTGCACGCGGAAGAGGTGCACGTGTCCGCGCTGCTCTACCATGTCGCCGAAATGCTGATGTGGTGCTTCAATCCCGGGCAGATGCTCGAAATCCAGAAGCTGCAGGCGGCCGACCCCACGCTGCGTAGCGCGGAGGTGCAGAAGCAGGTGCTGGGCTTCACCGGCCTGGAGTTGCAGCGCCAATTGACGATCGAATGGAAATTGCCAGAATTGCTGCTGAACCTGATGGACCCGGCGCAGACGAACACGGCGCGGGTGCGCAATGTGAAGCTGGCGGCCAATCTGGCGCGGCATTCCGCCCAGGGCTGGGATAACGATGCCTTGTCGGACGATTACCGCGAGATCGCCGCGTTGCTGCGGATGGAACCGGACAAGGTGGCGGCGCTGGTCAAGCCGGCCCCCGCCATCGTTTAGACGGGGAAGGCTTTCCCCGGGCTATGCCGGCTTGGGGATGACGCTCTCTTCCAGCTTGCGGGCGAGTTGCGAAATGGCGACGCCGGCGGGGCAGCCCGGCGTGGCCTGCATCAGCAACTGGCGGCGCATGATGGCCTGGCGCACTTCGGGGTCGACGGGAATGTCGCCCATGTGGATCAGACGGATCGGGCGGTCGGGTTCGGTGACGACGAAACGGTCGAGCACCTGTTGCAGCTGGTTCGTGATGGCCTGGCCGCTGCCCGGACGGGTGGCCTGGTTAATGACTACCCGCACGGTTTGCCGCTGCTGCTGTCCCACCAGAACTTTAATCGTGGCGTAGGCATCGGTGAGCGAGGTCGGCTCGGGCGTGGCGACCATCAGCACTTCGGATGCCAGCGAGACGGCGAACAGGACGATGTCGGAAATCCCGGCACCGGTATCCAGCAGCACGACGTCGTAATTCGGCACCAGGCCGCCGATGATGCGCAGGAATTCATCGCGTACTTCGGGCGTCAGGCGCGAATACTCGACCATGCCGGAACCGGCCAGCAGTACGGAAAAGCCCCCCGGCGCCTGAAGAATGGCCTCTTCCAGCCTGGCTTTTCCGGTGAACACGTCGTGCAGCGTGATCTTGGGATACAGGTTGAGCACCACGTCGAGGTTGGCGAGGCCAAGGTCGGCGTCGAGTACCAGCACCTTGTACCCGCGTTTGGCCAGGGCGGCGGCAAGATTGGCTGAAACGAAGGTCTTGCCCACACCGCCCTTGCCGCTGGTGACCGCGATGACCTTGCCCAGCGGTTTCAGAGGGACCTTGGCCGCGTTCTTGTTTTCGGCAGTGGGGGGCAGCACATTGCTCATTCGTTTGCCCGGTTTGTGGCGTTGCCCATGGCATCGTGGGGGGCGTTGCCTGACGTATTTTCAATCGTGGGCATCTCATCCATGATGAGGTGCCCAAACAACAGTCCTTTCTCTTCCGCACTGACCGCAATCTCTCGTGGCTGGTCCAGGCAAACCTGGTTGCGGCCGCCGGTTTTGGCGCTGTAAAGCTGCTGGTCGGCGCGCTCGATCCACAAATCGGCGGTGGAGCGCACCCATTCCGGGGCGTAGGCGCCACCGATGCTGATCGTGGCCTGGATGCTGAGCAGCGGTGACACGGGTATCGAGAGCGAGGCAACGGTTCGGCAAATCCGCTCGGCCACCGCACGCCCGAAAAGCGGCCGGCAGTGGGGCAGGATTACGGCGAATTCCTCGCCGCCGTAGCGGGCGACGGTATCCATGGGGCGCACGCAGTCCGCCAGACATTTGGCAATGGCCTGCAGCACCTGATCACCGACCAGGTGGCCATGGGAATCGTTGATGGTTTTGAAATGGTCGACGTCCAGAAATAGTAGCAGCACCGATTCGCCGGAACGTGCGACGGCCTCGATCGAACGCTCGAGTATCGAGCGGAAATGCCGGCGGTTGCCCAGCCCCGTTAACGGATCCTTGAGCGAGATATCGCACAGGTCGTTGATGATGCGCTGCAAATAGTCGGTGGCTGATTCCCCGGCGCCCTGCTGGCTGTTTTTTGCGTCATGCTTCAGCAGGGCGCGCGCGTCGTCGAGTTGCAGCGCTTGCAGCTCGACTTGCTCGATCTGGGGGAATGGGTTCAGGGGAGCCAAAGGAGGTTTCAATACATGGTGTCGTGAATTAGGAATATCGAAACATATAATTTGTCATTCCGATCGATACGCTGGATTGCTTCGCTGCGCTCGCAATGACGGCCATGTCGAAGTAATCGGCGTTTCTCCAGCGCTCAAAATTAGGTTTCTCTTGGCATCCAGAGTGAATTGGACAAAGATCGGGAAAATGAATCAATTTTCAAAAGTATGTTGGCAATTGCGTCTTTGATCAAGCGCCGGCCGACAATCCGGGGGCATGCATCTTGGCACGGAAGGAAAATCACCCCACCTTGGGCAAGCGCTCGAGCGCGGCCTTGATCGCTTCTTCCGGGTAGGCGAAGTCTTCCAGTTTGCCGCTGAAATAGCTGTCGTAGGCCGCCATGTCGAAGTGGCCGTGCCCCGAAAGATTGAAGAACAGCGTCTTTGCCTCGCCGCTTTCCTTGCAGCGCAGGGCCTCGTCGATGCAGGCGGCGATGGCGTGATTGGATTCGGGGGCGGGGATGATGCCTTCGGTGCGGGCGAAGGTGACGCCGGCTTCGAAGGTGGCAAGCTGGGGTACGGTGATCGCTTCGATCAGCTTCTCATGGTAAAGCTGCGACACCAGCGCCGAGGCGCCGTGGTAGCGCAGGCCGCCAGCGTGGATGCCGGGCGGCATGAAATCATGGCCCAGGGTGTACATCAGCATCATCGGCGTGAGTTTGGCGGTGTCGCCAAAATCGTAGGCGTAATGGCCGCGTGTCAGGGTCGGGCAGGAGTCTGGCTCCACCGCGACCAGCCGCACGTTCTTGCCGGCGGCCTTGTCGGCAAAGAAGGGGAAGGCCGCGCCACCGAAGTTGGAGCCACCGCCGCAGGGGGCGAAGATCATGTCCGGGTAGTCGCCCGCCTTCTCGAACTGCTTCTTGGCTTCCAGCCCGATCACGGTCTGGTGCAGCAGTACGTGGTTCAGCACCGAGCCCAGTGTGTAATTGGTGTCGGGGCGCGATGCTGCTTCTTCCACTGCTTCGGAAATCGCCAGCCCGAGCGAGCCCGGGTTGTCGGGGTCGGCCGCCAGCGCGGCGCGGCCGGTGTTGGTTTCCATGCTCGGGCTGGCGAACACTTCGGCGCCCCAGGTATGCATCATCGAACGGCGGTAGGGTTTCTGGCCGTAGCTGACCTTGACCATGTAGACCCGCACTTCCAGTCCGAACATCTGCCCGGCCAGCGCCATCGAGCAGCCCCACTGCCCGGCGCCGGTTTCGGTGGCGATGCGCTTGATGCCGGCTTCGGCGTTGTAATAGGCTTGGGCAACCGAGGTGTTGACCTTGTGCGAGCCGGCCGGGGAGACGCCTTCGTACTTGTAGTAGATTTTGGCCGGCGTGCCGAGAGCCGCTTCCAGGCGGTGGGCGCGGATCAGCGGCGAAGGCCGCCACAGCTGGTAGATTTCGCGCACCTTTTCCGGGATCGGGATCCATCTTGCAGCCGACATTTCCTGCTCGATCAGGCTCATCGGGAAGATCGCCGTCAGCGCATCGGGGTCGATCGGCTTGCCGTCCGGCCCCAGCGGCGGTGCCGGCGGATTGGGCATGTCGGCAACGACGTTGTACCAGTGGGTGGGGATCTCCGATTCGTCGAGCAGGAACTTGGTTTGCGGCATGGCGGCCTCTCTGTTGTATTGAGTGCTTATTTCGGACAGGCAAGCCCGATTAAAAGATCATCGGTCAATCGCCTCATGTCGTCAACAAACCACGCGCAGGGGGGGCTGCTTCTACCTTTCGAAGGATGGTGAAAAGACTTCGATCCACTTTGATGGCCCGCTTTCTTGCGGATCGGGCCATCGGAAACGTGCTGTGGCGCAAAAGCGTCAGGCTACGCTGCCGAAACCGGGGACGGTGGCCCCGGACGGCGCCTTCAGCCCCGCCAGACGGGAACTCTGGGCGATAGGCCCGCCCGGAAACAGGGTGTACAGGTACTTGACGCCGCCTTTCGAGTGGAAGTGCTCTTCCAGGGCATCGTTCAATTCGGGCAGGGTGATGGTCGGGCTGTTTTCATGATGGGCATAGAAGTGTTGCATCGCGCGAATGACTTCCCAGTGCACGTCCGTGAGCTCAAGTCCTTCCTCGCTGGCGATTCGCTTCGCCTCATCCCGCGTCCACTCAAACGGGGCACAAGGAAAGTCGGGGTTGGGCGCCGACTTCTGAAGCAGTTTATTGATATCGGTTGAATCGTTTCCCATGACCGTCTCCTAAAAGGCTTCCGTAGACATCTTAAAGATAGGACAGGCCTTGCCCGAATTCAAGGCAGCGCAGGGTGGTAAGTTTCCTTCCGGACAAGGGCTCGACAGGGAGATCTCCGGCGGTAAATGAACGCATTCTGACGCAGCGGGTCACCCTATGGTCGTGATTTAAATCCCGATGGACACACGAGGGCGCGGCGATGGGTTCGGTGCAATGGAGGAGAAACGCTTGGATCGGGAACCGGCAGCAGACGATGTGAGGACGATGCATCACCGTCACTCTTTCCCGGTGCGCCTACTGTTTGCCGGCCTCGGCACCCTGTTCGTGTTGCTGGGGGTGCTCGGTATTTTCCTGCCGGTGCTGCCAACCACGCCTTTTCTGTTGCTGGCCGCCGCCTGCTACGCACGCTCGTCGCGCCGCATCTACCACTGGCTGCTGCATCAGCCGCATTTCGGCCCGCTGCTCAGCGAATGGCGCGAGCATCGCAGCATGCCGTATCGCGCCAAGCGTAAGGCGCTGTTGCTGGTTGCGTTGAGCTTCGGTGTCTCCATCGTATTTTTCGTGCCCGGGTGGCCGGCCAAACTGGCGATGGGCATCGGCGGGATGCTGCTGGCGGCCTGGATCGCCCGCATCCCCTCGCGCGACGCCCCGCGCCGGCCATGAAAGCCGCACCCCTGAAACAACAACTAGGCTGAAAGCGTCCGATCCACAGAAGGAGCGACGCCATGGCAAAACGATCCTTTCCGCTATCCCGTGTCTATGGCCTGCTGGAGCCCGGTCCGGTGGTACTGGTGACGACCGCCCGCAAGGGCCGCGCCAATATCATGACGATGTCGTGGCACACCATGATGGAGTTCGAGCCGCCGCTCGTCGGCTGCGTGATCAGCGGCCGCAATGCGTCGTTCGACGTGCTGCGCGCAACGAAGGAATGCGTGATCAATATCCCGACGCGGGAATGGGTGAAGCAGGTGGTGGGCGTCGGCAACTGTTCCGGGTGCACGGTCGACAAGTTCGTCAAATTCGGTCTCACGCCGGTGCCGGCCGCCGAGGTCGCCGCGCCGCTGATCGGAGAATGTTACGCTAATCTCGAATGCCGGGTGGCAGACACGCGGCTGGTGAACCGCTACAGCTTCTTTGTTCTCGAGGTGGTGCAGGCGTGGGTCGATGCCGCCATCAAGTAGCCGCAGACGCTCCACCACCGCGGCAACGGCGTGTTTGCGGTGGCCAGCGAGACGGTCAAGCTGCGCTCGGCGATGAAATAGCACATGGATTGATCCGCGCATGCGGATTCGGCGCCAAGCTCGGGGATAATCCGGCCGCATGAATGCAGTGCCCTACTGGCGCCTGTCCGGTTTCTATTTCTTCTATTTCGCCTTCGTCGGGGCGATGTCGCCGTTCTGGGGGCTGTATCTGCAGTCGCTGGCGTTCAACGCCTTTCAGATCGGCGTCTTGATGTCGCTGCTGCAGGTGATGCGGATTTTTGCGCCCAACATATGGGGGCATATTGCCGACCGCACCGGTCGCCGCACGGCAATCGTGCAGGTGGCGGCGCTTGGCAGCGTGCTGGTGTTTGCCGGGGTTTTTGTCGGTGACAGTTTCTGGTGGCTGTTCGCGGTGATGGCGGCGCTGGGCTTCTTCTGGAGCGCTTCGCTGCCGCTGGTCGAAGCGATGACGCTGTCGCATCTGGGCGAGCGCACCGATGCCTATGGCCGCATCCGCCTGTGGGGCTCGATCGGCTTCATCGTCATGGTGGTGGGGCTGGGTTACACCTTCAACACTGTGTCGATCGACTGGTTGCCGTGGGCGGTGATGGCGGTGATGCTGGGTATCGTTGCGTTCGCGCGGGTGATTCCGGAGGCCGAGATCCTGCCGCACCCCACCGACCTGCATTCGGGGTGGGCGATCGTGAAGCGGCCCGAGGTGGCGTCGCTGCTGGTCGCCTGCATGCTGATGGCGGTAACGCACGGGCCGTATTACACCTTCTATTCGATCTATCTGGTCGACCACGGCTACGACAAGTCCACCGTGGGCTGGTTGTGGGCGTTCGGCGTATTGTGCGAAATCGGCATTTTCCTGATCGTTCCGCGCATCTTCGCGCGGGTGACGCCGCGCCAATTGATTCTGGCCAGTTTCGCGCTGGCCGTGCTGCGTTTCCTGCTGATTGCCTGGGGGGTGGAGTCGGCCTGGCTGGTGTGGGGCGCGCAGACGCTGCATGCCTTCACCTTCGGCACCCATCACGCGGCGGCGGTGGCGCTGATCCACCAGCATTTCCGCGGGCGCCACCAGGCGCGCGGGCAGGCGCTCTACACCAGCCTGTCCTTCGGCGTCGGCGGCACCATCGGCGGTCTGGCGAGCGGCCTGACCTGGGACACGCTGGGGCCGGCCTGGACTTTCACGCTAGCCGCCGGGAGCGCAGCGCTGGCCTGGGCGGTGTACGCCGTGTGGGGACAGACAAAATCCGTGCCAGTGCTCCACAGATAATGATGGAAACAGGTCAAGCTATGAAATAATCGGCGTTTTACGCGCTGCCTCGCCTTAATTCCACATGCTAGGACTCACTTTATTCCAGAAACTGTGGGACGCCCACGTCGTTCACGTCGAGGCCGACGGCACCACGCTGCTCTATATCGACCGCCACCTGGTGCATGAAGTCACCAGCCCGCAGGCGTTCGAGGGGCTGAAGCTGGCCCACCGCACCCCCCGCAGGGCTGATGCAGCCGTCGCCGTGCCCGACCACAATGTGCCGACGACCGACCGCAGCCAGGGCATCGCCGATCCGATTTCACGCCTGCAGGTCGAGACGCTCGACGCCAACTGCGCCGAGTTCGGCATCACCGAATTCAAAATGGACGACATCCGCCAGGGCATCGTTCACGTCATCGGTCCCGAGGCGGGCCTGACCCTGCCCGGCATGACCGTGGTGTGCGGCGATTCGCATACGTCTACCCACGGCGCGTTCGGTGCGCTCGCCTTCGGCATCGGCACGTCCGAGGTCGAGCACGTGCTGGCGACGCAATGTCTGTGGCAGAAGCCGTCGAAGACCATGCTGGTCAAGGTCGAAGGTGCACTGGGCCGCGGCGTTACCGCCAAGGACATTGCGCTCGCCGTCATCGGCGAGATCGGCACCGCCGGCGGTACCGGCTATGCACTGGAGTTCGGTGGCTCGGCGATCCGCGCGCTGTCGATGGAAGGCCGCATGACCCTGTGCAACATGGCGATAGAGGCCGGCGCGCGCGCCGGCATGGTGGCGGTCGATCAGACCACGATCGACTACGTCAAGGGCCGTCCCTATTCGCCCAGGGGAGACGCATGGGACAAGGCGGTGGCGTGGTGGAACACGCTGCACTCGGACGACGACGCGGTGTTCGACCGTGTGATCGGGTTCGATGCCTCGAAGATCGAGCCGCAGGTCACCTGGGGCACTTCGCCCGAGATGGTGACGACCATCGGCGGCCGTGTGCCGAACCCGGCCGATGCGCCGAGCGAGGTCAAGCGGCACGACTGGACGCGTGCGCTGGAATACATGGATCTACAGGCCGGTACGCCGATTGCCGGGATTGCGGTGGACAAGGTGTTCATCGGTTCGTGCACCAACTCGCGCATCGAGGATTTGCGCGAGGCCGCTACCGTGGCGAAGGGCCGCAAGGTCGCGCCCAACGTCAGGCTGGCGATGGTGGTGCCGGGTTCCGGCCTGGTCAAGCAGCAGGCCGAGGCCGAAGGTCTGGACAGGATTTTTGTCGAGGCCGGTTTCGAATGGCGCGAGCCGGGCTGCTCGATGTGCCTGGCGATGAACGCCGACCGGCTGGAGCCGGGTGAGCGCTGTGCTTCGACCAGCAACCGCAATTTCGAGGGGCGGCAGGGGCAGGGTGGGCGTACCCATCTAGTCAGCCCGGCGATGGCTGCCGCGGCGGCCTGTGCCGGGCATTTTGTCGATGTTCGTAAATCTTAAGGAGAACACATGAAGCCAATGATTGCCCTGATGATCGCCGTTGCACTGACGCTGGCAGGCTGCAACACCGTGCGTGGAGTGGGTCAGGACATCGAGAAGGCGGGCGACTCGATCCAGAAGGCCGCCAAGTAATGCGGGCTTTCACCACACTCGATGGGCTGGTGGTGCCGCTCGACCGCGCCAACGTCGACACCGACGCCATCATTCCCAAGCAGTTTCTGAAGTCGATCAAGCGTGCCGGCTTCGGCCCCAACCTGTTCGACGAATGGCGTTATCTCGACCACGGCGAACCGGGCATGGACCCTGCCACGCGCCAGCCGAATCCGGAATTCGTGCTGAACTTCCCGCGCTACAAGGGGGCCAGCGTGCTGCTCGCGCGCGACAACTTCGGCTGCGGCTCGAGCCGCGAGCACGCGCCGTGGGCGTTGGAAGACTACGGTATCCGCGCCATCATCGCGCCGTCCTACGCCGACATCTTCTACAACAACTGCTTCAAGAACGGCATCCTGCCGATCGTGCTCGACGCCGCGGCGGTCGAACGCCTGTTTCGCGAATGCGAGGCCAGCGAGGGCTACCGCCTCAACGTCGATCTGGACAAGCAGACCGTGACCACGCCGGGCGGCGAGGTGCTGAAATTTGATGTCGACGGCGGGCGCAGGCATCGGCTGTTGAACGGCCTGGACGACATCGGCCTGACCCTGCTTCAGGCCGACAAGATCAAGGCGTACGAAGATCGGCGCAAGCAGGAAGCGCCGTGGCTGTTTTAATGCGTGAAGCGTCAGGGGTAAGGCGTACAGCGCGCAGCCTGCTCCTCACCCTTCACGCCTCACCCCTCACGGAGTCGAAATGAAATTAGCAGTTCTCCCCGGTGATGGCATTGGTCCCGAAATCGTCGCCCAGGCCGTCAAGGTGCTGGAGGCGCTGCGAGCCGAAGGCGCGAAAATCGAAATGGAAACCGCGCCCATCGGCGGCGCTGGCTACGATGCGGCGGGCGATCCGCTGCCTGAGGCGACGCTTGCGCTTGCGCGCGCAGCCGACGCGGTGCTGCTCGGCGCCGTTGGCGGCCCGCAGTACGACGCGCTCGACCGTCCGCTGCGCCCCGAGCGCGGCCTGCTGCGCATCCGCAAGGAACTCAACCTGTTCGCCAACCTGCGCCCGGCGCTGCTGTATCCCGAGCTGGCATCGGCGTCTTCGCTGAAGCCGGAAGTGGTATCCGGCCTCGACCTGATGATCGTACGCGAGTTGACGGGCGACGTGTATTTCGGCCAGCCGCGCGGGATCGAAATTCGCAACGGCGAGCGTGTCGGCTTCAATACCATGCTGTATTCCGAATCCGAGGTGCGCCGGGTGGCGCATGTCGCCTTCGGCATCGCCATGAAGCGCGGCAAAAGGCTGTGCTCGGTCGAGAAGGCCAACGTGCTGGAATGCTCCGAGCTGTGGAAGGAAGTGATGATCGAGGTGTCGAAGGACTACCCGAAGGTCGCACTCTCGCACATGTACGTCGACAATGCGGCGATGCAGCTGATCCGTGCGCCCAAGCAGTTCGACACCATTGTCACCGGCAACATCTTTGGCGACATCCTGTCCGACGCGGCGTCGATGCTGTCGGGTTCGATCGGCATGCTGCCTTCGGCCTCGCTCGACGAGCACAACAAGGGCATGTACGAGCCGATCCACGGTTCCGCGCCCGACATCGCAGGGAAAAACCTGGCGAATCCGCTGGCGACCATCCTGTCGGTGGCGATGATGTACCGCTACACCTTCGCCGACCTGACGACCGCCGATCGCATCGAGAACGCGGTAAAGAAAGTGATCGCGCAGGGCCTGCGCACCAGCGATATCTGGACCGAAGGCGCGCGGAAGGTGTCGTGCAGCGAAATGGGTGACGCGGTGGTGAAGGCGCTGTAATTTTTCCGCGAAGGCTCGCGAAGAAAAGCACTTCTTCGCGTCCTTCGCGGATAAGATTTTTTGGAGATGAACATGATGAAGGTAGGACTGATCGGCTGGCGTGGCATGGTGGGTTCCGTGCTGATGGGGCGCATGAAGGAAGAGCGCGATTTCGACCACATCGATCCGGTGTTCTTCACCACGTCGAACGTCGGCGGCAAGGGCCCCGACATCGGCCGTGACGTGCCGCCGCTGAAGGATGCCAGCAGCATCGACGAACTGAAGCTGTGCGACACCATCATCACCTGCCAGGGCGGCGATTACACGAAAGAGGTCTATCCGAAGCTGCGCGCGGCCGGCTGGAACGGCTACTGGATCGATGCCGCCTCGACGCTGCGGATGAAGGACGAGGCCATCATCATCCTCGACCCGGTCAACGGCCAGGTCATACGCGACGGCATCGTCCATGGCGTCAAGACCTACATCGGCGGCAACTGCACGGTGTCGTTGATGCTGATGGCGATGGGCGGGCTGTTCGACGCCGGCCTGGTCGAATGGGTGTCGCCGATGACCTACCAGGCGGCCTCCGGAGCCGGCGCGCGCAACATGCGAGAATTGATCCGGCAGATGGGCGCGGTGCATGCCGAAGTCGCAGACCTGCTCGACGACCCGGCCTCGGCGATCCTCGAAATCGACCGCAAAGTGGCCGAGTTCATCCGTTCCGACCGCTATCCGGTCGACGCCTGGCCGGTACCGCTGGCCGGTAACCTGATCCCGTGGATCGACGTCGCGCTGGAATCCGGCCAGTCGAAGGAGGAATGGAAAGCACAGGCCGAGGCCAACAAGATCATGCGCCGCAACGACAAGCCGATTCCCATCGACGGCCTGTGCGTGCGTGTCGGTGCGATGCGCTGCCATTCGCAGGCGCTCACCGTCAAGCTGACCAGGGATGTGCCGCTCACCGAGATCCACAGCCTGATCGCCGCGCACAACCAGTGGGTGAAGGTGGTGCCGAACGACCGCGAGCTCACCATGCGCGAACTCACCCCGGCGGCGGTGACCGGCACGCTGAGCGTGCCGATCGGCCGCATGCGCAAGCTCTCCATGGGGCCGGAATATCTGACCGCGTTCACCGTGGGCGACCAGCTGCTGTGGGGCGCGGCGGAGCCGCTGCGCCGCATGCTGAGGATCCTGCTGGACGCTTGAGTGGGCAAGAACCGAACAGTACGCTCCGGGCTGGTGCGATTTGTGCATTAAAGATTGCGCCCGTCGAGCCGTCAATACAGGCGTCAAGGATTCAACAGCTCCGGCACGCGGGGCGAACAAGGAGATACTGGATGAAATTGAAGCGCTTCACCACCCAACTGGTGGCCGCAGGCCTGATCGCCATGCCGCTGATGGCGCACGCCGCCGGGTTGGGCAAGCTGTCGATTACTTCTGCGCTGGGTCAACCGCTCGCGGCGGAAATCGAACTGTTCGCGGCAGACAAGGCCGAGCTTGACAGCCTGTCGGCCAGTCTTGCTTCCGACCAGGCCTTTCGCGATGCGCGCGTCGAATTCGCTCCGGTGCTGTCCTCCCTTCGTTTTGCGGTCGCAAAGAAGCCCGACGGCAAGGCGGTGCTGAAGGTCAGCTCCAGCCGCCCGGTGAACGATCCTTTCATCGACATGCTGGTCGAGCTGAGCTGGGCCTCGGGACGGCTGGTGCGTGAATACACCATGCTGCTCGACCCGCCTGGCATGGGCGGTGTCCAGACGGTGGCCCCCGTGGCTGTTGCCCCGACGCCCATTGCCAAGCCCGCACCCGCGGCGGCTCCGCAAGCTCCGGCTGCTACTGCCACGCCCACGCCCACGCCCACGCCCACGCCCACGCCCACGCCCACGCCAGCCCCGCAGGCCGCGGCGCCGGATCGCATGAAGGTCAAGCGGGGCGACACGCTGACGGGCATTGCCAGCCGCGTGCGTCCCGAAGGCGTCAGCCTGGAGCAGACCTTGCTGGGGCTCTACCGCGAGAACGACCAGGCTTTCGACGGCAACATGAACCGCCTGAAGGCAGGCAAGACGCTCAAGGTGCCATCGGTTGAAAAAGTGGCCGCCATTTCACAACAGGAGGCGGTGCGTGAATTCAAGCTGCAGGCAGAAGACTGGCGGGTCTATCGCCAGAAGCTGGCCGGGGCGGTAAGCGCTGCTCCCGAGGCCAAGGCCACCGCGGACCAGACCAGCAGCGGCAAGATCACGCCCAAGGTGGAAGACCGTGCCAAGCCAGCGCCCGAAGCGCAGCAGGATGTGCTGAAGCTGTCCAAGCTTACGCCGCCGGCCGGTGCTGCCGGCAAAGCGGACGAAACCCGTATCCTGCAGGAAAAGCTGCGCGCCCAGGAAGAGGATGCGACCGCACGTGAAAATGCGCTGCAGGAATCGGATCAGCGCGTGACCACGCTGGAAAAACAGATTCAGGACATGCAGAAGCTGGTCGAGATGAAGGAGCAGGCACAGGCTGAAGCACCGGTTGCTGCCCCTGCTGCCCCAACTGTCCCTGCTGCGGCAGCGTCGGCTCCCGCACCGACCGCACCAGCCGTTGCGGCGCCGCCTGTCGTTCCCGAATCCGAACCTGCCGACCACTGGTACGACCCCTTGCTCGCCAACCCGCTTTACTGGGGGGGCGGCCTGTCTGTGCTTGGCCTGGGCGGCGTGTTGTGGTGGATGCTGGCGGGCGGCGGTCGCCGCAGGAAAAGCGGTGCTGCGCTTGACGACAGCCTCATCACCGGCGGCGACATTCCGCCCAATACCGTTATTGGGGATGCATCGGGTGGCAGCGTCAATACCGGCGACACCTCCTTCCTCACCGACTTCAGCCAGGCGGGCCTGGGCACCATCGATACCCACGATGTCGACCCCATCGCCGAAGCCGAGGTATACATGGCCTATGGCCGCGATGCGCAGGCCGAGGAAATCCTCAAGGAAGCCATCAACAACAACCCGGACCGCCACGAGATCCGCGTCAAGCTGCTTGAGATTTACGCCGCACGGCACAACACCGTGACGTTCGAAGCGGTCGCCGGCGAGCTCTATGCCGCACTGGGCAGCAAGTCGAGCCCGCTGTGGGACAAGGCTTGCGAAATGGGCCGCAGCATCGATCCGACCAACCCGCTCTATGGCGGCGTGCAGTCGAGCGCCGCGCCGGCGGCAGCGGCCGCCACGGTGGCGGCCACTACCGCCGTGGCCGGCGGAGCGGTGACGTTTGCCGACGAATCCACGCCGGCATCGCTTGAAATCGATGCCGCATTCGAGCCCGAACTTGAGCCCGAGCCCGAGCCCGAGGTCGTGGCAGCCAATGGGCCGCTGGAATTCGAGTCGGCGGGTCATGTGCTCAATTTCGACACGCAGCCCGAGGCGGTCGTGGCGCCCGAGGCCGGCTACGTGGAAATGGATACCCTGGGACTCGACTTCGACCTGCCTGACCTGGATCTGCCCGCGACGGCCGATGACACGCTGAAACTCGACCTGGGCCTGGATGAAGATAACGGCCCGGACAGTAAATTCGATTTCAGCGGTCTCGACCTCGATCTGGGCGAGGCCGGCGGCAACGATCTCGAGCTCGATGACGTCGGCACCAAGCTCGACCTTGCCCGCGCCTATGTGGAAATGGGCGACAAGGAAGGCGCACGTGAAATTCTCAACGAAGTGCTGGCCGAAGGCAGCGACAAGCAAAAGGCCGACGCGAAAGGCATGTTGAGCTCGCTGGGTTAGGCGTATTCCCAGTCCTGCATGCCCCCATCCGGCTGCCCGTATCCTTCTGTGGTGCGGCTGGGCCGTGGCGGTGGAACGCGCTGCGCTGTCTCCGCTGATGATCCTGGCCGTCGCCGCTGCGACGGCCTTTCTGTTTGCGCCGGCCCGTCATGAAGGCTGGCGCCTGCTGCGCCGCACTCGCTGGCTGATGGCGGTGTTGCTGCTCACCTATGCCTATAGCCTGCCGGGAATCCCGCTGTGGCCGTCGCTGGGATGGGCCAGCCCCAGTGTGGAGGGGCTGGTCCAAGGCGCGCTGCGCGTCGGGCGGCTGGTGCTGCTGCTGGCCGGGCTGGCGGTGCTGCTGGCCTATACGTCCCGCCCCCGCCTGATTTACGGCTTGTACGCGCTGGCCCGGCCGCTGGCCTGGCTCGGCTTCGACCGCCGCGCCTTTGCCGTGCGCCTGGGGCTGACCCTGGATTATGTCGAACACGCACCCAAACCGGCGCGCTGGCTGGATGCGCTGCGCGCGCCGCTGCCGGACGATGCGGCGCCCACCACCTACACCCTGCACACCGAACGCTGGCAAGGCTGCGACAGCGCCGTCATACTTGCGGGCTTGCTCCTGTTGCTCGTCGTCGTTTTGGTATGAGAATCGTATTGGGACTGGAATATTGCGGCGTCGGTTTTTGCGGCTGGCAGTCGCAGTCGCAGGGCTGCGGTGTGCAGGATGCGCTGGAAGCCGCGGTGGCCGTCATCGCCGGTGAAAAAACAGGCATTATCGCTGCCGGACGCACCGACACCGGCGTCCATGCCGCGCTGCAGGTGGTGCATTTCGACACCGCGGCAAACCGCCCGCTGACCGCTTGGGTGCGCGGCGTCAACAGCCATCTGCCGGCGGGCGTGGCCGTACTGTGGGCGCGCGAAGCCAGCGAGGACTTCCATGCGCGGTTTGCCGCCACCCATCGCGGCTACCGCTACGTGCTGCTGAACCACCCGGTGCGCCCCGCAATCAACCGCGGACTGATCGGCTGGTATCACCGCCCGCTCGATGCCGCCGCGATGAACCTGGCCGCGGCGCATCTGATCGGACAGCACGATTTTTCCGCCTTTCGTGCCGCCGCATGCCAGGCCAAATCGCCGGTCAAGGACCTGCGGCTGGCGCAGGTCGAGCGGCGCGGCGATTATCTTTTATGCGACTTCCATGCCGACGGCTTCCTGCACCACATGGTGCGCAACCTCATGGGTTGTCTCGTCCAGGTCGGCGCTGGCAGCCAGCCGCCCGAATGGCTGAGCGGGATCCTGACCGGCCGCGATCGCACGCTCGCCGCGCCCACCTTCGACGGCGCCGGACTGTACCTCACCCACATCCGGTATCCTGCGCACTTTGGCTTGCCGGAAACCTCCGACCGATGGCTGTACGCGTAAAAATCTGCGGCATCACCCGACTGCAGGACCTGCATGCCGCCTGCGACGCCGGGGCGGACGCGCTGGGTTTCGTGTTCTACGAGAAAAGCCCGCGCCACCTGAGCATTGCCGCCGCCGCCGTGCTGCTGCGCGAACTGCCGCCGTTCGTGCAGGGGATCGGGCTGTTCGTCAACGCCGAGCCGGCATTCGTCGAAGCGGTGCTGCAGGCAGTTCCGCTCGACTTGCTGCAGTTTCATGGCGACGAGACGCCGGCCGACTGCGCGCGCTTCGGTCGGCCCTATATCAAGGCAGTGCGCGTGAATCGGGAGACGGATTTGCTAAAATGCGCGGCTGACTTCGATGCCGCGCGCGGTTTGCTGCTCGACGCCTATGTGCCCGGCGTGCCGGGCGGCACAGGGGAACGGTTCGACTGGAGCCTGATTCCGCCGAATTTGCCCAAACCGGTCATCCTGTCGGGCGGACTGACGCCGGATAACGTTGCCGGGGCGGTACAGCGCGTGCGCCCGTGGGCGGTGGATGTGTCCTCCGGCGTCGAGGCAACAAAAGGCATCAAGGACGCGCACAAGATTGCGCAATTCATAGCGAAAGCGAAAACGGCATGATGAAGCTGACCGATCTCCCCGACTCCCGCGGCCACTTTGGCCCCTACGGCGGCATTTTCGTCGCCGAAACCCTGATGGCGGCGCTGGAAGAACTGCGCGTCGAGTATGACAAGGCGCGCAACGATCCCGCCTTCATCGCCGAATTCGAATACGAGTTAAAGCACTACGTCGGTCGCCCCAGCCCGGTGTATCACGCCAAACGGCTTTCCGAGCAATACGGCGGCGCGCAGATCTACCTCAAGCGCGAGGATCTCAACCACACCGGCGCGCACAAGATCAACAACACCATCGGCCAGGCGCTGCTGGCACGTCGCATGGGCAAAAAGCGTGTCATCGCCGAAACCGGCGCCGGCCAGCACGGCGTTGCGTCGGCCACCGTCGCCGCGCGCTACGGTATGGAGTGCGTGGTCTACATGGGTGCCGAAGACGTCATCCGCCAGGCGCCCAATGTCTTTCGCATGAAGCTGCTCGGCGCCACCGTCGTGCCGGTGTCCAGCGGTTCAAAGACCCTGAAGGACGCGCTCAACGAGGCGATGCGCGACTGGGTCACCAACGTCGAATCCACCTTCTACATCCTCGGCACCGCCGCCGGGCCGCACCCTTATCCCATGCTGGTGCGCGACTTCCAGTGCGTGATCGGCCGCGAATGCCTCACCCAGATGCCGGAACTCACCAGCCGCCAGCCCGATGCCGTGATCGCCTGCGTCGGCGGCGGCTCCAACGCCATCGGCATCTTCCATCCCTACATCCCGTATGAAGACGTGCGCCTGATCGGTGTCGAAGCCGGCGGTTCCGGCATCGCTAGCGGCCGCCACGCCGCGCCGCTGTCGGCCGGCAGCCCGGGCGTGCTGCATGGCTTCCGCAGCTACCTGATGCAGGACGAAAACGGCCAGATCATCGAAACCCACTCGATCTCCGCCGGCCTCGACTACCCCGGCGTCGGGCCGGAACACTCGTGGCTCAAGGACGCCGGCCGTGCCGAATACGTCGCCATCAACGACGACGAAGCCATGGCCGCCTTCCACGACCTGTGCCGATTTGAAGGCATCATCCCCGCGCTCGAGTCCAGCCACGCCGTCGCCCAGGCCAAGAAGCTCGCGCCGACGATGAAGAAGGACCAGATCATCCTGGTGAATCTTTCCGGGCGCGGCGACAAGGATATCGACACCGTGGCGAAGCTGTCGGGGATTGCGCTGTAGGGATGGCGGCGATGCGTAAGGAATACCGCCGCGCAAGTTTGGGGACTGGTGTCAGAGCGAAATATTTCACAGCTTATATGGACCTTGTAAAGTCCGCTTGTGTGGCTGGTAGAAAAAAACTGAAGCGGAGGACTGGAAAATGAAAAGCGTTCCGCATGCAATCCCGTATCAAGGTAGCAAACGAAATCTCGCATCGGAGATTCTCCATTTCATGCCGGAGCATACTGCACGTTTGATAGAGCCATTTGCGGGCTCTGCAGCAATCAGTTTGGCCGCAGCTGCGCGTGGCATGGTGGACGTTTTTTTGATTAATGATTTGAACAAACCACTCGTAGAGTTGCTTAAACTGGTTGTGGAGAAGCCTCTAGAGCTTTCTGCGTTCTATGAGCGGTTGTGGAATGAACAGCATAAAGATTCTCTGGAACACTACTACAGCGTGCGTGAGGACTTTAATCGAACCCATGATCCGCGCCTTTTCCTGTATTTATTGGCGCGCTGCGTCAAAGGTTCCGTGCGTTACAACTCCGACGGTTTGTTCAATCAAAGTCCTGATAAACGACGTTATGGGACACGACCGGAGACGATGAGGGGCAACGTGCTTGGCGTCTCGACTTTGTTGAAGAACAAAACAACATTTTCCTCGCTGGACTACAGAGAATTGCTGTCAGAGGCAACGCCTGACGATGTGGTTTACATGGACCCACCCTACCAAGGCGTGTGCGGCAACCGTGATGCGCGCTATTTTTCGGGGATAACACATGATGCGTTTGTCGATGCGCTGCAGGAGCTTGATGCCAGAGGTGTGCCTTTCTTGGTGAGTTATGACGGGCGGAGAGGAGATAGGACTTTTGGGGAGCCGATGCCCGAATTCTTGGGGCTTACCTGCATTGAGTTGATGGCAGGACGATCTACTCAGTCCACGTTGCTAGGGCGTGACGAGGTCACTGTTGAGTCGTTGTATTTATCCAGGGCGCTGACGCAAAAACACGAGAAATCGTTTAACAGCAGTAGCTTGCATGGTAGCCAGCAGTATGCATTACTGGAGCCATCCGCACATTATGGCTAAATTGCCGAAAGCGTTTGTTGAGCTATGTAAATCGGTAACGGCAAAACGTCCAAAGACCGTAATTGACCACATCCTTGAGCATGGATTCATCACCACCGAACAACTTAAAGACGTGTATGGGTATGACCATCCGCCAAGGGCGATTCGTGACGTACGCGAGCATGGAATCCCGTTGGAAACCTACAGGGTTGTCGGCTCGAATGGCCGGAAAATTGGAGCGTACCGATTTGGGGATACGCAGGCAAAGCGACTGAAGAAATTTTCTGGTCGTACGGGTCTGTCAAAGAAACTCAAGGATGCGCTTGTCGATAAATATGGTTGTAAGTGCTTTATTTATCTTGAAGAAATCCCGGCAAGTGAATTGCAGATTGACCATAGAGTTCCCTATGAGGTGGCAGGCGATGATGTCGAGGGCGATTTGACCCCGGATGATTTCATGCTGCTGTCCGGCTCTGCAAACCGCGCAAAGTCATGGTCTTGCGAGCAGTGCGACAACTGGAACAACGCAAAGGATAGAGCGGTTTGTTTGTCTTGTTATTGGGCATACCCTGAAAACTATTCGCACATTGCCATGCGTCAAATTCGCCGTCTTGATTTGGTTTGGCAAGGTGATGAGGTTGAAACATACGAAAAACTGAAAGCGGAAGCACTCGCGCTAGACAAGCAAATTCCTTCCTTTGTGAAGGAGATTATTGAAAGAGAAGTACGCCGGAAGCGCACTTGAACCCCCGGCTTTTTGAAGAAGACTGAACCATGAGCCGAATCGGCCAGACCTTTATCGCGCTGAAAGCGCACAACAAGAAAGCACTCATTCCCTTCATCACCGCCGGCGATCCCGGCAAGGGGCTGACGGTGCCGCTGATGCATGCGCTGGTGGAAGCCGGGGCCGACATCATCGAACTCGGGGTGCCGTTTTCCGATCCGATGGCCGATGGGCCGGTGATTCAGCGGGCGTCCGAGCGCGCGCTGGCGAACAAGGTTGGGCTTAAAGATGTGCTGGCAATGACGGCGGAATTCCGCAAGACCAACACGACGACGCCGGTGGTGCTGATGGGCTATGCCAACCCGATCGAGCACATGGGCTACGAAACCTTTGCCCTGGCGGCGAAGGCGGCCGGGGTGGACGGCGTGCTGACGGTGGACATTCCGCCGGAGGAATCGGCGGGGGTTTCGGACGTTTTCAAGGCACACGGGCTCGACCCGATTTTCCTGCTGTCGCCGACCACGCCGGAATCGCGGGTGGAGCAGGTGGCAGCGGTTGCGGGCGGCTTCATTTATTACGTCTCGCTCAAGGGGGTGACCGGCTCGGCCAACCTCGATATGGATGAAGTGGCGCAGAAAATCGCCATGATCCGCAAGCATTGCAGCCTGCCGGTCGGCGTGGGCTTCGGCATCCGCGACGCGGCCACCGCCGAGGCGGTGGCGCGGATTGCCGACGCCGTGGTAGTGGGCAGCCGCATCGTGAGCGAGATCGAATCCGCGCCGGAAGGTGCGTGCGCCAGCCGCGTCGGGCATCTGGTGGCCGGGTTGCGCCGCGGCGTCGACGCTGCATCGAAATAAACCTGAAAACCCCCACCACAGAGGCACAGAGGCACGGAGAACGGCAGGGAATCAATGGGTTGTTTATCAACCCGCCTTCACCCATCGGGTGGGCGCACTAAACCCATGCAAGGTGTTGTTTTTCCCCTGTGCGCTCTGCGCCTCTGTGGTTCAACTGCGGTTTCAAGGATAAACGGAGAAAAACATGAGCTGGTTCCAGAAAATACTGCCGCCGAAAATCAAGCGCCGGGTGGAAGCGCGCAAATCGATGCCGGAAGGGCTGTGGTCGAAGTGCCCGGCCTGCAACGAAGTGCTCTACCGTGCCGACCTCGAAAGCAATCTGGAGGTGTGCCCCAAGTGCGGTCACCACCACCGTATCGGCGCCCGCGCACGGCTGGCCATGCTGCTGGATGCCGAGGGCCAGCACGAGATCGGCGCGCAGGTGACACCGCTCGATCCGCTGAAATTCAAGGACGGCAAAAAATATTCCGACCGTCTGAAAGAAGCCCAGGCGGGCACCTCGGAAACCGATGCGCTGGTGGTGCTGGGAGGCAGCGTCAAGGCCGTGCCGGTGGTGGCGGCGGCGTTCGAGTTCAAGTTCATGGGTGGCTCGATGGGCTCGGTGGTGGGTGAGCGTTTTGTCCTCGGCGTGGAAGCCGCGATCGAGTCGAACTCGGCCTTCGTCTGCTTTGCCGCCAGCGGCGGCGCGCGCATGCAGGAAGGCCTGTTTTCGCTGATGCAGATGGCCAAGACCTCAGCCGCGCTGACGCAGTTGTCGCGCAACCGGCTGCCCTTCATCTCGGTGCTGACCGACCCCACCATGGGCGGCGTGTCGGCCAGTTTCGCCATGCTGGGCGACCTTGTCGTGGCCGAGCCCAATGCGCTGATCGGCTTCGCCGGCCCGCGCGTGATCGAGCAGACCGTGCGCGAGACGCTGCCGGAAGGTTTTCAGCGCGCCGAGTTCCTGGTCGAGAAGGGCGCCGTCGACCGCATCATCGACCGCCGCCAGATGCGCGACGAGCTCGCCGCCACGCTGGCGATGATGATGGGGCGGCCCGCGCTGGCGGCCTAGGGGAAACAGCTGGATAAATAAATTCCCGTCATTGCGAGCGAAGCGAAGCAATCCAGAATGTCGGAGAAATCAAGGGTTTCCGGGTCGCCACGTCCCGCCACGGCCAGTGGCCTCGCGGCTAATGGCGCGCCTCGCGATGACGGAATTGTTCAGCACTTCCCTGGATTTTCCCTCGCTGGCTGGCTGGAACGGCTCGAGCGCCTTCATCCCAGCACCATCGAACTGGGGCTCGACCGGGTTCGACGCGTCAAGGATGCGCTGGGACTCGATCCGGCCTTCCCGCTTATCCTCGTTGGCGGCACCAATGGCAAGGGTTCCACCTGCGCCTATCTGGAAGCCATCCTCGGCGCCGCCGGTTACAAGACCGGCCTTTACACCTCGCCGCATTTTTTGCGCTACAACGAGCGGGTCAGGATCGCCGGCAGCGAGGTGAACGACGCCGACCTGGTCGCGGCGTTTGAAAAAATCGACGCCGCGCGCGGCGACATCTCGCTGACCTATTTCGAATTCGGCACCTTGGGCGCGATGGCGCAGTTCATCGACGCCGGCGTCGATGTAGCAATCCTTGAAGTCGGCCTCGGCGGGCGGCTCGACGCAGTGAACGTGTTCGATGCCGCGGTGGCGATCGTCACCGGCGTCGACCTCGACCACATGGATTATCTGGGCGATACCCGCGAGCAGATCGGCTTCGAGAAAGCCGGGATCTATCGTGCGGGCCGCCCCGCCATCTGCACCGACCCTGCGCCGCCCGCCAGCCTGCTCGATCATGCCCGGCAGATCGGCGCCGATCTGCGCTGCGTCGAGCGCGACTTTTCCGCGCAGCGCGAGGGCGGCCAGTGGACCTACCGCGGTCAGGCCATCGTCTGGCCGGCGCTGCCGCTGCCTGCCATGGCGGGGGCATTTCAGCTGCGCAATGCGGCCGGGGCGCTGGCGGCGCTGGAGGCCGTGCGTGCCCGCCTGCCGGTGAGCGAGGCGGCGACCCGCCAGGGGCTGGCCCAGGCATGTGTGCCGGGGCGGTTCCAGCGCATTGCCCGCGCGCCCGATGTCATTCTCGACGTGGCGCACAATCCGGAAGCGGCGCGGGCGCTTGCCGCCACCCTGCGCGAGCGGCCGGTGGCCGGGCGCACGCTGGCGGTGGTGGGGATGCTGGCCGACAAGGACGCGGGTGGGGTGTTCGCTGCATTACGCGGTGAGATCGATGCGTGGTGGACATGCGCGCCCGACTCGCCGCGCGCGCAGGATGCCGCGGCGCTGGCCACCCTGCTGCGGGCGCATGCTGGCCGTGCACCGGTCAGCGTGCAGCCGGATGTGAACACGGCGCTTGCGGAGGCGCGAAGCGCGGCGCACGAAGGTGATAGAATTCTCGTCTTCGGTTCGTTCTATACCGTTGCCGCCGTCCTCGACCATGCCGCCACCCAGCAGTGAAAACGATCTCAAACGCCTTGCCCGGCGGCGCCTGATTGGCGCGGTTGCGCTGACCCTGCTGGCGGTGATTGTGCTGCCGCTGCTGCTGGAAGACGAGCCCCCGCCGGCGAGTTCGCTGGCGGTGCACATGGCGGCCGCATCGCCCGATCAGGCGGCGCAGCCGGATCCGGCCGGCGCGCCCGACGAACTGTCCACGCCGCCCCCTGCGCAACCCGCGCCGCCGGTTGAGCCTGCCAAGCCCGCCCTCAAGCCTGAACCACCCAAACCTGAGCCGGTCAAACCTGCACCGGTCAAACCTGTATCCGCGTCCCCCCAGCCCGCTGCGACGCCTGCGCCGCAGGCCAAGCCTGCCGCCGCCGAGACTTTTGTGGTGCAACTGGCCGCCCTGTCCGATGCCGCCAAGGCCCAGGCCCTCAAGGCGCGCGCCACCGCGGCCGGGTTGCCGGCCTACACGGACAAGGTAGGAGCCTTGACGCGCGTGCGGGTGGGGCCCTATCCGTCGCGTGAAGCCGCCGTGGCGGCCGCGGTGAAGCTGGCCGAAAACGGCATGTCCGGGCAGATCCTTGCAAAATGAGCATGCTCGACCTCATCGTGCTGCTGGTGCTGATCTTCGCCGTGGTGCGCGGCCTGGTGCGCGGCATGGTCGACACGCTGTTTTCGTTGGCGGCCTGGGTGCTGGCGTTCGTGCTGGGCAAGTGGGGCGCATTGATGGTGGCGCCGCTGCTGCCGATCGGCATCGAAAACCCGGCGATCCGTTATTTCGCCGGCTTTGCGGTGGTTTTTCTGCTGGTGCTGATCGGCGTGTTGCTGCTGGGGCATGCGCTGGCTTCACTGGTCAAGGCAGTCGGGCTGGGCAGTGCCGACAAGGTGCTGGGCGGGGTGCTGGGGCTGGGCAAGGGGCTGGTGATCCTGATCGGCCTGACGTTGGCCGCCGGGCTGACCTCGTTGCCGCGCACCGACTTCTGGAAACAGGCCAGGCTGTCGAACAGCCTGCAGGCGATGGCGCAGCTCAGCTTGCCGCTGCTGCCGGCAGACGTGACGAAATACATTCGTTTCGAGTGATTTTTATGGATAGGTGCGCAGCATGTGCGGGGTAATCGGAGTTGTTGCCAACACGGCGGCCAATCAGTTCCTGTACGACGGCCTGATGGTATTGCAGCATCGCGGCCAGGATGCTGCCGGGATCGTGACGGCGGAGGAAAGCCGCTTTCACCTGCACAAGGGGCCGGGGCTGGCGCGCGACGTGTTCCGCACCCGCGACATGCGCAGCCTGCTGGGCGACATGGGGGTGGCCCACGTGCGCTACCCCACTGCGGGCAGCGCGTCGTCGTCGGCCGAATCGCAGCCGTTCTACGTGAATTCGCCGTATGGCATCGTCCTCGGACATAACGGCAACCTCACCAACACCCACGAACTGAAGGAATCCCTGTTCCGCACCGACCTGCGCCATGTCAACACCAATTCGGATTCCGAGGTGCTGCTGAATGTGCTGGCGCATGAATTGCAGGTGCGCGCTTCGGGACGACAGCTGGACCTGGATACGATCTTTGGTGCGGTGGCAGGCGTACATGCGCGTTGCAAGGGGGCCTATGCGGTGACGGCCTTCATCGCCGGCTACGGATTACTGGCGTTCCGCGACCCGTACGGCATCCGGCCGCTGGTGATCGGCATCAACGACCAGGTCATGCCGCACGAATACATCGTCGCGTCGGAAAGCGTGGCGATCGATACGCTGGGATTTCGGCTGCTGCGCGACGTCGCACCGGGCGAAGCGGTGTTCATCGATTACCAGCGCAAGCTGCACAGCCGCGTCTGCAGCGACAAGGCGGTGTTGAACCCCTGCATTTTCGAGTATGTGTATCTCGCGCGTCCCGATTCGGTGATGGATGGCATTTCGGTCTACAACACGCGGCTCGCCATGGGGGTCTCGCTGGCCGAAAAGATCAAGCGCGAGTTCTCGCACCTGAAAATCGACGTGGTGATCCCGATTCCCGATACCAGCCGGCCTTCTGCGCTGCAGCTGGCCAACCACCTCAACGTGCCGTACCGCGAAGGCTTCATCAAGAACCGCTACATTGGCCGCACCTTCATCATGCCGGGACAGGCGTTGCGCAAAAAATCGGTGCGGCAGAAACTCAACGCCATCGGCGAAGAATTCAAGGGCCAGAACGTGCTGCTGGTCGACGACTCCATCGTGCGCGGCACCACCAGCCGCGAGATCGTGCAGATGGCGCGCGACGCCGGCGCCAAGAACGTGTATTTCGCTTCGGCCTCGCCGCCGGTACGTTTCTCCAACGTCTACGGCATCGACATGCCGACGCGCGACGAGCTGATTGCCAACGGCCGCACCGATCGGGAAATCGCGCTCGAAATCGGTTGCGATGCGATGATCTATCAGGATCTTGACGCCATGGTCAACGTGGTGCGCGCGGGCAACCCTGCGATTACCGACTTCGACACTTCGTGCTTCGACGGCCGCTACATCACCGGCGACGTCACCCCGGAGTACCTTAATTACGTCGAGGCCGTGCGCAACGGTGAAACGCCGCCGCTGGCGGCGCTGTCAACCCAGCAACTCGACCTCAACCTGGCGACGAATAACGGTTGACCGTGTCCGGCGCCGGGCGTAAATTGACCCTGGCGCCGATTTGAGCTTCAGCTTGCGGGCGCTTGATAAATCCGGCTAAAGCGTTACCAGGGAAACCCCGAACCGCGCGGCCGTTCGGGGTTTTTTATTTTGGGACCAGACATGAACAACGACGAATACGACCTCGAAACCCTGGCGGTGCGCGCCGGTACGTTGCGCAGCCAGTTCAACGAACACTCGGAGGCGCTGTTCCTCACCTCCAGCTTCGTGTTCGCCAATGCGGCCGAAGCGGCGGCACGCTTCAAAGGCGAGCAGCCCGGGCCGATCTACGCGCGCTTCACCAACCCCACCGTCAGCATGATGGAAACGCGGCTCGCCGCGCTTGAAGGCGCCGAACGCTGCGTGGCGTTCGCATCGGGCATGGCGTCGATCCTGGCGACCGTGATGGGCTTGATGAAGGCGGGCGAACACGTCGTCGCGTCGCGCTCGATTTTCGGCTCGACCGTGCAGCTGTTTTCCAATATTCTCGGCCGCTTCGGCATCGAAACGACCTACGTCTCGCCGACCGACCCGGCGGAATGGCGGGCGGCGGTGAAGCCGAACACGAAACTCTTCTTCGTCGAGTCGCCGTCGAACCCGCTCACCGAGGTGAGCGACATCCGCGCGCTGGCGGACATCGCGCACGATGCCGGCGCATGGCTCGCGGTCGACAACTGCTTCTGCTCGCCGGCGCTGCAACAGCCGCTGGAACTCGGTGCCGACATCGTGATCCATTCCGCCACCAAATATCTCGACGGCCAGGGCAGGGTGCTCGGCGGTGCGGTGCTCGGCAGCCGGGCGCTGATGGAAGGCGTCTACACCTTCCTGCGCACTGCCGGGCCGACGCTGTCCGCGTTCAACGCCTGGGTGATCCTGAAGGGCATGGAGACGCTCGCGCTGCGCATGGAGGCACATTCGAAGAACGCGCTGGCGCTGGCGCAATGGCTGGAGGCGCAGCCGCAGGTGTCGCGCGTGTGGTATCCCGGCCTGCCGTCGCACCCGCAGCATCAACTCGCGATGGCGCAGCAGAAGACCGGCGGCGGCATCGTCGCGTTCGAGCTGAAGGGCGGCCAGGCGGCCGCATGGAAGCTGATCGACGCGACGAAGTTGCTGTCGATCACCGCCAACCTGGGCGACACCAAATCCACGATCACCCATCCTGCGTCGACCACACACAGTCGTATGACGCCGGAACAGCGTGTGGCGGCGGGCATCGGTGACGGGTTGCTGCGTGTTGCGGTGGGGCTGGAATCGGTGGCCGACATCCAGACCGACCTGGCGCGCGGGCTGGCGTAATGAAAACGCTGTTCGGGCTCCTTGCGCTGTGTGCGGGATTTGCACAGGCGGCCGATATGACGGTACTGCGTTATGTCGATCAGGATCCGGGTGATCCGCCTTATTCGACGCGCATTCTGGTCACTCCCGAGTTCATGCGCATGGATAGCGGCGAGGACGAAGGAGATTTCATCCTGCTGGACCGACGGCGACGTGTGGTCATCAACGTGATGCACGAGAACAGGCTGGCGATGGTGTTCGCCCCCGGCAAACTGCCGCCGAAACCCGCCGGCTGGACGCCACGGCTCGAAGCAGGCAAGGCCGAGCGCGGCGGCCGTCACTTCACCCTGACCGTCAAGGGCGTGGTGTGCAGCGAAGGCGTTGCCGCCAAGCATGCCATGGATGCGGCGCGCGCGATGACCGAGCTGAAAGCCATCCTGGCCGCGACACAATACCGGGTATGGAAGGATTCGCCACCGGGCATGCAACACGACTGCGATCTGGCGAATCAGGTATGGAATTCGGGCGACACGCTCACGCTTGGGCTGCCGCTCGATGAGCGCGAGTTCACCGGTCGGTCGCGCACATTCGAGAGCGAAATCCGGCAACCGCTGAATCCCGAACTGTTCCGCGTGCCCGACGGCATAACGACGATCGACGCGCCGTCATAAATCCTCGATCCTGAGCACGCAGCCTGTGGCATCACACGCCACATAGCCCCAGCGGGCATACCAGTCCGGCACCACCCAGCGCTCGCAGTTCTGCCCGTCGACCGCATGGCGATGCTGCGCCGGACGATGGGTATGGCCGTGGATCAGGCGGCTGACCTGCTGCGCGCGCAGCACCTGCGCCACTGCATCGGCATTTACATCCATGATTTCGGCCGCCTTGCCGGCCTTGGCCGATTCGCTGCCTGCCCGCGCTCGGCGTGCCAGGCGGTGGCGCAGCGCCAGCGGCAGGCGGCGCAGCAGCGCCAGCGTCAGTGGGTGCCGCACGCGGCGGCGGAACGTCTGATAGGCAGTGTCGTCGGTGCATAGCGTATCGCCGTGCATCAGCAGCGTCGGCGTGCCGTACAGGTCGATGCGCGTGGGGTCGGCCAGCAGCGTCATGCCGGACTGCGCGGCATAGCGCGCGGCCAGCATGAAGTCGCGGTTGCCGTGCATGAAATACACCGGCGTGCCTGCATCGACGAGGGATTTTATCTGGCGGGCGGCATCGTGCGCCACCTGCGCGTCGTGGTCGTCACCGACCCAGGCATCGAACAGGTCGCCGAGGATGTAGAGCGCATCCGCCCCGGCAACGTCTTGCTGCAGAAAGCGAAAAAAACGCCCGGTGGCGACCGGGCGTTCGTCGGTTAGATGCAGGTCGGCAACGAAAAAGGTGCGGCCTGTCGTTCCCGGCGAAGGCGGGTTCGTCTTCAGACGATTTCCGCCTGGGTGATGACCACGTCTTCCAGCGGCACGTCCTGGTGCCCGGCGCGGTTGCCGGTTTTCAGCTTCTTGATCTTGTCGACCACGTCGGTGCCTTCGACGACCTTGCCGAACACGGCATAGCCGTAGCCCTGCGGCGTGGGCGAAGTGAAGTTGAGGAAGCTGTTGCTGGCGATGTTGATGAAGAACTGCGCGGTGGCCGAAGCGGGGTCGGAGGTGCGCGCCATAGCGACAGTGTAGGCCTCGTTCTTCAGGCCGTTGCCGGCTTCGTTCTCGATCGGGCCACGGGTGGGCTTCTGCGTCATGCCGGGCTCGAAACCGCCGCCCTGGATCATGAAGCCGTCAATCACGCGATGGAAAATCGTGCCGTCGAAAAACCCGTCGCGCACGTATTGCAGAAAATTTTCCACCGTTTTCGGCGCTTTCTCGGCGTCGAGTTCAAGGGTGATGATGCCGTGGTTGGTGTGCAGCTTGACCATGTGTGTGTCCTAAGGAACGTTGAGGTGAATGATATTCCGGCGGCCGTTGTTGCGGCGCCGGCGCGGGCGTTATCTGGCCGGCGCGGGCTGCCCGGGATCCGGCAGGGACTTGGCCGTTGCCGGCTTGTCCGGCGGCTCCCCCAGCATGTTCCGGATCAGCGTGAGCTTGGCTTTCGCAGTCGTGTTGGCGCTGTCCAGCGCCAGTGCCTTGTCATACGCGATCGCTGCCATTTTGGCATGGATGTCGCCGAGGTTTTCGTGCGCGGTGGCGTAGCCGGGATGGGCGCGGATCGCCATTTCCAGCGCGTTTTTGGCCGCTTCGTACTGGCCTTGCGAGGCGTAGAGCACGGCCAGGTTGTTGTAGGGCTCGGGCAGTTCGGGATAGTCCTCGGTCAGCCCGTTAAATACGGCGATGGCGTCATTTGTCTTGCCCTGGTCGGCGATGATCAGGCCTTTCAGGAAGCGCGCCTGCGCATCCTGCGGGTTTTGGAGCAGGAAGCGGTCGGTGCGGTCGAGCGCAGCGGACAGGTCGCCCTCGCGGTATTGCCGGTCGATGTCCTGGATTTCATCGGCCAGAACAGGGGTGCCGGCGAGGAGGGCACAGGCGACAACAGCGGCGAAAAAACGTGGTAAAGCCATGTGATATGCTCGGATCATCCCGGATAAGCCGGCATTTTAGCCCGGATGTTTCATCAATCGTCACCCCGCCCCATTCCTCTCCCCGTCATTTCGCCTTTGGCCCGAATCCGCACCATGCTGCACATCACCAACTCCCTTACCCGCACCAAGGAAGAATTCGTTCCGCTCATCCCCGGCCAGGTCCGCATGTACGTCTGCGGCATGACCGTTTACGACCTGTGCCATCTGGGACACGCGCGGGTGTTCGTGGTGTTCGACATGGTGACGCGCTGGCTGCGTGCAAGCGGCTATCGGGTCGAGTACGTGCGCAACATCACCGACATCGACGACAAGATCATCAAGCGCGCTGCGGACAACGGCGAAACCCCGGCCGCGCTGACCGGGCGCTTCATCGCCGCGATGCACGAAGACGAGCGCGCGCTCGGCGTGCTGCCGCCCGACCACGAGCCGCGCGCCACCGAATATGTGGCGCAGATGCTGGCGCTGATCGGGCAACTGATCCAGAACGACCTGGCCTATCCGGCGCCCAACGGCGACGTCTATTACAGCGTGCGGGCGTTCCCCGAATATGGCCGCCTGTCCGGCAAAAGCCTCGACGAGCTGCGCGCGGGCGAGCGCGTGGGGGTCGACCCCAATAAGCGCGACCCGATGGATTTCGTGCTGTGGAAAGCCGCCAAGCCGGGTGAGCCGGCGTGGGAGTCCCCCTGGGGCGCGGGGCGGCCCGGCTGGCACATCGAATGCTCGGCGATGAGTGCCGATCTGCTCGGCAAGCATTTCGACATCCACGGCGGCGGCCAGGACCTGCAGTTTCCGCATCACGAAAACGAAATCGCCCAGTCCGAAGGCGCGCACGGCTGCAAATTCGTCAATTACTGGATGCACAACGGCTTCGTGCGGGTGGACAACGAAAAGATGTCGAAGTCGCTGGGCAACTTCTTCACCATCCGCGAGGTGCTGGAGAAATACGACGCCGAGGTGGTGCGCTTTTTCATCCTGCGCGCGCACTACCGCAGTCCGCTGAACTATTCCGATGCCCACCTGGACGACGCCAAAGGCGCGCTGAGCCGCCTCTATACAGCGCTGAAGCATGCGCCCGTGACGGCGGCCGCGCCCGACTGGAGCCAGCCTGCGGCAGCGGCCTTCCGCGCGGCGATGGACGACGACTTCAATACCCCCGAAGCGATCGCGGTGCTGTTCGACCTGGCCGGCGAGGCCAACCGGGGCGATGCCGCCGCCGCGCGGACGCTGCGCAGCCTCGGCGGCGTGCTCGGCCTGCTGCAGCGCGATACGGCGGACTTCCTGCAGGCTGGGACCGCTCCCGGCGGCCTCTCCGAAGCCGAAATCGAGGCCCTGATCGCCGCGCGCCAGGCGGCGCGCCAGGCGCGCGACTTCGCCGGTTCCGACCGCATCCGCGATGAACTGACGGCGGCCGGCATCGTGCTGGAAGACGGGGCGGGCGGCACCAGCTGGCGCCGCGCCTGAAGCGTCGGCCGTCTCGACATGGCATCCACCTCACTGGTTCTGGTCGGTGCCAGCGGCTGGCAGCATCCCGCATGGCGGGGCGGGTTTTATCCCGAGGATCTGCCGGACGACTGGCTGTTGTCTTACTACAACACGCAGTTACAGGCGGTCTATCTGCCGGCAGCGGTCTGGCAGGCCGCCTCCGAAGCGACCTGGGCGCAATGGCTGCACGACACCCGTGACGGCTTTTATTTTGTGCTGGAACCGGGTGAGACGGCATCGGTAAAACCCGTTTCGGAGCGGGTGCTGCCGGCAACGCCGGAATGGGAAGCGGCGCACGTCTGGTGGCTGGACGAGGCGCCTGACCTGCGTGCGCTGGCGCAGCGCATCATGCAGCAGGCGACGACGGGTGAGTCCCTGTTCGTATTCAGCCGTAGCGGCGATGCCGATTTGCTGGAACAGGCCAATACCCTGAAGCAGGTGATGGGTTACTGAATATCGGGTTAAAACGTCTGCTATTGCCGTGGCACGTGTTTGCTCCGGTAAAATGGCAGCCCTCAACAAAGACACAGGCTGGATTTCTTGTACAACGACAATCTGGTCGAAATCGAGGGTGTCGAATTTGGCTATGGCGACCGCCCGGTTCTGAAGGGCGTCAACCTGACCGCCCGGCGCGGGCAGGTCATCGCCATCATGGGCAGCAGCGGTTGCGGCAAAACCACTCTTTTGCGCCTGATTGGCGGGCAGCTCAAGCCCGGCCAGGGACGGGTGCGGGTGGCGGGCCAATCGGTGGGCGAGCTTGGCCAGGCCGGCCTCTACCGTCTGCGCCGCAAAATGGGCATGCTGTTCCAGTTCGGCGCGCTGTTCACCGACATCTCGGTGTTCGACAACGTGGCGTTCCAGCTGCGCGAGCACACCGATTTGCCGGAATACGCCATCCGCGACTTGGTGCTGATGAAGCTGCATGCGGTGGGCCTGCGCGGCGCGGCGCAGCTGATGCCGGCCGAGTTGTCCGGCGGCATGGCGCGGCGGGTGGCGCTGGCACGCGCGATCGCGCTCGATCCCATGCTGGTGATGTACGACGAACCGTTTGCCGGGCTCGACCCCATTTCGCTGGGCGTGACCGGCAACCTGATCCGCCGCCTGACCGACACGCTGGGGCTGACCTCGCTGGTGGTGACCCACGACGTGCAGGAGTCGCTTAAAATCGTCGATTACATTTATTTCGTCTCGGAAGGCGTGATCGTCGCCGAAGGCACGGCAGCGGATATCCGCGCGTCCGACTTGCCGTACGTGCACCAGTTCGTGCATGGCGAGGCCGACGGCCCGGTGCCGTTCCATTATCCGGCGCCACCCTATGCCGACGACTTGCGACTGGGAAAACAGCGTGCTTAAGCGATCGATTGAAAATCTGGGAAGCCGCGCCATCCAGGTCGTCTGGCGCATCGGCTTTGCGGCCCGCTTCTTCGTAGCGGTACTGCTGCACTCGGGCACCGCATTCCGCCGCTTCGGGCTGACCATCCGCGAGATGTATTTCACCGGCGTGCTCTCGCTCATCATCATCCTGGTGTCGGGGCTGTTCGTCGGCATGGTGCTCGGCCTGCAGGGCTACGAGACGCTGCTGACCTACGGCGCGGAAGAGGCGCTGGGCATCCTGGTGGCGCTGTCGCTGGTGCGCGAACTGGGGCCGGTGGTGGCGGCGCTGCTGTTCGCCAGCCGCGCCGGCTCGGCCATCACCGCGGAGATCGGTCTGATGAAAGCGACCGAGCAGCTGTCGGCGATGGAAATGATGGCGGTCGATCCGATCGCCCGCGTGGTGGCGCCGCGCTTCTGGGCCGGGGTGATCTCGATGCCGCTTTTGGCGGCGCTGTTCTCGGCCATGGGAATTTTCGGCGGCTATCTGGTCGGCGTGCAGCTGATCGGTGTCGATGAAGGCGCGTTCTGGTCGCAGATGAAGAGCGCAGTCGACTTCGAGCAGGACATCCTCAACGGCGTCATCAAGAGCGTGGTGTTTGGCGTCGCCATCACCACCATCGCGCTGTTCGAAGGCTACGATGCGCCACCGACCGCCGAAGGCGTGTCGGGCGCCACCACGCGCACCGTGGTGACATCAAGCCTGGTCGTGCTGGCGCTAGACTTCGTTTTGACCGCATTCATGTTTCGGGGATTCAATTAAATGAACAGAACCATACTCGATCTCTGGGTGGGATTATTCGTCATCGCAGGCGTCGCCGCGCTGCTGTTCCTGGCGTTCAAGGTCGGCAGCACGAGTGCCGTCAGCGTGTCGAGCAGCTACGAAGTGGTTGCCCGCTTCGACAACATCGGCGGACTCAAGCCACGTGCACCGATTAAAAGCGCTGGGGTAGTGGTGGGCAGGGTGGCGGATATCCGTTTTGACAATGAGACTTACGAAGCCGCCGTTACCCTTCGGCTGGATAACCGCTATGCTTTTCCCAAGGACACCTCCGCCGCCATCCTGACCTCGGGCTTGCTGGGCGAGCAGTATATCGGGCTGGAAGCGGGGGGCGACAGCCGGATGTTGAAGAACCAGGATCAGATTTTCATCACCCAATCGGCCGTGGTGCTGGAGAATCTGATCGGACGGTTTATGTACGGCCAAGCTCAGGAAGGAGCGCCACAATGAAATTTGCCACAACCCGATTCAACCCAGTCACGCGCATGTTGCTGGCAGCCGGAATGCTTCTGGCCGCGCTGCCCGGACAGGCGGAAACCATTAACCTGCAGCAGGCCGTTCAAATGAGCCTCGCCGCCGATCCCCGCATCAAGGAGCGCGAACAGGTGGTCGAAGCCGCGCGCGGCATGCTGCAGGAAGTGCAGGGCAACGGCGGCTGGCGGGTCAGCGCCAACGCCTTTGTCGGGCTGGCACCCAAGGCCGATGGCGGCTTTTTTCAGAATCAGGGCGGTGACAACAATACCTGCAACACGCCACCCTGCACACTGAACTCTTCCGGAGACGATTGGAACGGCGTTTCCGACTGGACCCACCTCGACTTCGCGCTGATCAAGCCGCTCTATACCTTCGGCAAGATCGAACGTTACGGCGAGGCCGCGCAGGGCAATGTCGACCTCAAGCGCGGCGAGCTCAAGCAGACGCGCGGCGACACGGTATACGACACCAAGCGCGCCTACTTCGGCTATCTGACCGCACGCGATGTCCGGGTTTTTCTGGAAGACATGCAGGAGCGGATGCATCAGGCCATCGAATCGGTCGAGCGCAATCTCAAGGAAGAAACCGGCGAATCCAGGCAATCCGACCTGTATGCGCTGCAAACTGCAAAAGGCATGCTGGCCAAGTATGTGCACCAGTCGCGCGCGGTCGAGAAAATCAGCCTCGACGGCCTGAAGGTGCTGACCGGCGCCGGTCTGAAGTCCGATCTCGCGGTGGCCGACGAACGCATCGAGCCGGTAGCCTTCCCGCAGATCGATCTGGCCGGCCTGCAGTCGCGCGCCCTGCTTGAGCGTCCCGAAATGCAGCAGCTCGAAGCGGGGCTGCGCACCCGCCGTGCCCTGGTGGCCGCCAAAAAGGCCGACCGCATGCCGGACGTCTACGCCGGCGTGATCGGGCAATTCAACTATGCCTCGCAGCGCGAGCGGCTGGACAACCCCTACCTCAATGACCCCTTCAATGGCGGCGGCCTCACCCCGGTGGTCGGGGTGAAATGGGACAGCGTGTTCGGAGCGGCGAGTGCCCGCGTCGATCAGGCGCAGGCCGAGCTGGAAGCGCTCAACCACAAAAAAGCTTTTGCGGTGGCCGGCATTCCGTATGAAGTAGGTGAGGCCTATGCCAATGCCCGCGCCAACTATGATTCGCAACGCGATCTGGCCGAAGGCGCGGCAGCGGCGCGGCGCTGGATGGTGGCATCGCTGGCCGATTTTTCGGCCGGGCTCGAAAGCGCCGACAAGGTGGCCGACGCGATCAAAAACTATGCCCTGGCGCAGACCGAGTATTTGCGCACGATCAACGACTACAACATGAACGTGGCGCAGCTGGCGCGCCTGACGGGCGAACTCTGGTAGACAGCGGGCGTCTACGCCTTACCTTTGCCCGATTGATGCCTCCGATTTTCTCGAACAGGAACTCCTATTATGCTGCGCTCATTTTTACTGCTGCTAGCGTTACTGCTGGGGGCCAATGCCCCGGCGGCGCTGGCCGTCGAACCCCCGCCCGACGTGCTGACGCGTACCACCACGCAGGAAGTCATTACCATCCTGAAACAGGACAAGGAGCTTCAGCGCGGTAATCCAGCCAAGGTACATCAGCTGGTCGAAGCCAAAATCCTGCCCAACTTCGACTTCAACCGCATGACCCAGCTGGCCCTCGGCAAGCACTGGCCACGTGCCACGGCCGCGCAGAAACAATCGTTGGTGACCGAATTCCGCAACCTGCTGGTGCGCACCTATTCCAGTTCGCTCACCGCGTTCACCGACGAGGTCATCGAATTCAAGCCGCTGACGATGAAGCCGGACGACACCGATGTGACCGTGCGTTCCGAAATCCGTCAGCCGGGCGGGCAACCGATCCCCATCAACTACAGCTTTTACAAAACGGCCTTCGGCTGGAAAGTTTACGATGTGACGATCGACGGCGTCAGTCTGGTGACCAATTACCGGGCCTCCTTCGCCAGCACCATCCGTCAAAGCGGGATAGACGGCTTGATCAAAACCCTGGCGGCCCAGTCGACGCGCGGTGAGGCCACGCCGGTTCCGCGCAGCGGCTCATGATTGCATGTGAGGGAACACGCTGTCGCATCACCGGCGCGGTGACCGTCGACAGCGTCGGCAGCCTGCTGCGCGAATTGCAGCCGCAGCTTGCACAAGGCATCGACATGCTGGACTTCAGCGGCGTCGAAACCGCCGATTCGGCTGCGCTCACCCTCATCTTCAGCGCCATGCGACAAGCCCGGCAGGCAGGCCGCACGCTGGCCTGCACCGGCTTGCCGGCCAGTTTCACCACCCTGGCCGAGTTGTACGGAGTATCCGAACTGTTGCCCGCATGAGCCAGGCACGTCCCGCGATCCATGTCGGCGATCTGCACAAGCGCTTTGGCGCCACCCAGGCGCTCGACGGCGTCTCGCTCGACATCCAGCCGGGCGAATTTTTCGGGCTCTTGGGCCCCAACGGCGCCGGCAAGACCACTCTGATTTCCGTCCTTGCCGGCCTTACTCGCGCCGATTCCGGCCACGCTGCCATCATGGGCCACGATGTGGTACGGGACTACCGCCAGTCGCGGCGCGCGCTGGGCGTGGTGCCGCAGGAACTCGTCTACGACCCCTTCTTCAACGTGCGAGAAACCCTGCACATCCAATCCAGCTACTTTGGCCTCAGGCACAACGACGACTGGATCGACGAGATCATGCATCACCTCGATCTTGTCCAGCACGCCGACAAGAATACGCAGAACCTGTCGGGGGGCATGAAGCGGCGACTGCTGGTGGCGCAAGCGCTGGTACACAAGCCGCCGGTCATCGTACTCGACGAGCCGACGGCCGGGGTCGACGTCGATCTGCGCCGCTCGCTGTGGGAATTTGTCAGTCGCCTCAACCGCGAGGGGCATACCGTCCTCTTGACCACGCATTATCTGGAAGAGGCCGAGGCGCTGTGTGGCCGCATCGCGATGCTGAAGAGCGGGCGGGTGGTCGCCTGCGATACCACGCGTAACCTGCTGCAATTGACCAACGAGCATTGCGCACAATTGCGGCTGGACAGGGACGAGGTGCCGATCGCCTGGCAGGATCGCCTGCTGCGCAATACGGACGGCAGCTGGCGCGTCAATTTCAGCGAATACACGGAACTGGAAATCCTGCTGGCCGACCTGCGTGGCGCGGGGGTGCGCGTGATTGAAATGCATTTGCAGGAACCCGATCTGGAGGATATCTTCACCGACATCATGAAGCGCACATGAGTTCTGAAATGCATTCACCACAGAGGCACAGAGGTATGTCCCGCAGGGACGGCATCCCTTGGGGCACGGAGAAGGACTTTTTGGTGTGCGTGTCATCAGGCGTGTTCATGCTTGATGATTTCAGTTTCTGCTTTGCTTTTTCTCCATGTCTCTGTGCCTCTGTGGTTCAAGGTTTTCGCGCATGAGCGGACTGTCGGCACTGTTCTACAAGGAACTCCTGCGCTTCTGGAAAGTGGCGGTACAGACCGTGGTCGCACCGGTGGTGATGGCGCTGCTGTATCTCCTGATTTTCTCGCATGCCCTTGAAACGCGTATCGAGGTCTACCCCGGCGTTTCATACACCAGCTTCCTGGTACCGGGGCTGGTGATGATGAGCATGCTGCAGAATGCCTTCTCCAACAGTTCGTCCAGTCTCATCCAGTCGAAGATGCAGGGCAACATCGTGTTCGTGCTGCTGCCGCCGCTGTCTTACCTGGAATTTTTTCTGGCCTATCTGGGCGCGGCGATCCTGCGCGGGCTGATCGTCGGGCTCGGTGTGTGGGCAGTGACCCTATGGTACGCGCCATTTCAACTGCCGCATCCGGGCTGGCTGCTGGCGTACGCGTTGCTGGCCTGTGCGATCATGGGCACGGTCGGCATCGTGGCGGGTATCTGGGCGGAAAAATACGACCAGCTGGCGGCGTTCCAGAATTTCCTCATCCTGCCCCTCACCTTTCTGTCCGGCGTGTTCTACTCGATTCACTCGCTGCCGCCCTTCTGGCAGGCCGTGTCGCGCGCCAACCCCGTGTTCTACCTGATCGACGGTTTCCGCTACGCATTTATTGGCCAGTCCGATGCCGATCCCTGGCTCGGCCTGCTGGTCGCCGGGGCCTGCTTTGTGGCAATATCCGCGCTCACCCTGATGCTGCTGAAGAGCGGCTACAAGCTCAGGCACTAGTACTGCGAAAGACGAGGCAAGACAAGCATGGTTACACCCGACGACATCAAAGGCTGGATCACCGAAAAACTGCCGTGCGATCATATCGAACTGGACGGCGATGGCCAGCATTTCCAGGCGGTGATCGTCAGCCCGGCCTTTGCCGGCAAGAACACGATCCAGCAGCACCGGCTGGTGTACGACACACTCGGTTCGCGCATGCATGCCGAGATCCATGCGCTGTCGATGAAGACTTACACCCCCGAAGACTGGGCCGCGCGCTAAACCTGGAAACCACAGTTGACCGCTCAAGGCCTTATGGAATATCGCATGGATACTGACCCTTCAGACTTCGATCGGGATCGCCGCCAGGCTCGGGTTCACTACGCACCCGCTGGCACGCCTGGTCGCGCGCCTGCCTTTGTCGCTCGTCGTTGCAGGCCCCGGCCTGCCGCCCACCCGCAAGGGGCAGGCCGTGGATGTAAAGCCGCTAAAGCGGCAACATCCACGCTCTCCTCGCTCCGCGGCAGCCACCCGCCCAGACGCACCATCGGGCGCGTTCAACTATGGTTTCCGGGTTAGATGGATGCGCTGTTGATTCACGGCGGCAACCCGCTTGCCGGTGAGGTGCGCATTTCCGGTGCCAAGAATGCAGCGCTGCCGATCCTGACCGCGAGTTTGCTGACCGCCGAGCCCTTGCGGCTCGGCAACGTGCCGCATCTCAAGGACATCAGTACCATGCTGGCGCTGCTCGGCCACATGGGCGTGCGCGTCACCCTCGACGATCAGAACCACGTCACCCTCTGTGGCGAATCCATTCCGCACAAGGAAGCACCCTACGAAATGGTGAAAACCATGCGTGCCGCCATCCTGGTACTGGGGCCGACGCTGGCGCGCTTCGGCGAAGCGCGCGTCAGCCTGCCCGGCGGCTGCGCCATCGGCTCGCGCCCGGTCGATCTGCACATCAAGGGCCTGCAGGCGATGGGGGCTGAAATCAGCATCGAGCACGGCTATATCCACGCCAAGTGCAAGCGCCTGCAGGGCGCGCGCATCGTGATGGACATGGTGACCGTCACCGGCACCGAAAACCTGATGATGGCCGCCGCGCTGGCCGAAGGCACCACCGTGTTGGAAAACGCTGCGCGCGAACCCGAGGTGGTCGACCTGGCGCACTGCCTGATCGCGATGGGTGCCAACATCGAAGGCGTCGGCAGCGACGTCATCACCATCCACGGCGTCGACGCGCTGCATGGCGCGGACCATTCGGTGATGGCCGACCGCATCGAGACCGGCACCTTCCTGGTCGCTACCGCGATGACTGGCGGGCGCGTGCGCACCACCCATGCGCAACCCGACACGCTCGACGCAGTCATGAGCAAGCTGCGCGAGGCGGGGGCGAAGGTCGAGGTGGGCCCCGACTGGATCGAGGTCGAATCCGACGGCAAGCTGAAAGCAGTCGATGTGCGTACCGCGCCGCACCCGGCGTTTCCCACCGACATGCAGGCGCAGTTCATGGCGATGAACACCATTGCCGAAGGCGCTGCCAGCGTCACCGAAACCATTTTCGAAAACCGCTTCATGCACGTGCAGGAACTGCGCCGCCTCGGCGCCAACATCGAAGTGTCCGGGCACACCGCGCTGGTGCGCGGCGTGCCGCGGCTCGACGGCGCCATCGTCATGGCCACCGACCTGCGCGCCTCCGCCTGCCTGGTGCTGGCCGGCCTGGTCGCGGCGGGGGAGACCACCATCGAGCGCATCTACCACCTCGACCGCGGCTACGAACGTATCGAGGAAAAGCTCACCCAGCTCGGCGCGCGCATCAGGCGCGTGCACTGAAGCCATGCAGATACCGTCATTGCGAGCAACGCGAAGCAATCCAGAACGCCAGCAGAATCGAAAGGCCCTGGGTCGCCACACCCTGCGGGCTCGCGATGACGGCCTGGATGAATGTAATCCCCGACACAAACCAACATGACCTACTCCGGAATCACCCTCGCCCTGTCCAAGGGCCGCATCTTCGAAGAAACCCTGCCGTTGCTGGCGGCGGCTGGTATTACGCCGTCCGAGAACCCCGAGTCCTCGCGCAAGCTCATCATCGGCACCAACCGCGCCGACGTGCGGCTCATTATCGTGCGCGCCAGCGATGTCCCCACCTACGTCCAATACGGCGCCGCCGACCTCGGCATCGCCGGCAAGGATGTGCTCAACGAGCACGGCGGCAACGGCCTCTACCAGCCGCTCGACCTGCAAATCGCGTGCTGCCGCATGATGGTCGCCGTGCGCGAAGGCTACGACTACGCCGGGACAGTGAAACAGGGCGCGCGCATCCGCGTCGCCACCAAATACATCAATGCAGCGCGCGACCATTTTGCCGGCAAGGGTGTGCATATCGACCTTATCAAGCTGTATGGCTCGATGGAACTGGCCCCGCTGGTCGGCCTGTCCGACGTCATCGTCGACCTTGTCTCCAGCGGTGGCACCCTCAAGGCCAACGGCCTGGTTGCGGTGGAACATATCTGCGACATCAGTTCGCGCCTTGTGGTAAATCAGGCTGCGCTCAAGCTCAAGCGCGGGTTGGTCCAACCCGTGATCGATGGCTTCTCGTCGGCGGTCGGCGCACGCGACGCTGTATAACGGCCTCGATATGATTATGGCTATAATGGCCAAATGAAAACCGCTTCAATATCCACCACCAAAAATCAGTTGAGTGCGCTGATTGAACAAGTGCGCCACGGCGAGACCATCCTCATCACCGACCACGACCGGCCGGTCGCCCGGCTCATCCCGGTCGTGAGTGAAAACGGCCAATCGGATGAGCTTGCACTTCTGGAACGCAAAGGTATCCTGCGGCGAGGCCATGGAACGGCCTGTCGTTTGGCACCGTCCTCCGTACCACAGCAGCATGCCAGCGCACTTCAGGCTTTGCTGGAAGAACGCGAGTCGGGGCGGTGAAATTCTGGGATAGCTCTGCAATTCTGCCGTTGCTGGTTGAAGAAGCGGGCACGCCCTCAGCCCTCGGCTATTACGAAAACAACCCGGAAATCGTTGCATGGTGGGGAACCCCGGTGGAGTGCGCTTCCGCCTTGGCCAGGCTCGAATGCGAAGCCAAGCTTACTTCGACAGAAATAACGCTGGCGTTGGGTCAATTGGCAGCGCTGCAGGCAGCCTGGCATGAAGTGCAACCCCTGGACAGCGTGCGCCAAGTCGCTCAACGCCTGTTGCGGCTTCACCCTTTGCGTGCCGCCGATTCACTGCAATTGGCGGCAGCGCTGCTTGTCTGCGAGCATAGACCGCAAGGTTGGCAATTCGTATGCCTGGATACGCGCTTGAGTCTGGCGGCCGAGCGCGAAGGCTTTATGGTCATCCGAAATTTTACGGATTGAACGAGGGGAGGTGGTATGAGATCCCCCGCAGTGTTCAACGGAAAAAGCGCGCCAAGCTGCAATCAGGCTCAAGCAGGCCAATTTCCATAACGCTATCCGCCACAAGGTCTCGCATAACGCCCTGTCCGAATGCCTGCAACGGTGCAACTACCGCCTTGCCAAGGCTCCCCGGGATGGCCGCATCTACGTGGCCATTACTCAGATGAGCTGCAAGTTGATTCGACCTATTGGTCAGCGAGGGCGGACTTGCGATAGCGATAATGGTCAACTGGCATGTTTATTTAAGGGCGAAATCGCGGATTTTTATACCAGGAAGGGCGAAAGAGCTGTCACAGCGGTAATAAAACGAGACGGCGCTACGAAAAAAGACGTGGTTTACAATTTTCTGAAGAAATTGAACTGGATTTGGTTGTGCTCGTCAATAAAGGCGCAATCCACTAAAAAATCTAACTGTGCAGAATATTTTTTATTATGTTAGAGCAATTAGAAAAAAACAAGAAACTGTATAGCTTCGATCTGTTCGATACGTTAATTTCTCGCCCGTTGAAGAGACCTTTCCATGTGTTTGACTTGGTCGAATGCACGGGTGTGGTCAATTATCGTTTTTCGGGCTTTAGCGTTTTTGGCTTTCGGCGCTGGCGTGTTATGGCGGAGCGTGTCGCAAGGAAGCTCAGCAAAAAAGAAGATATTTCCATATGGCAAATTTACCGGGTGTTGGGTTGGGTCGTTCTGAATCCGGCTATGGTGCTCAAGCAGGAACTAGCCCTTGAGCGCGCCCTTCTAAAGCCAATTCCGGAAAATGTTCATGTTGTCACATCGCTGGTCGATCAAGGCAAGCAGTGCTGCATTGTTACCGATATGTACTTGCCCCTCTGGTTCTTGCGCAAAATCGTTCAAGAACATGTGGCGCACGGCGTCAAAATTTTTGCATCGTCAAGTTTCGGGGCAACAAAGCACAGTGGAAACTTATACAAGCTGGTCGCCGAACATTACGGCCTGGATTTTTCAGAAATCCAGCATGTTGGTGATAATCACTATTCGGATTGCATCGTTCCAGAGCGGCTAGGATTGGCGGTAAATAGAATGCCTGACCGCTCGGTTAGAGACTCTTCCAGAAGCATATTCGAATACTTCACGCCACATGATGATTTTCAAGACAATACATTAGCCAAACTTGGATATTCCCTGGTTGGGCCAGCCTGTGTTGCCTTTGCAAAGTTCATCAAGGATGATGTCGAACGCAGGGGGATCGACAAGGTTTTCTTTTGCGCGCGAGATACTTATCTTATCAAGGAGGCGTTTGATAAACTCGCCGCTGAAGCAACAAGTCGTTATTTGAGATTGTCGAGACGTGCTTTGTATGTACCTGCATTTTCATGCCATAAAAATAAAGAGCGTCTGTTTGAGCGGCGCATTTCTGGGCGAGAGTTCTTTGAGCGGATTGATGTTGTGCCGCCTGAGAGCATCGTTGATCTTGATCCATGCAAAAACAAACCACTTTTCATGCAAGCGCTTAAGGAAAGCGATTTTTTCCAGCGTTCGGAGGAAGACGCGACTGTTCTGCTTGATTACCTTAAAAATCAGGATTTTTCCGGTAATGTGGCTTTGGTTGATCTCGGTTGGAGGGGAACATTACAGGAGTCCCTGAAATCGGTCATTGGAAAACAGTGCAAAATGACCGGATATTATTTTGGCAGCATTGTCAGGTCGGAAGATAGGCATGGATTCTATTTTGATGATTGCACGCCACGGAGGCGGTTTTCAAGAATTTTTCAGGCGCTTCCGGTTTTTGAGTTTTTGTTTACAGAGCCTGTGCGAAGCTTGAAGCGTATTTGCCGTAACAATGATGAGTTTAGCTATGAATATGTCGATGATGAGCAGCAGAAACAAATCGAGTTGAGACAGGAAATTGCGAAAGGATGTAGGCAATTTATTGAAGACTATGGAAGAGTAGCAAATATTCTGCATTGCGACAGCAGGCTTTATCTCAGGTCTCTCGATGTTTTGTTCAATCGCTATCTGATCAAGCCAGATGCTGAAATTATTGAGGCCTTTAGTGGTATTGGTCATGCTGAAGGCTTTGGCGGCAGCAAATACGCACAGATAGTCAATAAAGAGGCGTTCACATTTTCCGGCTACAGAAATTCATATTGGCGTGCTGCTTATGTTTTTACCGCCAAGGGTTTCATGGGTTTTCTGGGCCGACGATTGCATTCCGTGGTTTATTCACCAATGGTGGTGGGCCTTATATACAAAAGGCATGGCCTGGCGCTGAAGACGGGGCGGCTGAAACGCAGTAGAGCCTGATTCGCAACATAACACTAAGGGTGCGCTGAACTGTTCTCCCGTGTCCACAAGAATGGTTGTCACGTGGAGGCATTGCAGCCGGAGGCTGAAAAATGAAAACCCTTGCCATTATTTCTATCCAGGCTTTTTCGCTGGTCAACTTTCGCGGACCGTTGATTCAGGCGCTGGTAGCAACCGGTGCGCGTGTTTATGCCTTGGCGCCAGACTACAGCGATGAACTCCGGCAACAGGTTAAGGCGCTGGGCGCAGAGCCTGTTGATTATGATTTTGCTCGCACGGGGATGAACCCCTTGCGCGATGCCTTCGACGCGCTCAAGCTGGCCCTCGTGCTGCGCCGCCTGCGGCCAGATGTGACCTTGGGATACTTCATTAAACCAGTGGTTTTTGGCACCTTGGCGGCCTGGTTGGCGCGGGTTCCGCGACGGGTGACGATGATTGAAGGCTTGGGCTATATCTTTACCGAAAATGGCGAGGCCTGGTCACGCAAGCGTCGATTGCTGCGTACTGGCGTATCGTGGCTGTATCGTTTGGCACTGTCTCGGGCGTATAGGGTTATTTTTCTAAACAAGGACGATCTCGCAGAGTTTGTGCATGGTGGTTTGGTTGACCCGACCAAGGTTAGCTGTTTGGGTGGAATAGGCATTGATTTGAATGAATGGTCTGAATTCCCGCCTTGTACCCAGCCCATTACCTTTTTGCTGGCTGCGCGCCTGTTACGTGAAAAAGGTATTGTCCAATACGCCGACGCAGCAAGATTGGTAAAGGCCCAATACCCAGCGGTGCGCTTTGTGTTGCTGGGAGGGCTGGACCCCAATCCCGGCAGCCTGCAACACGCCGAAGTGCAAGCTTGGGTCGATGAAAACCTGCTGGAATGGCCCGGCCATGTGCCGGTGCAGCCCTGGCTGGCGCAGACCAGCGTTTATGTGTTGCCGTCTTACTACCGTGAGGGCGTGCCCCGCAGCACCCAAGAGGCCATGGCCATGGGGCGCGCGGTGATTACCACCGATGCGTTTGGCTGCCGCGAAACGGTGGAGGATGGCGTCAACGGATTTTTGGTGCCAATACGTGATGCGACTGCTTTGGCGACTGCCATGCTGCGCTTTATCGAGACTCCCGATCTGATCAAAACCATGGGACATAAGAGCAGATTGCTGGCGGAGGCGCGTTTTGATGTGCACGTGGTCAATGCCAAGTTGCTTGAGGTGTTGGAAGTGTGATGAATGCAGACTTGCCCAAAGTGCTTGTCACCGGCGCGGCCGGGTTTGTGGGCCGGGCGCTGGTTTCCGAGTTGCTGATCAAAGGCTATCAAGTAAAGGCGCTTGTTCGTAAGGTTTGGGGGGAGTTGCCTGTTGAGGCTGGACAGGTGGTGGGGGATTTGACGGCATTGGTCGATGGTGATTCTTCAGCGTTTCCCCTGAATGATAGTGTGGGCCTGGGCGGCAGCATGTTTGCGGGTGTGGATGTTGTTGTCCACCTGGCTGCGCGGGTACACGTGATGGACGACACGGATCAAAATCCGCTGGCGTCGTATCGGGCAACCAATCTTGACGCCACGCTCAATCTTGCCCGACAGGCGGCCGATGCCCGGGTGAAACGCTTCGTCTTCATCAGCACGATCAAGGTCAACGGCGAGGGAGGCGATGCCGCCTATCGGGAAATCGATGCACCCGCTCCCGCGGACGCGTATGCGATTTCAAAATGGGAGGCCGAACAGGGTTTGTGGCGAATCGCCCGGGAAACCGGACTGGAAGTTGTCATTCTGCGCCCGCCACTGGTTTACGGTCCTGGTGTGAAAGCGAATTTCTTGCGGTTGATGCAATGGGCTCATAAGGGCTGGCCGCTTCCGCTGGGGGCGATTCGCAATCGCCGCAGCCTGTTGTATCTGGGTAATTTAGTCGATGCGATCCGGCTGTGCGTCGAGCACCCGGCCGCTGCGGGGCAGACTTTTCTGTTGGACGATGGCGAGGCGGTTTCGACACCAGACCTGATTCGTGCAGTGGCGCATGCCATGAGCCGAACTGCGCGCCTACTGGCGGTTCCAGTGAGGGTGATCGAATTTGCCGGCGTACTTTTAGGAAAACGCGCCGCGGTAGCACGTCTGACGGGTTCGTTGTGGGTGGACAGTTCGTTGATCCGGTCGCAGCTGAACTGGACGCCGCCATATTCAATGGAAGCCGGGCTGGCGGCAACGGTGGCCTCTTTACAATGAAGGGGTTTGCTGTCATGTCCGCCTTCATCGTCTGCTGGATGGTGCTGGCCTGGCTTCTGCAACGCCGCCGTCTTCCGATGGACCATCCCAATGTGCGTTCGCTGCACGTAACGCCGACGCCACGCATCGGCGGATTGGGCATGATGGCCGGGGTGGGCGTCGCCAGCCTATGGCTGGCTGACGCGGTTCTGCTGCCAGCGATGCTGGCAGCGTTTGCCCTGGCTGCACTGTCGTTGCTGGACGATGTGCGGAGCCTATCGATGGTGGCGCGCTTGCTGGCGCATTTTGTTGCGGCCGTGGCATGCCTGCTGGCGCTGGGCTTGACCGGCTGGGCGCTGGTCGGGGCGACTCTTGCAGTGGTCTGGATGACCAATCTGTACAACTTCATGGACGGCACGGACGGGCTGGCGGGCGGCATGGCCGTAATCGGATTTGGCGCGCTGGCGCTGGCGGCAATGCTGGGCGATGCGCCGGGGCTGGCCGCATTCTGCGCGGCGATTGCGGCGGCGGCGCTGGCGTTCCTGCGCTTCAACTTCCCACCGGCACGGGTGTTCATGGGCGATACGGGGTCGATTCCGCTTGGGTTCCTGGCGGCGTCATTGGGCATTGTGGGCACGATGCAGCATGTGTGGCCGTGGCTGTTCCCGCTGCTGGTGTTCTCGCCGTTTATCGTCGATGCCAGCGTGACGCTCATCCGGCGCGCGCTGCGCGGAGAAAGAGTCTGGCGAGCGCACCGCTCGCATTATTATCAGCGGGTTGTGCTGCTCGGCGCGTCGCATCGCCAGCTTGCCCTGGCAGCCTATGCGTTGATGCTGGCGGCGGCCGCGCTGGCCTTCGCGCTGCTGCTTTTTCTGCAATACACCGCATGGTTGCTTATACTGTCGGCCGCTATATATCTCCTGATTTTTCTGCCCATCGATTGGTGCTGGCACCGTATTCCAAATGAACCTTAGTTCCCGCACCGTCGGCATCATCCTGCATGACATTCTGGCTGCGTGCCTTGCCTGGCTGGGAGCATACTGGCTGCGCTTCAATCTGGATATGCCCGCCGAGTTCCAGGCGGCGGCGCTGACCACGCTGGTTTGGGTGGTGCCGCTGCAGGCTGTGGCATTCTGGCGCTTCGGCCTGTATCGCGGTATCTGGCGTTTTGCCAGCCTGCCCGACCTTAAGCGCATTGTGCTGGCCATCGGCCTGGCGGCACTGCTGGTTCCGCTGGTGTTGGTTCTGTTCAGTATCGGTACGATAGTGCCGCGTTCAGTGCTGATTCTCGACCCGCTGCTGCTGGTGATCCTGATGGGTGGCAGTCGCATGGCCTATCGGGCCTGGAAAGAGCATCGCCTGGCCAGTGTCTTGCACCCGGACAGCAAGCCGGTGCTGGTGGCTGGCGCCGGATCGGCGGCGGACTTCTTGCTGCGCGAACTGGCACGCAATCCGTCAGGGTTTCATGTTGTGGGTCTGCTGGACGACAGCCGTGACAAGCAGGGACGGCTGGTGCAGGGGATTCCGGTGTTGGGAACGCTGGACGATGTCGCGGCCTACGCACAAAGCATGGGCGTTGACGATGTGGTGCTGGCGCTGCCATCGGCTGCACATGAGGTGCGCAAGCGCATTACCCGGATATGTGCCGAAGCCGGGCTGAATGTACTGACCGTGCCCTCGCTCGAAGACCTGGTGGCAGGCCGGGTATCGGTGTCAAGCTTGCGCCCTATCGAACTTGACGACTTGCTGGGGCGCGACCCGGTGGAACTGGACGACAGCGGCCTGCACCAGTTATTGACCGGCCAGGTAGTGATGGTGACTGGCGCAGGTGGTTCGATCGGTTCGGAACTGTGTCGCCAGATTGCGCGTTTCGATCCCGCGCGACTTGTATTGTTCGAGCAGTCAGAGCTGGCGCTGTATGCGATGGAGGAGGAATTGTCGACACGTTTCCATGGGTTGCAGATTGCACCGGTGATCGGCGATGTGAAGGACGCAGTCTGGGTGAATCAGGTGATGGCCGGGCATCGACCTGCCGTGGTGTTCCACTCGGCGGCTTACAAGCACGTACCCTTGATGGAGGGCTGTAACGCCTGGGAGGCGGTGCGCAACAACGTGCTGGGCACTCAGGTTGTCGCGGCAGCGGCGCAGGCGCATGGGGTAGGCAAGTTTGTGATGATCTCCACCGACAAAGCGGTCAACCCGACCAATGTCATGGGCGCGACCAAGCGGCTGGCCGAGATGACCTGCCAGGCGATGCAAAAGCCGAGCGGCACGCGCTTCGTGTCGGTGCGCTTCGGTAACGTGCTCGGCTCGTCCGGCAGCGTGATTCCAAAGTTCCAGAAACAGATCGAAACGGGTGGGCCGGTGACGGTGACGCATCCTGAGATCACGCGCTTTTTCATGTCGATCTCTGAAGCCGCGCAACTGGTGCTGCAGGCGGGCCTGATGGGCGAGGGCGGCGAGATTTTCGTGCTCGACATGGGCGAGCCGGTGAAAATCGCCGAGCTGGCCAGACTCATGATTCGCCTGTCCGGCGCGGACGAAGACCGCATCCGCATCGAATACACTGGCCTGCGACCCGGCGAAAAGTTGTACGAGGAACTCCTCGCCGATGACGAATCGACGCTGCCGACGCCGCACCCGAAGTTGCGGGTGGCGAAGGCGCGGGCAGCCGATGCCGGCTGGTACGCCGAATGTCTGGCCTGGCTGGCCCATCCGGACACATTCGACGAAGCGACGGTCAAGCGCCAGTTGAAGACCTGGGTGCCGGAATATCAGCCGGAATTGGTGCCAGACATGAACACCATGTTGTAGCAAAACTTGGCCGCGCCCTTGTCGCCAAGCGGGGCGCGTCAGTCGATTTTTGATCATTGCGCATTGATGAGAGACGTCGCGCGGCGCGCGTTTCATGGCGCGAAAATCCTGCCAGAAAGCGCTATTTTGCGCTGATCTGTCTTCGACAAATCACAGGTTAGACCGTCGCTGATACAGATACTGATGGCAGCACTATCAGCGTAGATTTTAGTGTTTGCGAATCAGATGGACTGCGCGTGCGCGTGCTTTCCCATACATGTCCCGCAGGCTGACGCCCCAGCTTCTTTTTCGCAAGGCGTGACGCGAATAAATTGTGTGGTCAGTGCTGTTTTTAAAGCCGGAATGATGACGTTTTTCTATTTCGCGTGAAATCACTGCGAAAAAGTTATATTCGAAAAGCACACGGCGGCGGGCTTCGATGATGGCGGGAAGCCGTTTCTCATACTCGTTGTTGGATATGGCCTGGTGGATGATGCGTGTAGCGTCTTCCGGGTTTTTTATGTCGATGGTTATGAAACTTTCTGCCGGGAAGTAGTCCGTGGCATTGGGGGAGCCGCAGTAAAACGGCAAGGTCATGCCCAGAAATGCATCCGTCAGTTTTTCCGTCCAGTGGTGAGGACCAATGTAGTTCTCTATGGCCACATGATAACGGTAGGCATCCAAGGCATCGGCCTTGTCGTCCAGAGGACGTGCGCCCCGGCCAAAGACATCCATCTCCGGCATGTTGTCCATCAGATGGCGCATGAATTCATGGCGCCGCCAGTGCAGGGTGTGCCGCATGCTTTTGGGCGAAAACACCATGGACAGATCGTGGGTCTTGGCGGTAGGGGGGTGGGACTCCATCTCGTCGAAGGGGACGATGCGTTTGGTGCCGACGCCGTAGAACCAGTGCAAGGCAGGCTGCGAGTAAATGCGTCGCGGGTGAGGTAAGGCCCATTCTTCCTGGCTGGTGAGCACGACACCAAACTGGCGAGTGAAGTCATTGCCATATATCTTTATGGACGAAGGTTCGGTCGTTACCAGGATGCTGTTGGAGGCCGCACACACCAGTGCTTCGCTGCTCCGGCTTTTGGTCTCGCCTTTCCCCGGCGGGATGTCGTCGTAAACCACCAGCCAGTCGTAATCTCTTGCGTCACGGTCAAATAGATAGTTGCAGCGCCCCCACCGCCCATTGCCATGCGGCAGTTGATGCAGCCAGTGCTCGGCCGGAAAACGGCTAATCAATTTGACCCGGATCTCATCTCCGGGAAGCGCGGGTTCAGTCTGCGTCACGAATATCCAGTTCGGTACTCAAATCAGGCAAGGTTCAACGGGCCGTTTACTCGTGCCAATAATCCGCTATCCATTTCGTCGGCAAAATATGCTTGTAAAGTCGCTTGTACCATTTGGCTGGCCAGATTCCCAATACCGCGTCGGGGGGGTTGGGATCGCCTGGGAACGCGATGACGTGGGCGCTTTCTGGTCTTGTCGGCGCCTTCCACCAGCGTTGTGGCATGGGTGGGATGCAGTGCGTCTTGAATAGTGCGCACCATTCGTCGGGCCAGAAGGCCATTTCAGAAACGGTGCGGGAAATATAGATTTGCTCATTGTTATAGCTTGCGAGTATCGATTTGAATTCAGGTACCAGACGGTTGTAGATATAGGGATGCTTGCCTACCCTGAAACGAAATACCGATGTGTTGCCGATCCTCTGTCCGGGCTGGGTCCAGTTCTGCATGACCACGAATGTTTTTTCCGGTTCGAAGTCGAAAAAATCATCCAGCGTTCCGGTTACGATAACGTCAAGATCAAGGAATAACCAATCACCCTCCATGCCGGGGAGTTCGCTGGCCCAAAGCGAAATTTTGCGCCATCCAGTATTATTGTAAGGAGGGGGGAGCGACACGGTTGGGCACGGGAGACATTCGACTTCGCTGCGTATTCCAGTCGGATCGTCGGTCAAACATACAAAGCGTATCGGGCCCTGGATGTTTCTGCGGACCATTCCGTACAATTTGTTCGCATACTCGGCCGGGTACTTGGGCCCCCACTTCATGCAGACAATCTGTTTCATGGTTTTGGATTAAAAATCAAGTGTCAAAAATGGCAAAGCGGGTTCTGAATTATCAGCGCGAACTCGGTTCATCAAGCTATTTCATTCGTGTTCGCCATGAAATGCGGGAGCATTACTCTCCTGCGATCAAGGGCAGGGATCAGCCTCTCTCGACGAGAAAGTGTAACTTGGATCAAGTCCTGGTCTAAATCGTATTGGCTCTATAGTGTCGCATGCTTGCCAGGCTTTCCAGTAGATTTATCACGGATCCTTTTACGGCCCGTCGTGCGATCAATGTCTGTGATTGAGAAACAGGCATGTAACTGGATCGATGGCCGATCGACATGGCTGTAATGCCGAAATGCCTTCGAAGAATTCGAAGCGTTCTGGATTGTCCTATGCCGCCGTGAATGGTGAGGTTTGCCTCTGGATATCTACACTTTCCTACACCCTATCGCACATGGCGATGGTTTGGTCGGTGCAGTGTGTTCTTTGAATGATGGAAAAGTGAGGTAAGTGTGCCCAGTGTACTCTGGTGGGGGCGTTTCGATCCTGGTTACTCGCGCAACCGCGTCTTGCGCAAGTTGCTGGTTGAGATGGGTTGGCAGGTCAAGGATTTCCATCCTAAGCTTGCCGCAGTGGCCGACTGGGAAGCATGGCTGCATCGGGTACCCAAACCCGATTTGGTCTGGGTACCCTGTTTCAGGCAGCGCGATCTGGCTGCAGCGAGCCGCTGGGCCAGAAGGCATGGCATTCCGTTGATATTCGATCCGCTCATCTCGGCCTATGACAAACAGATGGATGAGCGCGGAAAACTGAACGTGGCGAGTTCGCGTGCGCGAAGGTTGTTATCTTGGGAGCGTATGCTGTTTCGGCGTGCAAACCGGGTTGTCGCCGATACGCCCAGCCACGCCGACTACTTCGCACAGGTGCTGGAAGTCGGAAGAAAAAATATCGAGGTGATTTACGTGGGCGCAGAAGAGGCGCTTTTCAGGCCTCAGCTCTATCTTGCCGAGAATTTGCGTGTGCCCCTGGAAGTATTGTTTTACGGCAGTTTTATTCCGCTCCAGGCGCCGCAGGTGGTCATCGAGGCTGCCAGATTGTACCGGGGTGCGCCGGTGAAATGGGTTCTCCTTGGGCAGGGGCCATTGCGCAAGATATGCGAGGAGCGTGCCCAGGGCCTTGCAAACGTTGCGTTTGAAGACTGGTTACCATATGAGAAGCTTCCGGAACGCATTCATCAGGCCGATATCCTGTTGGGCGTATTCGGCACCACGCCGAAGGCGGGGAGAGTCATTCCCAACAAGGTGTTCCAGTCGCTCGCGTGTGGTAGACCCGTGGTAACACGGTCGGCCGGCGCTTACCCGGAAGCCTTGATCGCTGAAGAGAATAGCGGCCTTGAGTGGATTCCTGCCGGGGATGCTCAAGCACTGGCTGACCGCGTGGCGATCCTGGTGGCGAATCCAGACAAACTGCGGCAGCTTGGCGAGGCCGCTGTAGAAACAAGTCACCAATATTTCTCCGAGACGGTGGTGCGACGACAGTTGAAAAATGCACTTGAAGGCCTGGTTGCTTGAGCTGGGCAGCAGGTCGAAATGGCTCGCGGCGGCCTGGACATAAATGCCCGCCCAGCTTGTCTTCACAGGGGCAGGCATGTTCCAGAAGCGGCGCAGGGGTTCGGCAGCGATGCGCAGGCCGAATGCGGTTGCAGAAATGATCGGGTCAAAACGCTTCCGCCATAACACATTGTGCTTTCAGACTGATTCCATGCGCCTCGCTTCTCCCAATGGCGCGCAGGCTAGTGCGAGTAGCCACCAAATCAACTGGGACCACTGGGATGAATAGAAGTTAGGGTGGCTGTTGAAAGGGAATAGCCAAGCCCAGGCCGCCAGTAGAAAAGGCAGTGAGGCATAGAGGGCCATAGGCGTCACGCGTAATGGCGCCTTGATCAGGATTGCATAGAAGACAATCAGGCCCGCCAGGCCAATCAGTCCGGCTCCACTTGTGACATCAAGTAATAGTTGGTGAGAATAGAGGGCACCGGTGTTTTTGACCGGATCGACAAATGGGTCTCCGGCCAGTGCGTAGTCTGGATAGGCATAGCGATATCCTCTTACCCCCACCCCATTGACAGGATTATCGGCAATCATTCGTAACGACGTTCCCCAGATATCCATGCGCCCGGAGGTGGCTTCGTTAAGGGATAGAGGGTCGCCCTGTAAGGCTTTGAGGGAAATGTCCACACGGCTATAGGCGTCAGACTTGATTGCAAGCAAGGTCCCTAACGGAATAGTGACAAGTACCAATGCCACCATGGCGATTTTCCATATCGGAAGCTTGATTTGTCGAGCGTGCAGCATGAATAACACCAGGCTTGCCAAGGCAAAACTGACCCAGCCGCCGCGGCTGCCAGCCAGGAAAACCACGGATGTCAGCCCCATGAAAACCAATGCGGTCAGCCACCATGGCCCCCTACGCCGGACGGGCTCCAGCAACAATGGAGAAAGGGTGGCGAGAGCAGGGCCGAAATCTATATGCTTCTCTCCATACAACGCATTCAGGCGACCTGTGGGGGATTGGAAACCAAACAGGTCCACTCCCCGGAAGGTCTGTATCAGTCCGTCAATGACCCAGAAAGCAATCAGTGCCGCACACAAGATCAATAAGCGCTCACGTCGTATCTGTGAATTGAGCGTCCAGACAATGAATAAACCCGCGAGGTAGAAGCGTGGGAGGCCTACCAGGATGTTGGCCGTTCTCTCCGGGCTCACCGCTCCCGGCAGGGACAGCAGGGTGGGGAGCCATATGCAAATGAAAAGCATCGTGAATAGTCGACCGCCCCCTTCCCATGCCAGTTGTCGGCCATGACGCCATAACAGGATGGCGCCTGAGATGGCCATGATCAGGGTTGGCGCTTCTACCAGACGCCCTACCGGTAGCAGTACCAGACAGGACCAGACGATGAGTATCGGCGTCCAGTCGGAAGCCAGAATGCGTTTAATCGGGCTAGCCATTTATTTATTCCGGGCCTGAGGGTGAAGTAGTTTTTGAATACGCGAAGCTCGTATTTTTCCAGTAGTGGGCAAGGCTTGTCATTGATTGTCCTGTCTGCGCGGGGTGCGGGCGAGCTGCTCATACAGATCCAGTGTCTGCGACAGCATGTCGCGCAGCGGAAAGTAATCGCCTTCAGGCACCGGGATCGGCTGTTGCAGCAGGGATGCGATGCGTTGCGTCGTCGCATCGATGTCGCCGATCGGCAGCAACCCTTGCGGGTACATGGCCCTGAGAATCTCGCCCACGCCACCATGCTCGTAGCCTGCCGTAGGTACGCCTAGCCGCAGCGCCTCCAGCGTGGTGCGGCCGAACGATTCGGGCTGGGTGGAGAGCGACAACACCAGATTCGAAATCGCCAGAATGTTTTTCAGGTCGTCGCGCTGGCCGGTGAAGGTGATGTCGGCTGCCAGCCCCATGCTGCGCACGCGGTAGCGCAGCTTTTGCAGATAGCGCTGCTTGGACGCCGACGCGCCACCGACTATGAGGCCGTGCACCGGCAGCCCGCGCCGCTTCAGCTGTGCGATCAATTCGATGAAGTCTTCATGGCCCTTGAGCCGGGTGATGCGGCCGGGCAGGGTGACCAGCTGTTTGCCTACGGCGTGCGGAAACTGTGCGAAGAACGCCTGCTGCCAAATGGGGTCGGGTTTCCAGCCGTGCGGATAGACTTGCCCATCGACGCCGCGATGGATGACCTGAATGCGCCACGGCGGGGTGTCGGGATATTCGCGCAGGATGTAGTCGCGCACGGTGTTGGAAACGGCGATCACGGCTTCGCCCTGCGTCATGATGCGGCTGTAGCGATTGACGCCATACATGCCGTGCACCGTGGTGACAAAACGCGGCCGCGTCGCCGGATTCATGCCGCGCCAGGCCAGATACGCAATCCAGGCCGGCACGCGCGAACGCGCATGAACGATGTCGACCTTTTGTGCCAGCAAAAATCTGCGCAGCTTGCCGACGAGCAACAGCGTTTTGAACGACTTTTCTCCGATCGGCCAGGCAAAATGCTCGGCACTCGATGCAAGCAGCGGCGCGACCTGTCGCCCGCCGGCCGACATCACCAGCGCACGCTGGCCGTGCTCGACCAGTGCTTGCGCCACTTCGAGCGTGCCGCGTTCCACCCCGCCGGATTCCAGCGCCGGCAGCAGTTGCAGGACGGTCAGTTTATTTTCTTCAGCCATTCAAGGATCCATTCGGCACAGCGGTCCGCTTCCGCCAACGGGTGCGTATTGGACTGCAATTTATCGTTCGCGCACCAGTTCGCGAAGCGGGTGATGCGCTGCGACTCGACGAGCTGGGCAATCGCACGGCCGACACGGCTTTTCGGGTTGACCGGCAGGTCGAATACGCCGACATCGGCGCCTGCCGTCAATGCCTCGAGCACCATCGAGGCGCTGTCGGGTGTCACCCATACCGTGCCGCATTGCGCCAGTTGTTCGGGCAGCCAGTCGGGCGAGGTGGCGGTATGGGGGACGATGTTCAGCTTGGGATGCTGCGGCAGCAGCGCCAGAAAATCCTTCGGGGTGCGGCGCGAGGTGGTCAGCGTCCACTGCATGTCGGGCGTGCGCGCGAGGATGCGTTTGATCTGCGCCCGCAAGGCGTCGCTGTCCCATTCGAAATGCGGCGAGGCGCCGCCGACCAGAATCAAACCGTGGTTGGCATCGCTTGCCGTTGCCGGGCGGACGCGGTTCAGCGCGCCATCGGTCACCAGCGTATGCGTGTCCGCCGCAACGCCATCGTGCCGGGGAAGAATGCACAGATCGAAGCAGCGGCGCGGCAGGCTCGGCTTCATCAGCACCACTGCGCGGCCGCCGTGCGCGCGGCGTGCGGCCAGCAGCGTCGGGTGGGTGGCGTGACCTGCGCCGACGATCAGATCGGGTTTCGGAAAGGTGCTGCCCGGTGCGTGCTCAGGTGGGCGCTGGTTGATCTCGTCATTGCGAGGCCCGAAGGGCTGTGGCGATCCGGAAGTTGCCGCATCCGCAAGCATCCCGGATTGCTTCCCGCCGTGGCCCCCGGCCTCGTGGCTAAAGGCAGAAGCGCTCGCAATGGCGAAGCTTGCAGGGTTCAGCCCGGTCTTCAGCAGCAGCGCCAGCCAGGCACGCCAGGCGGGCAGGGCGCGAAGGGTATGAATTTCGGTGGGGGTGGTGCGCGCCAGCGCCTCGACCAGTCCCCGCGACTGATTGACGTGGCCCGGCTTGCCGTCGCTGACGATCCAGACGATCAGCGAACGCTTACCGGCCGCCTCAGACAACGAGCAGCCCCGTATCCCCGTACCGGTCGTCCAGCGTCAGTGCCAGCCTGGTGCCGCTGCATGCCACGTCGACGCGGTCTTCGGCAGACGACGCCTGCTCGAACCAGGCGTCATGCTCGTCGCGAAAGAAGACCCTGTCCCACAGTCGTTCGGAATCCACCGGCAGGCAATAGCGCAGGCTGGCCAGCCCGCGATACGCCGTCCATTTTCCATGAACGTCCACAGTGGCGGTGGACAACACCTCGGCAATGAGGCAGGGGGATTGCTTGTAGAGGGGGTGATCGTCGGCCGGATCGCACACCAGCATGGCGTTAGGATAGTAATAGGTCGTGCCGCCAGCCAGTCGCCGCCTCATGTCTGCCATGAAGGCACGGCAAGGCTCACCGCGCGTGGCGCTGCGCAGGTGGAAGAATAGGTTGCCTGCAATGCGCTTGTGGCGCTCGCTTTTGTCGGCCATGGCGTAGATCTCGCCGCCCACAAACTCGTGTTTCGAGGCCGCGATCTCTTCCCCGTGCAGATAAGCGGCTTCATCGACAGGCGAATGGACGTGGGCTTGTGACATGGCGGGTGAGCGGGTGGATCGACACGCCGATTATCCTATTGATTCTGCATGAAATGAAGCGAGTGGCTTGGTTGAGCTACACCGCTTCTGCCCGTAATCCTGTGCGAGCGGCGGCCTGGATTTGTCGCGTGTCGGCAGAGACGAACACATCGGCGTTCAAGGCTAGCGCACTGCCGATATGAATGGCGTCCATGCTACGCAGGGCATTGGTTTCGAGGCTCAACACCGCTTGCGCCAGCACTGCCGGGGTCAGGTCGCAAATGGCAGCGTCCTCGATATCGGCCAGCAGCAGGGATTTCAGTTGTCGGTATTGGGCGTCGGTGATTCGGGTTTCCCGATGCAAGCGGCAAAAGGCCGAAACAATCTCGGGCAACGCAATGCCGGACAGGCCGATTTCCGTCGCCTGATCGCACCACGCCAGTACGGCATCGGTTCCGGTTTCGCTGATATAGCGCTTGACGAAAGCCGAGGAATCGAAAAAAACACGCATCAGCCCGACAGCTTCTCCGCTTCGCGCTCTTCGAGAATCATGCGGCTGACCGATACGCCGTCGAGCACCAGGGGTTGTGCGCGGCGCCGCTTCCACGAAGGCAGGTCAGTCGAAACGGGAACAATGTCGGCGATGGGTTTGCCGTTGCGCAGCACGCGCACGGATTCGCCAGACTCGACGATGTCGAAATACTGTTTGGCGTTGTTGCGGATTTCGGTCAAGGTGACTTGTTTCATGGCGTTAGCAGAATGTACGTAATGGTGTCAATGTAAGCGTACATTCCGGTGCACGTCAAGATCAGCGTCTCCCTAACGAACAATCCCGGATCACCAATGCCTATCCAGGGCGGCCTGCCAGCAATACGGCGCAGGATCCAATGCGGGCGGTCTGCCCTCCATCAAATCGACCAGCAATTCCGCCGTGGCGGGCGCCAGCGTGACCCCGTAGCGGTAATGCCCGGTGTTGACGAACACGTTGTCGAAATCCGGATGCCGGTCGATCACCGGGATATTGTCCGGCGAACCGGGGCGCAGCCCGGCCCAGTGCAGCACCGGTTGCATGGCGCCCAGCGCGGGCAGCAGTTCGGCCGCCGCGGCGTGCAGGCGCTGGCGCGTGGCGTCGTCGGTCGATTTGTCGAAGCCGGCATCCTCCAGCGTGCTGCCCACCAGCACATGGCCGTCCCGGCGCGGAATCAGGTACAGCCTGTTGCGATACACAATCGTATCCAGCACGCCCGGCGCCAGTTTGAACAGCAACATCTGCCCGCGCACCGGGCGAATGTTCGGCGTCGCCGCCAGCCCGCTCATCCCCAGCCCGGACCAGGCTCCAGTAGCCAACACCACGCTGTCCGCCGGAAAAGTTTCCGCCGCCGTCTGCACCGCCGTCACTCGTCCGCCCTGCGTCAATACCCCGGTGGCCGGGCAGTGCTCGCGTATCATCCCGCCCAGTTGCACCACCGCCGCGTGTAATGCCGCCACCAGGCGCGGGCTGCGTACCTGCGCCACCTCGGGCAGCCAGATGCTGCTTTCTTCAGGTGTATTGCGTAACAGGTGCAGCGAATCCGGACAACCCCGCTCCGCTGCCACGCCGTGTATTTCACACCAGGCCAGCGCCTGCTCCGGTTCCGCCACCGCCAGCATCCCGCAGCGCCAGAATTCCGCACCCCGTCCCGATATCGCCTCGATTTCAGCCACCCAGTCCGCATAGCCCGCCATCGACCGCAAGGCCAGCGCAGAAACCGGCTCCGCATAATCCCACGGCATCAGCGGCGACAGAATTCCGCCCCCCGCCCAGGACGATTCGCCGCCCACCACGCCGCGTTCCAGCAGCGTGACGCAATAGCCGCGCTGCAATAAAGCCAGTGCGGCGCTCAGGCCCGAGACGCCTGCGCCGATAATTAGAAGGTTCGGCATGCTTCAGTTACAGGCGTTATATTTGTGCATGAAAGTATCTGCGTGATTGCGGCTGCTGGAAAAAGATGGCTGGATCGTAGTGAGCCAACGCGGTAGCCATTGCCAATTACACCACATGATGAAACCGGGTACCGTTACCGTTGCTGGCAAGCCGGGCGTGGATGTTCCTCCCGGTGCATTAACCGGTACATTAAACAGCGCACTCAAACAAGCTGGGTTAAAGGAGTAGGCTATGTCACTGTTGGCTGTTGACGCTATGTTTTGCTCTCTCCGTGAAGCCCCTACCCTGCGGCATCTTGCAGGCGGCCCCGTGGGAGCGGCTTTAGCCGCGATGCGCCGCAAGGCGCGAAGAGCAAATGCTCGCCAGGGTCTTGTCGCGCCACCTTTGCGGGCTACCGCCCGCATCGCGGCTGAAGCCGCTCCCACGAGGCTGGCCAACACCAACAAATAACGGTGAAAGAGCCAAGGAGTAATTCCATGCGCTACATGGTCGTTATTTTTGGTTCGTGACACTAGCTACGGTGCTTTTGTCCCGGATTTGCCTGGCTGCATCGCTGTAGGCGAAACAGAGGCAGAAGCACTGAAGCTTATTGAAGAAGCAATCCAATCCCATCTTGAAGACATGAGAGCTGGCGGACTTCAAATCCCGCCGCCTGCGTCAAAAAGCACTTATGTTGAAGCGGCTCTGGCTGTCCGACGCCACATCCGGCTGACAACCCCCACCCGCGCCAGCATCCCTCAGCGCCAGAACTACGCATAGCCCACCATCGACCGCAAGGCCAGCGCAGAAACCGGCTCCGCGTAATCCCACGGCAGCAACGGCGACAGAATCCCTCCCCCCGCCCACGATGACTCGTCGCCCACGCAGCCGCGTTCCAGCACGGTCACCCGGTGGCCGTTCTGCAATAAAGCCAGCGCCGCGCTCAGGCCCGAGATGCCAGCGCCCAGGACGACGACGGACATTTTCTGCCCCGATGTGCCTGGCACACGCACAGGCTACCCCTACAACTAAAGTTGTATAGATGCATCCCTCGTAGCGTGGCAAGCTCACAAGCACAAAAAAATGGAGGGAGGGGGAAATGGCAAGTCGTGGATTCACACTGGTGGAACTGCTGGTTGTGCTGGCGGTGGGCGCAGTTTTATTGGCGATTGCCATTCCCAGCTATGCATTTCTGGTAAACAGCAGCAGGCTGGCGGCCGTGACCAACGATCTGGTTAGCGCGCTGCACCTGGCACGCTCCGAAGCCATCACGCGGCGCATGCGCGTCACAGTATGCAAAACCAGCAACGCCATGGCGGAGACGCCGGCTTGCGACACCACAGCCGGTTGGCAGCAAGGCTGGCTGGTATTTATCGATGGTGGAACAAAAGGGGTGATCGATTCCGGCGACACCGTGTTGCGGGTGCAAGGTAGCGCATCCACAGCAGTAACCATCACGACCGGCACCAACTATGGCAGCTTTATCAGCTACCGTCCCAGTGGTGTCAGCCAGGGGTCGCATGTGGCCAATGGCACCGTTCACGTTTGTGTAGCGGGCATCAGCCGCGACATCATCATCAATAACACCGGGCGCATCAGGCTCGACACCAATACCTGCTGATTGTCAGCCAGGCTCAAGTTGAACCCGTTCATGACGTTAAACAGGGTGCGTTTTTAAAGCCCCATCGGGTGGATTTGGCCGTTCATAAACCCAATCCAGCCATTCGTCTTGCGAAGCTGGACTTCTCAAGCCCCCTTTCTTAACGTGACAGTGTGAAATGCGAGAACTTGAAAACCATGGTTGACGCCCCGGCCTCAAAGCGCGGATTTACCCTGATCGAGCTGATGGTCACCATTGCTGTGCTGGCAATTCTGCTTACCGTTGCCATCCCGAGCTATCAGGCGCTCATGGCGAATAATCGTATGTCTGCGCAGGCGAATGACTTGATAACGGCGCTTACTTTTACGCGCAGTGAAGCCGTCAAACGCTCAGCCAAAGTAACCGTGTGCGCCAGCAGTGATGGTGCAACCTGTACCGGTGGCTGGGGGCAAGGCTGGATTGTGAGGGATGCGGCAGGCACACCGATTCGGGTGCAACAGGCTCTGGTTGGATCAAGCACTTTAACGGGCGGAACGAACTCGATCACTTACAACTCAAGTGGTCGCCTCGACTCTCCGACAACCGCTGTAACCCTCACGCTTTGCCCTCCCAGCCCGGCTACTGTCGATGGACGTGCCATTCAAGTCGAACGAACCGGGCGACCAAGTGTCTCTCCCGAACTCGCATGCCCATGAGAATGCCCATGAAACAGTCAGGATTCACTCTTCTCGAAGTATTGGTCGCCATGTTGGTGCTGACCATAGGTTTGTTGGGATTGGCCGGATTGATGGCATCCAGCATGCGTAACAGCCTCAGTGCCAGCCACCGCACCCAGGCCACCTGGATGGCGGCCGACATCATCGACCGGATGCGCGCAAACCGGGTCAGTGCGATTGCCGGAACCTACGATACCGCTTTGGGAACTCCGGTTGCGTGTACGGTCGCGGCGCCAGCCGGTACCGTCGAAGCGCAGGATATTGCTGCCTGGAAAAGTCAGCTGGGCTGCGTGCTGCCCACGGGCGATGGTTCGATAGCCATGATAGGTGCTGCGGGCGCGCGCATTGTGATTCAGTGGAATGACAGCCGGGGTAGCCAGGGATCGGCAACCCAGACTTTTACTGTGGACACGCAATTATGAAACCTTTGCTTATCCCCTCCCGTGGGCAGGCCGGCTTCGGGCTGGTCGAGTTGATGATTGCCATGACGCTGGGGCTGGTGCTGCTGGGCGGGATTGGCTACGTGTTTATCGGCAGCCGGGGTGCATTTCGCACTACCGACAACCTCTCACGCATCCAGGAAAACGCGCGTTATGCGCTGGATGTGATGAGCCGTGATATTCGCATGGCGGGGTATGTAGGCTGTGGAAACATCGCCTCGATGACGGTTAACACCATCGCAAAAGCACCGGTTCCGCAGATGACGGTGGAGAATGCTTTGGTTGGATATGACAACGGTACGGGTTGGACCAATCCAACCGGCATTACGCGCGCTGCTGGCGACGTGCTGTCGATCATGGGCGCATTCAGCAGTGGCGTTAATTTGACAGGCAATCTGATTCCGTCTAATGCCAACATTCAGGTCAATGGCAATCCGGATGGATTCAAGCAGGGCGATGTGCTGATGGTGACCAATTGCACCAACGCTGATGTGTTCAAGGTAACCAACAATCCCGGAAGTTCGGGCACGGTAACGTTAACGCATGCCAATAGCAGTAACACAGGTAATCGGTTGGGCAGCTACAGCAGCGATGCGTTTGTCATGCGCGTGGATCAGTACTCGTATTTCATCGGTACCAACCCGGCAGGTAACCGGGCTTTATACCGAGTGGGGCTGGATGGCACCGCCGAAGAATTGGTCGAGCATGTGCATGACATGCAATTCCGCTATGGTCTGGATACCAATGGCGATGGCGCGGTGGATAGCTACAGCGCCACCCCGGGTACCTGGACGCAAGTGGCAAGCGTCACCGTAAACCTGCTGATGCGCAGCCCCGATAACAATATTTCGACGTCCACACAACAATCTGTCACGTTTAATAACGGCACTTTCGATGCTTCTGCCGAAGATGCCGCCGACCAGAGGCGGCTTTATCAGGTGTTTACGTCTACCGTGGGCGTGCGAAATCGCCTGCCGGCATTGTGAGCGATGAATCTCATGCATAAATCATCTTCTAGTTCGCAAAACGGCGCGGCGCTCATTACCGGGCTGATTTTCCTCGTCGTGCTGACCTTGATTTCTCTCTCCGCTATCAAGTCCACCTCGCTCGAAGAACGCATGGCTGGTAATGCACGCGATCAGGATGTCGCGTTTCAGGCTGCCGAAGCCGGCGTGCGTGATGCCATGAGTCTTTTCGGAACAGGCCTTCCGTCCGCCTCGGGCTTTGTGGTGGGGTGTGCGGCAGGGCTGTGCGAGAACGATCCCACCACGCCAGTCTGGACGACGATCACCGCCAACAACGACTGGACCAGCAGCAAGACTCGAGCTTATTCAGGTGCCCCTCTTACCATTGATGGCTCGACCCAGGTTGCCACCCAGCCGCGCTACATCGTCGAATTGATCACAGGCACCAGCGCACCCATCGGAGAGTCTGCATCAGTAGGGGGCGGGCCCTCAAGCCCGATGACGACTTCATACCGCATAACGGCACGTGGCTGGGGGTTGACCAATCAAACCCAGGCGACCGTGCAAGCCACCTTTACCAATACCAACTAATGAACCAAGGGAGTGTTTTCATGACGACCTTTAACCACAAACCTTTGTCGCTGGCACTGTTGGCTGCTTTTTCTGCAGGCTATTACGGCGTGGCCAGTGGCGCATTGCTGAGCCTGAGTCAGGTTCCCTTGTTCGTTACCTCCGCAACAAAAGCCAACGTATTGTTGATTTACAGTAATTCTAACGCAATGGACGAAGACGCTACTGGCTTGGCGGTAGGTAGTGCCAGTCCTAGCAGCAAATCGGAGATATCGCGCACGGCAGCCAGAAGCCTGATAGCTGACTATACTGGCCAGATCAATATGGGCTTGATGGCCTATCAGCAATCGGGTGTGACACATAACTGGCTGAATCCTTCTACATACGATGCAAGCTATGATCCGGCTAATTACGACCCAGCCTGGACGGGCGCTAGGGATAGTGCAACGCATAAAAAATTCAAACTCCCTAATCCCACCAGCCCGAATGCTGCGGGTGCCTGTACAACAAGTGGCGGCACTCAAGTTGACTGCATCTATTACAACATTAACCTCCCCTATTATTCGGGAACGCCAGCAGGCAATAGTTTTTGCTACTCTGCCGTCACAGGGGGCAGTGGGTACGCTAGCTTCCCCGGCGATCATACGAACTATTCCTGCTATGGAACCAAGACGGGCACATCGGATGCGGCGGCACCAGGTGCCGGGTATGGTTCGTTCCAGTTCAGCGGGACTTTTGGGCCAACAGAGAGTGACTATGCACAGGCTATTGATGACTTCGGCCGCAGAATAACCTCATACGATGTTGGTCCAACCTGGTTTGCCAATACTAGCCCCGGTAAGGGGTATCTTCATGTTCCGATAGCCAATTTGGACACAACCCAGGCAGGAAAGCTCAACCTCAAACTGGCGACCAGCGTTGTGCCCACCTACACCGCAGGGGTTTGGAACGACAACCCTACCGGCATTTCGGGGGGAAACACCGCAACGAATCCTAATGCACCGTTACAAAATGCGGGTCTATCTCCCATTACCGGAACGTTTCTGACAGCCAAGGATTATTTTAACGGCGCCACAACGAATTTTGATACGGCACAAGGCGGCGCTCAGGCGGCACCAGCCACTTCATGCGGCAAGGATTTTGCTGTGTTTTTGACAAATGGGTTGCCTAGCGTGACGGCGGCAGGGGTAAAAATGGGCGCGGCCGATTATGTACCTGGTCAGCCATTTGCTGCGGGCGAAGTGACCAATTCGATTGCGGCAGTGACTGCGTTGAATGGGGGTTCGCGCCCGGTCAAAACGTATGTTATCGGTTTTGCATTGCCTGATTTTACTAATAATTATTTCGTCACCAATCCGCCAAATCCACTCGATCAAATGGCGGCTGCGGGTGGAACGAGTACTGCCTTTTTCGCCAACAACCTGTCTTCCCTGAATACCACGTTTTCTTCCATCTTCAGCAGCATTCTCGCGCAGTCCGGGGCAGCTGCCGCAGTGGCCTTGACATCAGGATCGGTCGTTGCCGGTGGCAAAATTTACCAAGGCCAATTCAACTCATCCGATTGGTCGGGTGATCTGGTTGCCTATAACACCAACTCGTCAACCGGTGCAATTACAACCGAGGCATGGAAAGCGGGTACGGTGATAAATAGCCAGAACTATGATGCCGGGCGAAAAATTATCACGTTTAAACCGAGTGCCACTCTAGGCAGTCAAGGCATTCCATTTCGCTGGCCGGCTGTTTCGGCAAGCCCAACTGCGACCGAACTGGATGTCAGCCAGGTGACGGCGCTGAATACCAATGCCAGCAATGTGAATGACGGTGCCGGGGCAAACCGGCTGAATTTCCTGCGTGGTCAAACCGGAATTCCCGGTTTTCGCGTACGTTTGGCAAGTGTTCTAGGTGACCTGGTGAACTCCGCACCGGCCTACGTGGGTGCACCGGCTTTCAATTACCCGGATACGCTGGAAGCGGCGAGCTACAATTCATTCCAGACTACCTACTCAACCCGCACGCCTTTACTTTATGTGGGCGCCAATGACGGGATGCTGCATGCTTTCGATGCGGCAACGGGGCAGGAAAAACTGGCTTATGTGCCCAGCAAGGTCTATGCGAACCTCTCCAAGCTGACTTCGTCGACTTATAGCCATCGTTATTTTGTCGATGGTTCACCTACGATCGTCGATACGTTTTATTCGGGCGCCTGGCATACCACGCTGGTTTCCAGCTTGGGAGCGGGCGGCCAAGGTGTGTTCGCACTGGATGTAACCAACCCCAGTAACTTTTCAGAAGCCAATGCGAGTTCGATTGTGCGATGGGAATATAACGATAACGATTTGGGCTATGTGGCTGACCGCGCCAAAATTGTCAAACTCAACACCGGCGCGTGGGCTGCAGTGTTCAGCAATGGTTACAACAATAGTGAGGCGGATGGCAGTGCCAGCACAACGGGATACGCCTACCTGTATATCGTGGACATCGAAACCGGGGCGCTCATCAAGAAAATTTCAACCAAGGCAGGGACTGCTGCCTCCCCCAACGCACTGACCACGCCCACACTGGTAGATATCGATGGCGATGGCGATGTGGATTACGCGTACGCGGGTGATTTGCTGGGCAATATGTGGAAATTCGATTTGTGTAAGGCGAATGGTAGTGGGGTATGCGCCTCTGTATCGAATAATTGGGAGGTGGCGTTTGGCACGGCAGCGACACCCTTGCCACTTTTTGTGGCCAAGGATTCCAGCAACACCCCCCAGCCGATCACCAGTGCAATCGAGGTGACCCGCCATTTTAGCGGGGATGGGTACCAACTCTATTTTGGAACCGGGAAATATCTGGAAGCCGCCGATATCGCCACAACCGGGCCGCAAACTTTTTATTCGCTGTGGGATCAGGCCGTGTCGCCGTCCAGGATTACGGGTGGACGCAGCGATTTGCAGGAGCAGACCGTCGTCACGACCGTCACCGTCTCGGGTGATGATTATCGTACGACAAGTGCCAATTCGGTGGATTGGGCACCTCCGGTGAATGCTGCGGGAACAAAACGGGGTTGGTATATGGATTTGCCGGCATCTGGTGAGCGGGCTGTGAGCAAGCCCACGTTGTACTCGGGACGCATCTTATTTACCACCTTGATTCCTAATAGCGCAGTCTGCGGAAATGGTGGAACTGGTTGGATAATGGAACTGGATGCCGTGACAGGGATGCCATTGGCTAGCGGCCCGACCTTTGATGTGGATGGCGATGGCGATGTCGATACTGATGATAATCTCGGTACCGCTGGCGTCTACCCATCTGGTGTCAAAACGACCTCCATCCCGAGTGCGGTGACCGTACAAAAAAATCTGACTAGCCCTATTCAACCGGTTAATAAGATAACCAGCCAGACTCAGGTTGTTGTCGGTGTTGTTGGTGGTGCTGTGGATATGAACTTGAATTCACCGCCGCCAACATTTACGCGTTCAAGCTGGCGGCAAATTTTTGAATAAGGAGTAGATGATGAAACTGTTTCCGATAATTTGTTTGCCTGTCATGTTTTGCAGCAACCTGGCGCTTGCAATGACCCAAGTGGGTGCGCCTGCCCCCGGGAGCGCGGCACCAACAACTACAGCGAATCCAGTCCAGCAGTCCGGCAAGGTGGATGCAATCCATGCTGGTGCCAGCAAAATGGTGATCGGCGGGGTGACCTACTCATACAATCCTTTGAGTACAACGGTCACGATAAATGGAAAGCGTGCAACGATTAGCGATGTGCACCAGGGTGAAGTGGTTCAGTTCCAGGCCGTGTCACAAGTTGTTGGCAAGGCTGCCTTGTTGTCTACGATTAGTGTGCAAAGACGTTGATCCAGGAGGGTGGCATGAGGAAATTGAACCGTTGCGCTAAATTTCAGTCAGGAATGACCTTGATCGAACTGATGATAGTGGTGGCCATCATCGGCATTCTGGCCTCTATTGCTTACCCTAGCTACACGCAGTATGTGCTGCGGGCGAACCGCGCCGAGGCGCAGGCCGTCCTGACGGAAACGGCGCAGTTCATGGAGCGCTATTTCACCACCAACGGCACCTATGTTGGTGGGACCGTAGCGTCGGTATCGGCGGTGTCGCCAAAGGGAGCGAGCGGGACAGCAATTAAGTACAATATTACTCCCGCAACAGTAACAACAGCTACAACCTTTACGCTTACGGCAACGCCTGTGAATAGCCAAACCGCCGATACTACGTGCGGCACGCTGACCTTATCCAACACGGGAGCACAGACACCATCGACGGCCGGATGCTGGTGATTCCGCACAGGGAAAGGGGACGCTACCTGACCCTTCCCCTCATATTTGCCTCCCCCAAGCCAAATTGCGAAGCATCTCCAGCGCGATCGTTTCTTCCCGTTTTCGGAATCGCGTAGCGCGGTGCGCTGGCTCCTCCAACCACCATCTCGCCAACGAAATGGTCGACAGCGTTGAATCCGCCCGAGCACGCGAACCGAAGTTCACCCGGTACCCTCGCGCCCGGGCGGCCAGGCCGATCAGCCATAACGCAAACATCGCCAGCGCCCCGATCAGCAGCAGAATCGCCAAACGATCCGGACGCGTGGTTTGGCTGAGCGACAAACCCAACCCAAAGTTCGGATTCCTCACATCCCTGAACGATTGTTCAATCTGCATCCGACCGCCGTATAAATCCACCACCGCGCGCGCATCAAGCTCAGCCAAGCCGGGGGAAGCAGCCGGGAGCCAAGGCTCGGTTTGTGCCTTCGCCTGCTTCAGACTATGACGGCAGCGCGCACGCTTGCCAAAGGCCGTCTTCGCCTGCCGATGACAGGCAGGCTTCTTGTAGAGGACGAGGCGGCACGCCACCGGCGTGCTGCGCACATAGTCGAACGCACCCCTGTCCTCTGGTGTGGTAGTGGCCTTGGGGTACAAGCTCTTGCAACCCACCCACGCCGCAGCATCCGTCTGCGGACGGATCATGTCGCGGTTGCGGATACGGCCCACCCAGTCAAACGTCAAACGATTGCACAGCTTGAACCAGGACGCTCTGAATCCCGCGTCGGTGACCAGAATGGGGCGGCTATGCTGCGGCAGGAGTGCCCGCAACCGCCGCAGGAAGCGTTCATGCACCTTGGGGGAGCCGTACTGCTTCATGGGATGAACTTCTTCATACAACACGACAGCGCGGCCTTTGACGATCAGCGCGGCGCGCAGCAGGTGCTGACTGCGGTCAGCAGACAGATCAGACCAGTCGATAACAATGGCAGGTCTGGGGTTGCCGATGAGGATGCGCTGCGCCATGGCGCGATACACGTCAAGTTTCTCGTGGTTGAGATGGAGATTACCGAGCAGTCGGTCACAGCGTTTGATGCGGTGGCGCAACGCGGTGGCAGTATCGAGCCTGCGGCTGATTCCGATGAGGCTGAGATGCCCGATGCAGCTTGCCTGCACCATGAGCGCCAGCGTGACCCGACGCTTGGCATGAATGGCGCCGCATTCTGTTTGCAGCAGGTCTTGTATGATTCTCTGTGCATGCATGGTCGCACTCCTTCGCAGTTTGGTCGCTACGAATGAAGTGCTTAACTCGGCCATGCATGCGCCGTTTTTGCGGTTGTATACTCCGCAACTTATTGTTTTACAAGATTAGTTTTAGGGGAAGGGTCAGGGACGCTACCCTTTGTTTGTGCTAGCCTCCAGCCATGCCCAGACTATCCAGAACGGTATTTGCTTGGAGAGAAAAGGGGACGTTACCCTTTCCTTGGATTACGTATTTGGCCGAATACGCAACATGAGTACCAGCGGATCAATCGCGGATTCGCTAAACCCATGATGTAAATAAAACCTGCGGGCGTGATCATGCAGGGCATGCACGACGAGTGCGCGAATTCCGATCTCCTGGGCCAGGCGGGCGGTGCGCAAGATGGCATCCCGAAGCAGGTCTGCGCCGAGTCCTTTGCCATGGTAGCCCCGATCGACGGCCAGACGGGCAAGTACCATGACCGGAACAGGATCGGGCATGTTGCGCCGAATGGCGCTGGCCGCGGTGGCATGGTCGACGGCCCCGGCTGCCAGCGCGTAGTAGGCATATACGATATGCGCGTCATCCGCGACTACGAAGGTTCGCGATGCGCCCGAAGATTGATTGCCCAGGGCGCGGCGTTTCAGCCAGTTGTTCATGACGGGTTCACCACAGTCAAACGCCGTTACATCGTGTTCGGAGCGTAGCAAGGTGGGTGCATCCAATCTCGTCACTTTTCCCATAGCGGCCGGCGTGCAAGCAAACGATCCAGGGCGGGGTTGGCTTCGACCGGCGCATCCAGCATGGCGGTGAATCGCATAAAGGCTTCATCATCCAGTGCAAAAAAGGTGCGATCCAGTACGATGGCCTGAGCTTTTTCGCAGGCGGCTTCAAGCATGAAATCGGAACGGTTCTTGCCGAGTGTGCTGGCTGCCCGGTCGATCAGGTCTCGCTGCTCGGAGCGGGCCCGCAGGTTGATGGAGATGTCGCGCATGGTGTTGTCCCTACAATGAATACACGTCGATCACTTTATTGCGGGTGTGTATGCGTTGTCAATACATTTTCCGCGCTTCGTCAAAGTGTCAAAGGGGATGCTACCCTTGACCGAATCTGACCGCACGCGTTGCCTTGCGGCTCTGCTGGGTTTATTCAAGAGGGCAAGCTGGCAGCGGGTCAAAGGGGAGGGTCAAAAGGGACGCTACCCTTGACGGGTCGAACCGGCCCCCTTCCTTTCACACTAAACCTTTTGGCAGCGGAAATCCGACCCTCTCCTGCACCCCATCCAGATCGGTCACTGAGCCGATGCCCAACTGATCCAGCCGATCAATAACTGCGCGCACCAGAATTTCCGGCGCTGATGCGCCGGCGGTCACACCGACCCGTTTCTTTCCCGATACCCATTGCGGGTCGATTTCACTGGCATTGTCGACCATATAGGCAGGCACGCCCAGATTCTCCGCAACCTCCCGCAGCCGGTTGGAGTTCGAACTGGTCGGCGACCCCACTACAATCACCACGTCGCACTGCGGCGCCAGCGCCTTGACGGCGTCCTGGCGGTTTTGCGTGGCGTAGCAGATGTCGTCTTTTTTCGGGCCGGTGATGTTGGGGAAGCGCGCGCGCAGGGCGTCGACCACGCGCGCGGCGTCGTCGACGGACAGCGTGGTCTGGGTGACGTAGGCGAGCTTGTCGGGGTCGGTCACCCGCAGGCTGGCGACGTCTTCCGGCGTTTCGACCAGGTACATGCCGCCGCTCGACTGGCCCAGGGTGCCCTCGACTTCGGGGTGGCCCTTGTGGCCGATCATCACGATTTCGAATCCCTTGTTGCGCATTTTGCTGACTTCGATATGCACCTTGGTGACGAGTGGGCAGGTGGCGTCGAATACGTTTAGCCCGCGCGTCTCGGCTTCAGCGCGCACCGCCTGCGACACGCCGTGGGCGCTGAAGATGACTGTGGCGCCGGTGGGCACCTCGTCGAGTACCTCGACGAAGATCGCGCCCTTGGCCTTGAGGTCGTTGACGACGTAGGTGTTGTGGACGACTTCGTGCCGCACGTAGATCGGCGCGCCGAATTTTGCAAGCGCCGACTCGACGATGGCGATGGCGCGGTCGACGCCGGCACAGAAGCCGCGGGGGTTGGCGAGAAGAATGATGGGTGTCATGGGGTAGGCTTAAAAAGAAACTTCTTTCTGGTGCCGCAATGCCAGCATGGTGACGAGTTCGCCGTCATGGCGGTACAGCACGACGCAGCCGTTGTCGCCAAAGCCGATCGGCAATTCATGATACGTGTATTCAGGGTCGTCCACGTCGATTTCTTCGACTGGGCGGCCTATCTGTGGATGCTGCCCGAGTACTTTAACAGCCTTGGTGATGACGGCGGCCCGCTTTGCCGCCGCTGGATTTTTGGGGAGCAGGAATTCGCGCAATTTCTCCAGGTCGCGCAGCGCGATTTCGGGTGTCTTCGTCGATTTTGATCGCTACGGGGCGAATGGATGTCGCATTCATGGCGCACTCCAGTGGGTATGTATAAGTATCTCCTTAGGGAAGCACTGATTAATTCGATATGGCCGTCATTGCGACCGCGAGCGAAGCGCGGCAGGAAGCAATCCAGCGTATCGATTAAGCGGGCATTTCTGGATTGCCCTAAAGGACTCCGATCCACTATGGGCTGAAGCCCATGTGGAATCGTATGCCACGTCGCTGCGCGCCTCGCAATGACAAATCAAGGCTCTTTCACCGTTATTTGTTGGTGTCGGCCAGCCCCGGAGCGGCTTGCGGGATGCCGCAGGGTAGGGGTTTCATCAGAGGGGCAAGACATAACGTCAACAGCCAACAATGACATAGCTTTATTTATTGCCGTTTCGGCGGCTCAGTCGGCGTTTTCGGTCTGCAATTCGTTGCTCTCGGCAAAGGTCTGCAAAAAGCGGTAGGCAATCGGGTCGGAATTCCTGAGCTTTTTGTCCACCACCACGCAGGGGATGCCGTCCAGCGTGGTGGGCTGCACATAAGGTGAATAATTGGTGCGATGGTTGGGATCGATCACCGCAAATGCACCCGCCAGCCGCTCGGTCCAGTCGCTCGGCCGAAACCGGGCGCCCCGGGTGGTGATGCCGCGAATGATGAAGAGAGCGTTGGCGGATGCGTCATCCATGAGTGGGGGGCTGCTGAAGGGGTTGGCGGATTTTAGCACGCAGCCCGGGACGGAAATGTTGCAGTGCCGTTGTGCCGCGCGCTGCTGTTCTTCCGCCGGTCGGCCGTGGCGACCCGGCTCGCCGGCGCCGTGTCGTCTTTCTGGCATCGCGTACCCATACTATTGCTGTCGATCTCCATGCTGTACTTCATGGGCGCGGGTGTGCACGGCTTGTGTAGCCCAAAAAACGCGAGCGTAGTAATATCCCGGAACGGATACGGCGGCTTAGGCCGCCGTATTGCTTTAGTGAATGATTTTATCTTTGCAGGGTAGACCTTAGCGCCATGTCCGAACACTTGATGAATACCTATGCCCGCCAGCCCGTCGCCTTTGTGCGCGGCGAAGGCGCCTATCTGTGGGACGAAGCCGGCAAGCGCTATCTCGATGCGGTCGCCGGCGTGGCGGTGAACGGGCTGGGCCATGCCCACCCCAAACTGGTGAAGGCGATTGCCGACCAGGCCGCGACCCTGATCCATACGTCCAACCTGTACCGCGTGCCGCGGCAGGAGGCGCTGGCCGACCGCCTGTGCGAACTGGCCGGCATGGACCGCGCTTTCTTCTGTAATTCGGGCTGCGAGGCCAACGAGGCTGCGATCAAGCTGGCACGCCTGTACGGCCACGGTAAAGGCATCGAGGTGCCGACCGTCATCGTGATGGAAAAGGCCTTCCACGGTCGCACCATGGCGACGCTGACCGCAACCGGCAACCGCAAGATCCAGGCTGGTTTCGAGCCGCTGCTGACGGGCTTTGCACGGGTGCCGTTCAACGATCTGGAGGCGATTCGCCACGTCGCCGAGCACAACAAGAGCGTGGTTGCCGTGCTGGCCGAGGTGGTGCAGGGCGAAGGCGGCATCAACCTGATGGCGCCCGACTATCTGGCTGAATTGCGTGCGATTTGCGACGCCCACGGCTGGCTGCTGATGCTGGACGAAGTGCAGACCGGCATCGGCCGCACCGGTACCTGGTTCGGCTTTCAGCATTCGGGCGTGATGCCCGACGTGATCGCGCTGGCCAAGGGCCTCGGCTCGGGCATGCCGATCGGCGCCTGCCTCGCGCGCGGCGCGGCGGCGGACGTTTTCAAGCCGGGCAACCACGGCTCGACTTTCGGTGGCAACCCGCTGGCGTGTGCGGCGGCGCTGGCGACGCTCGACGCCATCGAGGATGAAAAGCTGCTCGACAATGCGCGCGTGCGCGGCGAGGCGATCCGCAGCGGCCTGCGGCAGGCGCTGGACGGCGTACGTGGCGTGGTCGACATTCGCGGCGAGGGCCTGATGATCGGTATCGAGCTCGATCGGCCGTGTGCCGGGCTGGTGGCGGTGGCGCGCGACGCCGGCGTGCTGATCAACGTTACTGCCGACACCGTCATCCGTCTGGTGCCACCGCTAATTTACGGTGCAGCCGAAGTCGATGCGCTGGTCGCTGCGCTCTCCGGCATCGTCAGGAACTACCTGCAGCAGGCGGCGTGATGTTGAGGCATTTCCTGCAATTCAAGGATCTGTCGCGCGATGAGCTGCTGTATCTGTTCGAGCGTACGCGGGTGATCAAGGCCCGCTTCAAGCAATATCAGCCGTATCACCCGCTGGCCGACCGTACGCTGGCGATGATTTTCGAGAAAAGCTCGACCCGCACCCGGCTCTCGTTCGAGGCGGGCATGCACCAGCTCGGCGGTACGGCGATCTACCTCAACACGCGCGACACCCAGTTGGGACGAGGCGAGCCGGTGGAGGACGCGGGCGAGGTCATCTCGCGCATGGTCGACATCGTGATGATCCGCACCTTCGAGCAGGAGATCATCGAACGTTTCGCCGCGCACTCGCGCGTGCCGGTGATCAACGGCCTGACCAACGAGTACCATCCGTGCCAGATCCTCGCCGACATCTTTACCCTGATCGAGCATCGCGGCTCGATCCAGGGCAAGACCGTGGCGTGGATCGGCGACTCCAACAACATGTGCAACACCTGGCTGCAGGCGGCCGAAATACTCAACTTCAACGTGCACGTGTCGACCCCGCCCGGCTACGAAGTCGAACCGGAGCGCGCAGGCCTGTACGGCACCGACCATTTCGAGAGCTTTGCCGACCCGATGGACGCCTGCCGCGGCGCCGATCTGGTGACCACCGACGTGTGGACCAGCATGGGCTGGGAAGCGGAAAACGACGAGCGGATGAAGGCCTTTGCCGACTGGCAGGTGGACGCAGACATGATGCGGGTGGCGAAATCCGATGCCGTCTTCATGCACTGCCTGCCGGTGCACCGTGGCGAGGAAGTCACCGCCGAGGTGATCGACGGCCCGCAGTCGGTGGTGTGGGACGAAGCGGAGAACCGCCTGCACGTGCAGAAGGCGCTGATGGAATATCTGCTGCTGGGGAAAATCGAATCATGAACATCGCCTATTTCAAGGGCATGGATTCGCTCCATGTCGAAATCAGCCCCGAGAATCCCGCGCAGGCGTGGGAAGCGCACGAGGGCATCGTCCTCAACCTGTCCGAGGACGGCCGCGTGGTCGGCATCGAGATCCAGAGGGCCAGCCAGGCTGCCAATCTCGACATCCTGAAGATCGGCGACTTCCCCGGCCAGGTCGAAATCATCGACAAGAATACCTCCGGCTCTACCCACTGAACATTGAAACCATGAGCGACATCAAGAAAGTAGTACTCGCCTATTCCGGTGGCCTCGACACCTCGGTCATCCTGAAATGGCTGCAGGACACCTATCAGTGCGAGGTGGTGACCTTCACTGCCGACCTGGGACAGGGCGAGGAACTGGAGCCGGCGCGCGCCAAGGCGCTGCAGTTCGGCATCAAACCCGAGCAGATCTACATCGACGACTTGCGCGAGGAATTCGTGCGCGACTTCGTCTTCCCGATGTTCCGCGCCAACACCGTGTACGAGGGCGAATACCTGCTCGGCACCTCGATCGCACGCCCGCTGATCGCCAAGCGCCTGATCGAGATCGTCAACGAAACCGGCGCCGATGCCATCTGCCACGGCGCCACCGGCAAGGGCAACGACCAGGTGCGCTTCGAGCTTGGCGCCTACGCACTGAAACCCGACGTCAAGGTGATTGCACCGTGGCGCGAGTGGGATCTTTTGAGCCGCGAGAAACTGCTCGCCTACGCCGAGGCCCATGGCATTCCCGTGGAGATGAAGCACAAGGCCGGCGGCAGCCCGTATTCGATGGACGCCAACCTGCTGCACATCTCCTACGAAGGCCGCCACCTGGAAGACCCCAACGCCGAAGCCGAGGAGGACATGTGGCGCTGGACCGTGTCGCCCGAGAAGGCGCCCGATCAGGCCGAGTATATCGAGTTGACCTACGCCAAGGGCGACGTGGTGGCGATCGACGGCCAGGCCATGCGCGCGCACGAAGTGCTGGCAAAGCTGAACGAACTGGGCGGCAAGCACGGCGTCGGCCGCCTCGACCTGGTGGAAAACCGCTACGTCGGCATGAAGTCGCGCGGCTGCTACGAAACCCCCGGCGGCACCATTTTGCTGAAGGGCCACCGCGCGATCGAGTCGATTACGCTCGACCGCGAAGTCGCCCACCTGAAGGACGACCTGATGCCGCGCTACGCCAGCCTGATCTATAACGGCTACTGGTGGGCACCGGAACGTATGGCGCTGCAGACGCTGATCGACCACACCCAGGAACACGTCAACGGCAGCGTGCGACTCAAGCTCTACAAGGGCGGCGTCAGCGTCGTCGGCCGCGATTCGAAGACCGATTCGCTGTTCGACCCGACCATCGCAACATTTGAAGACGACGCCGGCGCCTACGACCAGAAAGACGCGGGCGGCTTCATCAAACTCAACGCGCTGCGCCTGCGCATCGCGGCCAAACAGAATGCACGGAGAAAATAAGCATGTCTCAGTTCGATAACGTTGCCGTTCTCAAGCAGGCCAATGTTTACTTCGACGGCAAGTGCGTGTCGCACGCCGTGCAGTTTGCCGACGGCAGTAAAAAGTCGGTTGGCGTGATCCTGCCGTCCACGCTCACCTTCAACACCGGCGCGCCGGAAATCATGGAGACCGTGGTGGGGTCGTGCCGGGTCAAACTGGCGGGCGAGAGCGAGTGGAAAGATTACGGCGCCGGACAGTCATTCAATGTGCCGGGAAACTCCAGCTTCGATATCGAAGTCTCCGGCGAGCCGTATCACTACGTCTGCCATTTCGCCTAGGCTATGACTACCGTCACCGTCGTCAAGAAGGACGGCCGCATCGCGATCGCGGCCGACACGCTGACGAAGTGGGGCGGCGGCAAGGAGTCCGCCCACTACGTGGCGAACCACGAGAAGATCATCCGCATCGGCGACAGCCATATCGCAGTCACCGGATCGGCCACCTTCAAGCTGATCCTGGCGGACTATTTTTTCTCGCTGGACGCACCGCCGCAACTCGATTCGGCGGCGGACATTTTCCGCGTCTGGAACACGATGCACGGCGCCCTCAAGGAGCACTACTATCTGCAGACTGGAGAGGACAAGGAAGAAGACCTCGAATCCTCCCGAATGGACGTGCTGATCGCCAACCCGCGCGGAATTTTCGGCGTGGCGGCGCATCGCACGGTGCAGGAGTTCTCGCGCTTTTATGCCTACGGCAGCGGCAGTTCGTATGCGTTGGGGGCAATGTATGCGGCCTGGCGCGCGCCCTCGCTCGACGCCGAGGCCCTGGCGCGGCTGGGGGTGATGGCGGCGGCCGAGTTCCACGACGAAACCGGGCTGCCGGTGCAGTCGTTTGCGATGGATATGAACCCGGATATTAAGGAGCAATCAAGTGCCAAGTTTTGATATCGTGTCCGAGGTGGACAAGCAGGAAGTGCGCAACGCGGTCGACCAGGTCAACAAGGAAGTGTCCACCCGTTTCGATTTCAAGGGTTCCGACGCACGCGTCGAGCAGGCCGATTACGTGCTGACGATCCATGCCGACACCGAATTCCAGCTCGACCAGGTCTACGACATTCTGGCGCAGAAGCTCGCCAAACGCGGCGTCGACGTGAAATGTCTGGAACTCGGCAGCGTCGAAAAAGTCTCGGGCAACAAGGTCAAGCGCAGCGTGACGGTGAAGACCGGCGTTGAAACCGAACTGGCGAAGAAGATCGTCAGGTGCATCAAGGACAGCAAGCTCAAGGTGCAGGCCAGCATCCAGGGCGACGCCGTACGCGTGTCGGGCGCCAAGCGCGACCTGCTGCAGGACACCATCGCGCTGGTGCGCAAATCCATCACCGATTTTCCGCTGCAGTACCAGAATTTCCGCGACTGAAAAAGACAGGAGGCGCGCATGGCCAAGGTTCTGGTTCCCCTGGCAGACGGCTGTGAAGAGCTCGAAGCCGTCACGATCATCGACCTGCTGCGCCGCGGCGGCATCGAGGTGGTGACGGCGGGCCTCAAGCCCGGCATCGTCCGGGCCAGCCGCGGCGTGCAGCTGGTGCCCGACGTCACGCTCGACGTGGCCTTGCAGAACGACTACGACATGGTGGTGCTGCCGGGCGGCATGCCGGGGGCAGCACATCTGAAGGACGATGCGCGCATCATCGAATTGCTGAAGAAAATGGCGGCAGCCGGCAAGTACACCGCGGCTATTTGCGCCGCGCCGATGGTGCTGGCCGAGGCCGGTGTGCTCGACGGCAAGCGGGCGACCAGCTACCCCGGCGCGCTTGATGGCCTGCCCGGCGTGACCGTTGTCGCCACGGCCGTGGTGCAGGATGGCAAGGTGCTGACCTCGCGCGGCCCCGGCACCGCGATGGACTTTGCGCTGGCGCTGGTCGAGACGCTGACCGGTGCCGAAAATCGCCACCGGGTCGAAGCTGAGCTGGTCAGACCATAGCCCGCCGCGCATCATCGTTCTATTATTAAGTTACTGCGCCCCCCCCCCTCAAGCCGACCTCCGGAGATCACCATGCTGATTCGCGAAATTCTCACCCTCAAAAGTGACACCATCTACAGCATTGAACCGACCGATTCGGTGGAAAGCGCCGTCGCCAAGCTGGTGAGCCTGGGCGTGGGTTCGCTGGTGGTGCTGAAGAACGGCGAGATGGTGGGATTGCTGACCGAGCGCGACGTGATGCAGAGCATGGTCAAGCAGGGCTGCGATCTGAAGAATGCGCAGGTCAGCACCCTTATGGTGACTGAGCCGGTGGTGGCCGGTGCCGACGATTCGGTCGACTATGCGCGCGACGTGATGACCAAGTCGCATATCAGCCACCTGCCGATTTTCGAAAAAGACAAGCTGCTCGGCATCATCTCCTTCCACGACGTGGCGCGCGCCTGCCTGAAGGAAGCCAAATTCGAAAACAGCCTGCTGAAGCGCTACATCAAGCACTGGCCGGAATAAGGCTTGAAAAAATCAAACCCAGAAGCACAGAGACACAGAGGAAAAGCCCGGAGCCTGTCGGGCTTGAGGAATCAAAGGGCGACCCTTGCGCTTTAATGGTTTTCTCTGTGCCTCTGTGGTGAAGAAGTTGCCGGGCTTCAATAAGCGAAGTGCATTGCGCCGTATTCGGGCTAGCGGAGCGCCGAACAATTCAATATAGCCGTCATTGCGAGCGCAGCGAAGCAATCCAGCATATTGATCAAGCAGGCATTTCTGGATTGCCGCGTCGCTGCGCTCCTCGCAATGAACTGTGCTTCTCGTCAAGCATATTCTGTCGAAAAAGGCGCATTGGTCGTTGCCACCGCGAAGGCCTGCCTCAACAATTTATGCGCA